>ENA-OYZU01000148-OYZU01000148.1-human-gut-metagenome-genome-assembly--contig:-NODE-148-length-16562-cov-5.516811_pt1 | contig 16562 bp, 8 predicted proteins | sample MGYA00244202_ERZ653488 | MGnify/ENA primary metagenome ERZ653488 (study PRJEB26926, sample SAMN06164972) | human gut metagenome | biome: ENVO:00009003; feature: ENVO:2100002; material: ENVO:00002003...
TGTATTCAAACTTCAAAAGCAGCGCGGAATATATCAGGATGGTATTCCTGACCGGTGTCAGCAGGTTCGCCCATCTGTCGGTATTCTCCGGGCTGAACAATATCAGGGATATATCATTCAGCGACCAGTTTAATGACATCTGCGGAATTTCTGAAGAAGAGCTCATCCAAAATTTTAAAGAGGGAATCCATGAGCTCGCGGAAAAATACGGCAAGTCTGACAGTGACATACGGACAGAACTGAAATCACGATACGACGGATATAGATTCTCCGCCAATGGGAAAGACATCTACAATCCTTATTCCATCGTAAATGTAATGGAAGAAAAGGAGTTTCGCAATTATTGGATGCATTCGGGACAAGCAACGCTGCTTATGCAACAGCTTAAGCGATTCAATGTGGATCTCGAAGAGATTATGCATGCAAAATGCTCCCTAAACGCTCTTGTCGGGCTTGATCTCGACAACCCAAGACCCCTCGCACTCCTTTACCAGACCGGATATCTGACAATTAAGGATCATAACCCCCGACGTGACATTTACACGCTCGGCATTCCAAACCGTGAGGTGGAAGAAGGGTTCCTTTCATATCTCCTGCCGTTCTATGCTAACGTAAACAAGGGGGATTCAATGCTGTTCGTTTACCATCTAATCGACGAACTTGATTGTGGGGATGCAGAAGGGTTCATGAACGATCTGAAAGGGATGTTCGCATCTGTCTCTTACGAAATGCAAATGGAGAAAGAACAGAACCTCCACAACGCTTTGCTGATTCTCATGAAACTGCTCAGTCTTGAGGTCCGGACAGAATACCGCACATCAAACGGAAGGATCGATCTTTTTATTTCAACCGACAGATATCTATATATAATCGAGATCAAACTTGATAAGTCTGCCCAGAAGGCGATAGAACAGATCAATTCAAAGGACTATGCTCTCCCATTCATGACCGATGGAAAGACGATTATAAAGATTGGCGTCAATTTCTCAACAAAATCAAGAACCATTTCAGACTGGATTGTGGAACAATGATCAATCGGCAATCAATCATCGAAATTTAAATACTTATGAAAATCTTTAATTTCGCATATCTCTTCTCTCTGATAATATCAAGCACATTATCCCTTTTAACCACAACATCCGACCTTTGTGCAAAACGAACCGAACCGGGAAAATCTATTGGAGAAACTACTTCCAATAAGAAATTGGTGTGGAGCGATGAATTCAATGTGGATGGTCCCATTGATGGAAATTTCTGGAATTTTGAAGAAGGATTCGCAAGAAATCATGAAGATCAATGGTACCAGGATCAGAACGCTTACTGTAAAGACGGTCTTCTCGTAATCGAGTGCAAACAGGAAACCAGACCTAACCCACTCTATAAAGAAGGATCGGAAGAATGGAGGGAATCACGCAAAAATATAGAATATACTTCATCGTCGGTTAATACTCGAGGTAAAAAAGATTTTAAATATGGCACTCTTGAAGTGAGGGCAAGAATTCCTGTCGGCCCCGGAGCATGGCCTGCTATCTGGACTTTAGGGATAGATAAAGAATGGCCTTCAAACGGAGAGATCGATATAATGGAATATTACAGGATTGACGGGATCCCTCACATACTCGCCAATGCCGCATGGGGTACAGACCAACGTTTTAATGCAAAATGGAACACGCAGACTGTACCGTTCTCCAAATTTCTGCAGGAAGATCCTGACTGGGCTTCAAAATTCCACATCTGGAGAATGGATTGGGATGAAAATTCATTAAACATCTATCTTGATGATTTACTAATAAACCATACAGACCTTAAAGATACCGTCAACCCTGACGGATTCAACCCGATGCAACAACCCCACTACATCTTGTTGAATCTTGCTTTGGGTGGAGACCATGGCGGATTGATCGATCCAACCGCTATGCCTCTACGTTACGAAATAGACTATGTGAGGCTATACCAATAATATTTTTATCCAAAAACATTATAAATGACTCCTGCCGTCCTAATTTGAACTGATTTTGATAAACCTGACATCATACATGAAGAGACTAACTATCATAATATATCTTATTATTTTCCAAAGCTTTCTTTGCGTTTATCCACAAGGATTGCAATTTCATGGGAATGAAAAGACCATTGCTGACAGATCATCTCTTTCAATTCCCGGAGAAGATGAAAAACCAAAGGTTGTGTCAGAATATGGTGTGGATCTTGAGGTCAGAAACCATAATCTCAACAGTCCGGGAATTATACTTTATCTTCGCGACACTACAGGTGACGAAGCATTCTCCCTGATCTTCAATTATGACTTTGGAGAAAACAAAGCTGTTTTCACTTTTGCAAAAAACGGAGAAAAGACTCTTTTTTCCACATCCTTCACAAAAGAGGAAGTCCTGGAAAAATATATGCCTGTTTCAATCAGAATAAACACTGTATCCGGAGTTATCGACATATCTATCGGCTCCCACAAATCCACTATACGGATGCCGGAACTGAAAGGAATCCAGTTTTCTCCTCAACTTTATTTTGGGATGAGCCGCAATATAGTGGAATGTGCATCTTTCTCCATCCGTAGCCTTAAAATAACAGCAGACAATAGCACAACTGACATTCCACTCAGCGAATGTGATGGAGAAAATGTACATGACTCCCAAAAAAAAGTAATCGGGAAAGTCAAAAATCCTAAATGGCTGATAAACCGATCCTTTTCATGGAATCCTATCTTGAAAGTACACTCTTCCACCCCGACAGGATTCGCATTCGACAAGACAAGACAAAAATTTCATTCATACAATGCCGATTCTATAAAGACATACGATATCCTCTCAAAAGAGTTGTCAATCCTCCCGTTAAAAGGAGACAGTCTCCCCACCAAACTCGGTATGAACCTTATTGACGCCGAATCGGGTACAATTATACCATACGAGATATATCATGACGCGTTCTTTGCAAAAATCAATCCTGAGACCGGCGAATGGAAAACGCTCAATGTCTCCGAGCCGAAAGCAGTGTGGCATCATCATGCCCATGCATATCGTAAAAAGGATAATTCCCTCATCCTTTTCGGAGGTTATGGCAATCGTACATATTCCGACAAATTGGTGAGATTCAATTTCAACAACAATATTTGGGATACTATTCCCATATCGGGAGACAAGATTCCGCCACGTTTCTTCACCTCAATGATGATGACTGAATCGGAAGATTCAATCTATCTCTACGGAGGGAAAGGGAATCTTGAAGGGAAACAGGATCTGGGCACCATCTATTATTATGATTTATATCTGATTGACCTGAATTCAAAGAAAGTAAAGAAACTTTGGGAGCAACCGGCTCCTGAAAACGACCGCGTGCCCGCAAGAACCTTGCTGCCGGATCCAGACAGGAAGTATTTCTATGCAATGATGTATCCTGAATATCAACCTCATTCCTCGCTGCAACTCTTCCGTATCAATATCAACGACGGAAGTGCGACAGCAGTCGGAGATTCAATACCTATAATATCTGAAGAAATAGCCACAAATGTGGCATTATACGATAATCCCGCTTTTGAACAGATATATTGTGTGGTGCAGGAATTCGAAAAGTATGGACAATCAACCACATCTGTCTTTTCTATTTCGGCGCCTCCAGTGTCAGCAAGTCAGCTTCTCGCCCTATCAGAAAATGCAAATGACAACAAGAATAAACTTTGGATATATATAGCAGCCGCCAGCCTGATTGTCATCGCGATCGGGATAATCTTGATAATGAGGAAACGTAAGCGCACGGACATCGTCAATAAAAAAGATTGCGACAACGCTGATAAAAAAGATCGCGACTTTACAGACACACCCATTCCTGACTCCATAACGACAGAACCGGTTCTTCAAAAAGTTACTGACAATTCCGCCCAAACTATCGAATCCAATGATTCTCCGGAGATTCCGTCCGAAAGTCAATCTGAAGTGCAAGAAATGAACAGCATATCACTGTTTGGACCGTTCTCCGTGAAAGACACGTCGGGCAGAGACATAACATATATGTTCAGTCGAAAGCTTAAACTCTTATTCCTCTATATTCTGCTTTGCACCATCAGTAAAAACGGGGTGACATCGTCTGATCTGAGCTCAATATTCTGGTCAGACAAAGAGCCGGACAAGGTAAAAAACCTACGCAACGTGACCCTTAACAAACTTCGCAAAGTGCTCGCAGAAATGAACGGTGTCAACCTCGTATATGAGCAAGGTTTATTCCGCATAGATCTTTCTGGCGATTGTTATTGTGATATCAGCAGACTATATCATATTTCTTCCTCCCTCCACAATTTGAATCCCGGTAAAGATCAATGTGCCGAAATTAATTCCATATTTGTCAAAGGTAAATTCATGGTTGACACGGAAGACCCGATCTTCGATTATTTCCACCAGAAAATAGATTCATACATTATAGATTATCTGACAGAAAGGATAGGAGACTCCTTCCGCCGAGGGAAATATGTCACAACCAGACGCCTATGCAATTCCCTGCTGAAGACGGATCCCCTTTCTGAATTAGCGCTGACATATGCAATAAAATCTTGCCGTGTCACGGGAAGAAATGACAAAGCCTTGACAATATACAATAATTTCATCAAAGAATACCGCAAAATGATGGGGGAAGACTATCCAAAGTCAATCGAAGAATTAGAGTCAACAAATGGCTATTGATATCTTGAGCTTCAAATAAAATAGGCGTCTGACAAATCCTCACGGACATGTCAGACACCTATTCAACTAACTATCTATTCATGACCTTACTATAACTAATCTTTTATCACCTTAAGATTTTTTACTGTGCCAAAAATTTTTATAGAATCTTATCAAAACAGATTAAATTCACTCACAGTGACATGAGGACCGCCGTTGACTGAAGTTATAGTAAGCTTCACATATCTGCCGTCAACTGCCTCTGGCATAAACGACCGGAATTGTCCGGCTGAAGGAATGTCTTTGAATTCTCCAGCCATAGTCCAATCGGAACCGTTGTCGCTCACTTCAAGATACATTGTCTTAGGTCCGTCATATCCTTCTTCACGTGCCTGAACTGCGACGCCTTGAATATGTGTTGACTTGCCAAGATCTATTGTAATCCAGTGAGGAGGCTGTGGATGGGAAGTAGACCAATCAGTTCCCCAGAATGTATTTAGATCATCGTCAATACATGCTTCCTTAAGTCCGCTATGTCCCCAATCCCCTTCACGAGGTTCTTCTGAAGACGCGTCAAGCACAGTCCAGCCACTCCTGTCGAGCAACTGCATGGAACTTGCATCCAGACTTCCTCTATAAAGGAAGTAAACAGTCTGGCAACAGTGAGCGCAATCAATGCCCTCAGCTCCAACTATGCTGACCGGCAACAGATATTCAGTGAAAGGAGCGATATTGTCTTTTGCATTGACAGTCACGGTCACCGGCGAAGATTCACATTCTCCAGCTGCTATTGCAACTGTTTCACTTATTGTGTAGCTTCCGGCAGGAAGAACAGGATAATCCGTATTATGCAATGCATTATACGATTCTACCTTCTCGGGATCGGCTGCAATATGTATCACCGCATCAGATGCAGCCCCGACAGGGTTCAGGTCAGGATAAGTCTTTGGAGTTATCTTGATTGAAAATGTTCTGACATCCGGCTCGTCAGTGATATAGAAATTAGCCTTTACTATCGCCCCGGCATTCGGGATATAGACAGTGGTATCACCGTCGTTGTCGCTACATGCTGACAGGGAAATGATTCCTATCATAGCTATTGCAGCATATCTGATTTTATAAAGAGTCTTCATATTTATCTGTTTTATAAGTTATTTCCACCCGGGATTATTTGGAAGGAGATTCGGATTCATTGTAGTCTCTTCAATCGGAAGAGGATGAAGATACAATTTATCATCCCATTTACGTGTGGATTTGTCAGGATAAACTACCAGATATCCGTTTTCATTCACCTCGCGTGTAAAATTATCATACTTATCTCTTAGAGTATCGCTCACCTTCATACCGAGCATTGTCTTGGGATTCTCAAGAAGTTTGCCAGCCTTCCAACGCACGATATCATCCCAACGGAAACCTTCACCGAGAAGTTCCACTGCACGCTCACGTCTGATCTCATACAGAAGCGGTGTCAATTCATACCCGTAATCAGGCCAATTCGGATCCGTAAACCCTACGGCAGCAGCAAGATGAGGCATTCCGACACGATCACGCAACTTATTGACAGTCATATCGAGAATAGAATCATCACATTCGCCGAGCTCAGCCTTTGCCTCGGCATAGTTAAGAAGCACTTCCGCATAACGGAATATAAACACATCAAGAGTGGAAAGACCGATATTCCATTGCTTGGGATCAGGAGAGTGGTATTTCATCACATGATAGCCTGTGGTGCAATATTTTGTATCGATAGAAGGCACCTCATTGTAAGAGGGAGTGCCGTCACCTTGAAGCTTGAACGCTAACGACGGATTGTCTATAGTCTGTGCAAGGCGCGGATCACGTTTCACCAGTTCATCGGCAGGCATATCAGCCTCACTTCCATAAGTCGGGCTCACGGATGTGGGAAGACCGTCGGCACAAAGATATTGTTCAAACATGGCACGGCTCATTCCTGTATAAGATTCCTCCAGCTGACGAGTGTTGTTGTGGGTCAAAAGCTCAGTTTCGTATACTCTCGGCATAATGCACTCACGGTTGCTTGAGAGGTCTTCCTGAATGAAGAGATTGTAATAATCACTTTCAGGATGATTGTTTGTATAAATCTCATATTTGCCGCTTTCCATGATTGCCTCGCAAGCATCGGCACATTCCCGATACAGTTCTTCATAATCACCGAGACCGTGATATTTTCGGAAGGCAGCCTCATACAGACACATCCTTGATTTGTAAGTGAGTGCGGCATATTTATGGAGTCTTCCTACAGAAGCGGAAGAAGGAAGGTGCTCGATCGCGAAATCAATATCCTCCAATATATGCTTAAACACTTCTTTACGGCTGTCTCTACCTTTGTAAAGTTCTTCCGAATCAACGTTAAGGTCGGTGTCATACCAGGGCACATCACCGAAGCGACGCACTTTATAGTAATACTCCCAGGCACGGAAGAAGCGGACAACAGCTACCTGACGGTTGATTTCCTCTTCTGTTCCCTTTGCCTTCTGATAGCGTTGCATAAAGAAGTTAAGAGATCTGATATTTCCCCAGTCTCCACTGCTCCATCCTCCACCGGATGTGGGTATAGTCTCCAGATTGAAAAGCCAGGTATTAGGTTTTTCATTCACAAAGCAATCGCTCTGGTCATCGGCACCGGGACCTTGCGCGCCCGGAAGAAGACCGTAAAATCCGTTTGCAAAGAGTTCAAGATCAGTAGCATTATTGAAAAAGGTCTCTTCCGAAATAGAATCTTCGGGATAAAGATCAAGTTTATCTTCACAAGAAGCGAAGAGACCGACGCAACATACAGCTGCAAGTTTTATATATTTTTTCATGTCAGTTTAGAGGTCAAAGAGTTACTGTCACACCAAGTGAAAATGATTTTTGAAGAGGATAAGAATTGAGTCCGAGAGTCTCGGGGTCGTAGATATCAAAAAGATGATCTATTGTGAAAAGATTCTGACCGGAGAAATAGAATCTCACTGAATCAAACCCGATCTTGCTCATCCATTTTTCCGGGAGAGTGTAGCCCAGGGTCAGGTTCTTAAGACGGAAATAGGAAGCGTCTTGCAGATAGCGGGACTGGGTCACACGGTTGCCGGTTACATTGTCATAAGTGGAGCGGGGGAAATAAGCGTCGCGGTTGTCTTCTGTCCAGGAATCAAGAGCATGCTTGAAAGGCACATGCCATTCGTTTCCAAATCCCCAGAACTGGTTGCCGCCCAATTCCACATCACGCTTCCCGATGCCCTGGAAAAACAGATTCAAATCAAATCCTTTCCAAGCTGCGTTGATTTTTATACCGTATGCATAACGCGGTTCGCTGTTACCGATAATCTTACGATCACCCGGGTCATCTACTGTGCCCCTTCCATAACCGATCTTTCCGTCGCCGTTAAGGTCGCGATATTTTACGTCTCCGGGATACCATCCGCCGCCGTAAATTTCACTTTGGTCAGCATGAGAGGCAACCTCCTCTTCTGACTGGAAGAGCCCTTCTGTTTCAAATCCCCAGATTTCGCCCCACACTTTTCCTACGTAATGGTTAGAAATCAATTTTTCAGGATTATTGAATTTGGTGATTGTTGCCTTATAATCTGAAAGGACAAGGCTTACATCATACGAAAGTCCAAACGGAAGACGGTCTCTCCATCCGATGTTAAGTTCCCAGCCGTCTGTGCGCAAATCAGCAGTATTAGCTTGCGGGGCATCAGTGCCGAGCACTGCAGGGAGTGGCACACCATTTGTAACCATGTCTTCAGTTATGCGTCGATACCAGTCGAAGCTACCGAAAAGACGGTTGTTGAGGGCTCCGAAATCCACACCAAAGTCAAACTGCTTTACAGTCTCCCATGTCAGGAACGGGCTTACAAGCCCGGGGGTGCCGACACATGCTATTTTCTTACCGTCGATCAGATATCCCATTTCCCCGTTGGCACCCATAGTTGCAATATAAGGATAGTCTCCGCCTACCGACTGGTTACCAAGTTTACCATAAGACCCTCTGAATTTCAACTCATTCACGTATGGCATCACAGGCTCCCAGAATTTTTCTCCTGAAAGGCGCCAGCCCAATGAGAAAGAGGGGAAAAATGCATAACGTTTTTTCTTGGGAAATTTGGAAGATCCGTCATAACGACCGTTGACCTCAACCAGATAACGATTGTCATAGTTATAATTAATTCTTCCAAAGAAGCCTTCGGTTGCACTTGCATGTGTGCCGCTGCCGTTATATTTTTCTCCGTATGCCATTCCGAGCGATGCCACATCAGGACTGATAAGGTTCTGGCGTTCGGCATCAAACCATTGCCAGTTATGATGTTCGTAGTTATAACCGAGAAGCACCTTCACATTGTGAAGTCCGAAATCACGGGTATAATCCGTGAATATGTTCAGCGCGTCATAATAATTATTGTCGTTGGTATATTTCACAGTGCTCGGAGTGATGTGAGGGAATATCGTGGTCACATCAGGATTAGCATAATGCTCTACGATTTCTTTGCCGTGATATTTTTTATTGATAGAATATATGTTGCGAGTATAATCAAGATTGATATTCCAATCTTTCAAAGGCACAATCTTCAGGATGCCTGTAAGCCATAGGTCGTTCTCTTTATGCACACGGCTTCCGGAAAGAGCCTGCGTGGCAACCATGTTTGTCCAGCTTCCCTGACCTGAATAGTTGCCGTCGGGGTGATAGACGGGCATAAACGGACGGAGGTCAGCACCATAGTATGAGGAACCCATATCGTTGTGATGGCTTCCATATGGGGTGTCTCTGTTGGTATAGTTATAATTTGCCTTCATACCTACGTTAAGCCATGACAACACTTGTGAATTTATGTTCATGCTCGCATTGAAACGCTGATATTTATCGTCATAATGCTTGAGCTGCCCTTCCTGATCCATAAAACCGGCAGAAGCGTAATATGTGGTTTTACCCGTGCCGCCTGAAACCGAGACATTATATTGCTGAGTCAATGTCGTGTTTTTACGAGTCTCATGAATCCAGTCGGTATTGCCGCAATAAATATATTTATCAGGATTTGAGGGGTCGATATAGACAGGAAGATTATGAGCAGGGTCAGTATAATAAGCATAAATATGCTCCATTTGGGTCTGATCGTAATAATCGCCACCACCCGAATTTCTATTTGTCAGATTGTGGAAATTCGCGAATGTCCAGGAATCCATATATTCGGGGATACGTGTGGGTCGGTTCCAGGAAAGGTTTGCCGAGAATGAAAGTTTCGGTTTCTGCTCCTTACCTTTCTTCGTTGTGATGAGCACAACGCCATATGCCGCCTGAGTACCATAGATTGATGCGGAAGCCGCATCTTTTAAGACAGACACGCTTTCAACATCGGCAGGATTGATCATATTAGGATCCATCTGCACACCGTCGACAAGCACAAGCGGGCCGGAAGAATTGACAGACGTGGTGCCTCGCACATTAAATCCGAATCCTTTACCCGGAGTTCCGTCACTTGCAGAGATATTCAGGTTACCGATGAGACCTTGCAAGCCCTGGCTCAGATTAGTGATAGGACGGTCTTCCAACTCTTTGGCAGTGACACCTGACACTGCACCGGTAAGATTTTCCTTTTTCTGAGTGCCATATCCCACCACGACTACTTCACTGAGAGATTCTGCTGATTCAGACAAGACAATCTCCAAGATAGGATCAGTGCCCAAAGTGATTGTTTTTGGAGAAAATCCAACCATTGAGAAAATGATTTTATCCCCTTTATTTCCTTGAATCGAGAAATTGCCGTCTACATCCGAGACAGTAGCCTTTTTCAATGAAGCGTTCTGGACGGTCACACCCGGCAGTTCCTCTCCCGACATATCGGTTACTTTTCCCTTATATAAGGAAGCAGAAGGATTGACCTGATTTTCGGTACCCTGAACCGGAACGTCTGCTGCCCATGCCGGCAATCCGCAGACAAACGACATCCCTGCGCATAAGACGAGCGAGAGTGGAGTCTTCATGTTTTTTAATGTTACGGTTTTTTTCATGATGCTTTATAAGTTGGTTGTTTTTTTGATTTTAAGGGCATCTTGTGGAAGGAGGCCCGTAGTGTCCTGAAACCGCTGCAAATTTATCTCAGAGGATATTATTCAAGAGGTTAACCGGGGGTTAATTTCGAAATTAACCCTATCTAAAATTTATTAACCGTACAACCGTCCGCGATAGCGTATTTAAGCTTGTCTGTAAAGTTCCTAACTTTGCCATAAAATTTGAATTATGGATAAAGTAGAACGTTACAGGCAGGTTTTTCTATCGTTTAAGGAGCTATGCTCCACAGGGCGGCAGCCGTCTTCGTTTAGTGCCTATTGCAAAGCCAATAGTGTAGATCAGTGTCAGATGCGGCAAACTCTCAAGAATGAGTTTCAGAATATAAAGACTTTGCCCGGATACCGAAGCATCAGTCATATCTGTTCGGTTATCTATGAGGATTTTAAACAGAAATGTGCAGATGGCAGACAGCCGGGCACGTTTGCTGATTTTTATAGAAGTCATGGCATTACATGGGAGCAGATGCACGGCTATCTTAAGCGGAATAAACTTAAGGTGGTAGGTTTGCCGGGATATGTAATGCTTACCGGCGGCTCCCGTTCGCGATGTCAGGAGATACCCTTTGAGGATGTGGTCTTCGAGGAGGCGGGTTTTCTCCCGGCAGACACGTGCAGTACGATAACGGTAAAGGTTGACGGTCATGTGGCTGTCAGTTTTCCGGCTGATACTGATGTGGCTGTCATTGCAAGGTTCGTCAGAAAGCTGGGAAAGGAGGTCGGTGATGTGGGGTCTTGAGCAGGGATCACGGCTATGGGTATGTCAGCAGCCGGTATCGATGCGCTACGGCATCCGGGGTCTGACCCAGATGGTGTGGTCGTGGAAGGGACATTCTCCGGCATCGGGCGATGTGTATGTGTTTTTCTCAAAGGACCGCAAGACCATGAAGGCCCTCAAATGGGATGGCGATGGATTTTTGATGTACACAAAAAGACTGTCGCAGGGTCGATTCCGCGAAGTGCTGAAAAAGGGCGATGACGGCGTGCGCAGGCTCCAATGGGACGATTTCTATATGCTGATGAGGGGCCTCACGCCTGTGAAGGTGACGGTCGAGAATCGCTTCAGAATGGCCGTAAAATAAGGCTTAATAATTTGTTAATCAAATAAATAAATGGTGTAGAAAGTTGCAAATGTCAGATATTTTTTGTAACTTTACACCATGAAAAAGAACGAGTTGATAGAGTTTCTGCAACGTCAGATCGAGTTCCTTCAAGGGCGGCTCGACGAGGCGTTGGCCTCTGTCAGCTCGCTTACTTTATCCAATGAAAAGCTGCAGTCGACCAACGAGAAGCTTGTGGCGACTGTAGATGAACTGCGCAAGCAAATGGCCTCAATGGAGGAGGCTATGAAAGGCAAAAGTGCGGAACTGAGCAAAGAGAAAGCCGCGCGTCAGGCAGTGCAGCGTCTGCAGGGCTCGCCGTCGGAGCGTCAGAAGAAACCGGTGACGACTCCTGCCACATCCGGAACCCGGCAGCAGAAGCCAGAGAAGAAACACACCAACAACGGCGCCAAAAGGAAGACTCATCCGGAATGCGAGGTGGAGACCGTTGTAGTGGAGCCGGACAGCCCCGACTTCAATCCGGAGGCGGCAACGTTCATAGGAGAGTGCGACGTGGTGCGCTACGTCATGGAGCCGATGCGCTTCAAGAAAATAATCTACAAGGTCAGAAAATATGTTCAGGACGAGAAGATATACAAAGGCTCCGCCCCCGCCGCGCCGCTGCTCAACTCGCAGTACACTTCTTCCTTTATAGCCGGGCTCACCGAGTTACGCTACTTGCATTGCATGCCTCTTGAAAACGCAGTCGAATACTTCCGCGCCCACGGCTTCGACCTTGACAAAGGCACTGCACAAAAACTGGTCAGCAAGGTAAAGATACATCTGGAAAATCTATACAAGGCGCTGGGTCAGGCAATAGTCGCGGACAATTATATCTGCGGCGACGAGACCTATCAGAAAGTGCGGCTGCAGGTGGCGACACCTTCTGGCAGGAAGATCAAAAAGGGCTACATCTGGGTGTTCGTCGGAATGACAACCGGGCTTGTGTACTTCTTCTATGACGACGGTTCCCGCTCGGCCGAAGTCTTCGAGCAGCACATCAGAGGCTTCAGCGGAGCCTTCCAGTGCGACTATTACTCGGGATACCGGCATATCGGAATCGGCGGGATGAGCGGGATAAAGAGGTTGCCATGCCTGCAGCACATCAAGCGGAAGTTCCTCGACCTGAAAGACAATCCGCAGGCGCAGGAAATAGCAAAGCTCTTCGGACTCCTTTACCACTTCGAGCATCAGCACCGCATAGGTAAAGACGGATGGACGGAAGACGATCACCTTCAGTGGCGACAGCGATACTCAAAGGTGATGCTCGAAAAAATCCGCATGAGACTGACCGCAGTCAAAGACCGCATCGGCGTTCCTCCGGACGACCCGCTGCTTGCCGCCACCGAACATGCGCTCCGGCAATGGAACGAGATACCGCGCATCTTCGCCTCGCCAACCTATAAACTCGACAACAACGAGGTCGAGCGCATCAACCGCTACATATCCCTGACCCGACGCAGGCTGACAATCGGATCCCACTCAGGAGCCGAAGCCGCCGCCCTGTACCACTCGCTGGCAATCACCTGCCATCGCTGCAGCGTAAACGTCTTCGACTACTTCTGCGACATCATCGACCGGTGTGCCGCATGGCCACCAAACACCCCCATTGAAAAATACCGCGACCTGCTACCCGACCGCTGGAAACTCTCACAAAAATAGCCGCCCAAAACCTGGACGGCTATCTTTTTAGCACCTACCTGCTATCGCGGACGGTTGTACTATTAACCCACCTGAAATAGGGAATCTTGATGATATTATCGGCGACACCCGTTCTCCCCTCCATCATGTATATCCATATTCCCTATCGGATTAATAATTTTTTCAACAAAAAATTTCTTTGTTAACCCCGAATTAATTGGATGGATAACCGACAGTGTGTAATTTTGCATCACGTTCTGAAGCTCCTCTCTCCTCGTTTATTTCTTTAACTTAACAAAGACCTCCCCATGAAACTTAAAACTATCGCGATTTCCGCTCTCCTCGCCTACGGCACCTCAGCCGTCACTAACGCACAGCCGGCTCCAAAGCCTTTCGGCGTAACCCCAAACGACCGCCAGCTTGAATGGTATGACCGCGAAATGATCGCGTTCTTCCATTTCGGCATCAACACTTTTGAAAACTTTGTGAACGAAGGCGACGGAAAGGCTCCCGCTGCAATATTCAATCCCACCGCCCTTGACTGCAACCAATGGATGCAAACCCTTAAAAACGCAGGAATCCCCGCAGCCATCCTGACAGCCAAACATGCGGATGGATTCTGCCTCTGGCCAAGCGCATATACTGACTATAGTGTAAAAAACGCTGCATGGAAAAACGGCAAAGGTGATGTGGTGCGTGAATTTGTGGATGCCTGTGAAGAGAACGGCATCAAGGCAGGTATTTATTTAGGCCCACACGACCGACATGAGCATCTGCATCCTGACTACACCACAGAAAAATATAAGAAGTATTACGCCAACCAGCTTCGTGAACTCATGACCGATTACGGCAAGATCTGGGAGACATGGTGGGACGGTGCCGGTGCAGACGAACTCACCACTCCTCTTTATACCGAATGGTTTAAAATAGTGCGTGAAGCCCAGCCCGACTGTGTGATTTTCGGCACCAAGAATTCATATCCTTTTGCAGATGTGCGCTGGATGGGAAATGAGGCAGGACATTGCGGCGATCCCTGTTGGTCTACCACCGACTCAATAGCTATCCGCGATGAAGCTGCTTATTACGATGCACTTAACCAAGGTGTGCTCAACGGCAATGCATATGTGCCCGCAGAGACCGACGTCTCCATACGTCCAAGCTGGTTTTACCATCCTGAAGAGGACTGCAGGGTGAAAAGTGTGGCTGATCTTTGGGATATCTACTGCACCTCGGTTGGAAGGAACAGCGTGCTCCTCCTGAATTTCCCGCCCGACCGCCGTGGTCTGCTTCATTTCAAAGACTCACTCAATGCAGCAAACCTACGGAAAGGGATCAACGAGACTTTCTCCAACAACCTACTTGCAAAATCAAAAGTCAGCGCAACAAATCTCAGAGGTAAAAAATTCGATCCACGTTATCTGATCGACAATGACCCTAAAACATATTATGCTGGCAAAGACGGAGTTGTGACATCAGACATAACATTCACTTTACCCAAAGCGGAGACATTTGACTGCCTGATGCTCAGAGAAGTGATCCAACTTGGACACCGCACCACCCGATGGAGCGTGGAATATTCAAACAATGGCAAAGATTGGACAACAATCCCCGAGACATCTTCACTTCAGTCAGTTGGCAACAAATGGATTGTAAGATTCAATCCTGTCACTGCAAAATATGTGCGTCTGCGCATTCTTGACGGCAACGCAACTCCTGCGCTCAATACATTTGGTGTCTACAAACAATCTGAAATCTTAAAACAGTGATCTTGATGAAGTTCAAAGCAATAATCGTGGCGATCGGGTTAGCCACTCTATCAACCCATGCCGCCCCTATAAACCCTAATAACAACTATGTGATCAAAGGGTCGACCGGGCTGGTGCTTGACAATCTGGAAAGCTATTCTCCCGATTCAAAAATATGCCTTTCCAAACCGGTGAAAAACAAAGAATCGCAAGTATGGCAGCTCATACCTGTCAAGGACGATATTTACTGTATAGTTTCACCCTTGTCGACGTTTGCTATCGACAACAACGGGAATCCGTCTGACGGGTCGAATGTAATTCAATGGAGTCTCGACACAAGAAATTCCAACCAATACTGGAGAGTGACTGAAAACAACGACGGAACATACACATTCACCGGAGTAAATGCGGGACTCAATCTTTCCTCTACAGATGCCCCGCAATTTGGGGAACCTCTTATCCAGAAAGCTGCGAACGCATCCTCAAAGTCACAGAAATGGACTCTTGAGAAATCTAATGTTAAAGTAAGGGTAGAACCTGCCAAAACCAAAAGTGACAACGATTGGGAAAACCAACACGTCTTTGCAATTAATAAAGAACCCGGCTTTTCTACATTCATTCCATTCTCTTCCTTGAATGAAATGAAATCCGATCCATATTATGCAAGACCTTGGGAACGGACTTCTTCAAGCCGATACATGCTGCTCAACGGCAACTGGAAATTCAATTGGGTGAAATCGCCCGACGAACGCCCGAAGGATTTCTATAAACCCTCTTACGACGTTGCCGGATGGGATGAAATCCCGGTTCCTTCAAACTGGGAAATGCACGGATACGGCACTCCTATCTACACCAACATCACTTATCCATTCCGCAATAATCCACCGTTCATCCAGGGACAACGCGGATATACGGTGGAGAAAGAACCGAATGCGGTGGGATCATCCCGCCGAGACTTCACTCTCCCTGCCGGATGGAACGACAAAGAGGTGTTTATCACATTCGAAGGTTGCTATAGCGCAATGTATGTATGGGTTAATGGTAAGAAAGTAGGATATAGCCAAGGCTCTACAAACGATGCCCGTTTCAACATCACAAAATATGTGAAACCGGGATCGAACACACTTGCTGTGGAAGTTTACCGCTGGAGCGACGGAAGCTATCTTGAAGACCAGGACATGTTCCGATTGAGCGGCATTCATCGCGACGTCTATCTGACCGCATCCCCCAAGACACACCTCCGCGACCTACATCTTACTTCCAAACTCAGTCCACGTTATGACCGTGCCATCTTAAATGCTGTCTCTTATACACATCTCCGAGCCCACGAGACGGACTCCTATATC
>ENA-OYZU01000166-OYZU01000166.1-human-gut-metagenome-genome-assembly--contig:-NODE-166-length-15814-cov-4.055778_pt1 | contig 15814 bp, 8 predicted proteins | sample MGYA00244202_ERZ653488 | MGnify/ENA primary metagenome ERZ653488 (study PRJEB26926, sample SAMN06164972) | human gut metagenome | biome: ENVO:00009003; feature: ENVO:2100002; material: ENVO:00002003...
GAGTCCGTCTCGTGGGCTCGGAGATGTGTATAAGAGACAGGTTGTGAGTTGTGAGTTATATGTGGTGAGATTGAAGTTTTTAGCTGTGAGCCGCAAGTGAGACGTCATCAGCACGGCTCACAGCTAAAAAACCACAACTCAATCAAGATCGATGGAGTAGAAAAGAAGTTTATTTTCGTCTCCGTTAGCTTCACCCTTGAAGATACCGATCGTGATCATCACGTCTTGTCCCTCATATTGAGAAAGATCATAGACAAACTCGCAGTATCCGTCAGGATTGCCGGGATCGCCGTTCTCGTGCATGAATTTCCAGCATCCGTCGGCAGCCGCTTCTGCATAAGTCGCAGTGTTGCTTACCGGACTCAGGTGGGTCACTTCTCCATTATTTGTGATAGCAGTAATTTTAAAGAAAGTAGCATTTGTAGAGCTGAAGCAACGGGTCTTGAGAGTAAACTTGTTGTGACCCGGAGCTATTGAGAACTTGGAATAGAAATAAGACTCCGGCACTTTGGTGCTGACATCCTGCCCTCCTCTTGTCTTGATAAGGAATCCTTCGCTCGGGAAGACTTCTGGGTCTTTTGTCAGAGGCATGAAGCTCCATTCGGCAGCCACATGATGAACAGGTATCCATGCACGGTATGCCTCAAAATAGTTGTCGCGGTTACCGCTGACGGGACTGATACCTGTGAATGAGCTTGTCTGATTGGGCATTGTTGAGCGGACCATCTCCTGAGTCATGTGCCACCCTTCAAGACCGGGAACCTCCGTACCGGGGAGCCAGTTCCATAATCCGGAGATAGGTTCAGCAGTAAACGCGATGCGACGGATAACGAACTGTTTCCAGTAATCACCCTTTTCAGCACGGAAAGTACCGATTGCGATCACAACTTCCTTACCAATATATTCGCTGAGATCAGTTTCAATCTGTTGGTAAGCTTCAGAAGCGAGAGTGCGCACGCCACCGATAAGTTTTGCCTTAGGCTCAGCCTCGCTGAGGTCTACAACCTGCACACCGAAATATGCGGGAGCGTCGTCAGATGCGTTGTGAGTGCGCGATTCAAGAGTCATAAGGCAGTTGTCGGCTGTGATAAGCTTAGAACCGTAGACATAAGAGTCGAACATCTCCATGTCGACTGGATTGTTGCGCTGATCGTCGGAAGAGTTGCGGATACGGAGTGTGGTACCTTCGTTCTGTTCTTCATAGTCACCTACGAAATCAAGAGTACACATGTAGTTGCAAGCCCAATCCCAGTGAGGATAATTCTCGGCGTTGCGACCTCCGCGATACTCATTGTAATACCATTTCTGAGCCTCGGCAAGCTGATACTTGGTTTTGCCGCGAAGCACTTCATCAGCTCCCATTGTAGCATCGATTGTAACCACACCCTCATCGCCGAAGGAATCAGCACTTACATTCTTGGTGATATCCTTGAAGCCGGGATAAGAGAAAGTGACAGTATAATCTTTCAAAGTGAGGTTGCGGAGTTCATATTCACCCTGCGCATTTGTTTCGGCAGTCTGGAAATCGCTGACCTTGACAGTAGCACCTGCAAGAGGGGCATTGTTTTTGGTGGCGTCATAGACCACACCCTTAATCACTGCATTTGCAAACACGAGTTCCACATTCACAGTAGCCTTCGCATCTGTAAATTTCTTAGCGACCACTGTGACTGCGGCAGTCTCATAACCTTCTCTTTCAAACACGATGATGCCTGATGTCATAGGCACATTCGGAAGAGAATACTCTCCTGAGGCGTTTGTTGTAGTAGATGTCCCGTTGGCGGGCATGGAGACACTCACTCCCTCTATGGGCCGTGCCTGCTCATCTGTGACCACACCGGATACGGTTCCATTTCCTACGGGACCCTGTCCTTCCTCATCATCGCTACATGAAGCAGCCGAGAAAGCAAGGCAACCGGAAATGAACGCGAGACCAATGTTTTTAATAAGTCTGGATAAGTTCATGATAGTTAGTTATTATATTAGTTTATTTATTTTGTTAATTCTCTTTTAAATGAACCTTGCAACAATCTTTTTTACCTTAGAGTTTTCACATGCCACAAAAAACCTGAATTAATAACCTAATTAACCTATATTCATCTATTGAAAACAATTTTTCGATTGCTTGATTCGATCAACCATGAAAACAGGAGTTTGAATTTTTCATTGGAGAAGCTCAAACATTTTCCATGGCCCGGTCAAATTTCACGATGCAAAATAAGTGATAAAATCATGCAAATTTGTAACCCTATTCTGCCAAATAGGTATGCATTCAACACTGTATACAGATTTGGCAAAATCGGAAACATCTTTCATATCCCGCTAATTGTCAATATAAAAAATCCCGAGCAGTATTTTTGAACTGCCCGGGAATTTTTATGTGGAAATATGGGATGGGATTACTTGAATCCTTTTGGTTTTTTGCTGAATATCTTCTTTATACGGTCCATGTCGAATTTAGCGGTACGGTTGTAATTGTAGATACCGTTCTGTTCTTGTTCCACATCTGTCAGCTGAGTATAGCAATAACCAGACATGTAAGGCACGGCAAGAATAACATCCGTAAGTTTTTCAAGTCTGTCGTAAAATTCCTCCAAGGAGCGAGGAGCATCGCCATACCCCCATGAATCACTTGCAAACTGTGCTCCGTCAACCCATTTTATACCTCCATATTCATCAATCAAGAATGGTTGACCACCATAGCTTACCTCTTTAGAAGGGTCAAGCTGAGGATATCTTCCATCTTCCTTGATGACAAAGTATTCGGCGAGCTTCTCCGGATTCTGTTCATAATTGTGGACGGTCCAGAGGTCTGTTATCACATGATAATTCCCACTTGTCTCGTTCACAGGGCGATAATCAAGATTATTAGTCAGATTATATACATCTTTCAGCAGACGGTCGTGCTGCATAGCCTGCTCGCTGTCTCCCGGGCGTTCCCATGTCTCATTAAACGGAGTCCAGGCAATTATTGACGGATGGTTACGATCGCGCACTACAATGCTTTCCCATTCAGGCAAGAAATTTCTTGCAGCCTCAATTTTGTTGGCATCGGCACCCCAGCTGGCGGTCTCACCCCACGTAAGATAGCCTAACTTGTCTGCCCAATAATGGAAACGCTCCTCAAACACTTTCTGATGTAAACGGGCGCCATTAAATCCGGCAGCCATACTCATCTCGATATCTTTCTTAAGATCAGCATCATCGGGTGCAGTCCATATCCCATCGGGATAGAATCCCTGGTCAAGAACAAGACGCAAGAAATAAGGTTCGTTGTTGAGATACAGACGGTCACCTTCCTGATGAATTTTCCTCATTCCGGCATAAGACTTTATATTGTCGACCTTTTTGCCATCTTTATCATAAACATTAAACTCAAAATCATATAGGAAAGGTGACTCCGGCGACCATGTCTTCACATTTTTCACCGGCAGATCGATACGTGCCTGAGGAGTGGCGTTTTCTACAGATTTTGCCACCACTTTTGAACCGTCGCGTACGATAGTCTCTATTTTCATACCTTTTTCAAGGTTCTTGAATTCAGGTTCCACTACAAAACGGCTCTTGTCAAGATCCGGTATGATGTATACAGACTTTATCGAAAGACGGTCAACCGGTTCCATCCATACAGTCTGCCATATTCCGGTTGTACGTGTGTAGTCGCATCCATGAGACTGGTATAGAGACGACTGCTTACCTTTTGGCTGCACGCCTCTGCGATTATCGTCTTCCACCCTGACTACGAGATCATGCTCCTTTCCGTCGTTCACATATTTCGTTATATCGTGACTGAAAGAAGAGCTTCCTCCCCAGTGACGTCCGACAAGATTTCCATCGACATACACGGCACTGAAATAGTCAACCCCTCCGAAGTTGAGCACTATGTCCTTGTCTTTCCAATCGGAAGGGATTTGAATCTTGCGGTGATACCACATTGCCGGAATGAAATCAACATACTGCACCCCTGACAGTTTGCTTTCAGGGCAATATGGCACCATAATCTTTCCGTCAAACCCTTTCGAATCAAAAAGTTTCCGGTCCATACCGGATTTACCGAAATCGAATGTATATGACCATTCGCCATTTAGATTCTTCCAATCGGCACGTTCAAACTGAGGACGTGGATATTCCGGGCGAGGAATGTCGCCCGCGCCACTTGCATTCATAGGGAAAGACATTATTCCCAAAGCAATGAATGCAGAAATTATTACAGATTTAAGATTCATAGTTAGATTAAAAAAAGTGTGTCTGACAATTTACAAATATACACAATTTATCAGACACACTTAAAAAAAATACTTGAAAATCACAATATTTTTATAAGAACCAATTTACTTGTTCTTATTTATTCTTTCATCGAGCATTTTTATGAAATAACCGCCCACCACTGCACGTGCCTGAAAACCACGTTGGTCAGCACGGTCTGTGTAGATCCAGTCGCTCATGGGGACACGATGGCGTGTCTCATTCATAAATTTATGCACAGGCACAATAAATTTCTCGAACGTCGCCTTGTCGGGAGCCATTGTAGCGGTCCACATGATCCAATCGGTCTTGGTGTAAGTCTCACGATTGTCAAGAGGCAAACCGTAAGTGTTCTGTTTTTTCAGATAATACGGAATCTCCTTCTTCATGATATTGTCGGAGAAAATATTTAGACCAAGCATCTTGTCCCACACAAGATTATATTTCTGGCTCCAAGTGCCTGGCTTGTCGAATGTAAGACGATAGTGGTCTCCGTCGTCAGCCATTTTCTCCCATTCTGCAGCCATCTCCCTTGCTTTCGCAAAATATTTTTCCGCAACAGCTTTTTTACCGAGTATTTCAGCAAGACGCGCATAAGAAGCCACACCGAGGATAGCTTTTATAGAAAGGTTGGCATTGTGTGCGAAGTGTCCGGCAAAGTCATCGGTGCAAAGCTGGTTCTCAGGGTCAAGACCATATTGAGCGAGATATTCAGCCCATGTGGAAAGCACATTCCAGTGCCGTGCGGCGAATTCTGCATTCCCCTCCACTTTTGCAAGCGCGCCTGCGAGAATCAGCATATTGCCAGACTCCTCGACAGGCATGTCGCCGCCATAAGTCTGCCCGTTGGCAAGCGGATATGTACCCACATCATGAGCAGCGAAAGGCTTAGTCCATTTCCCGCTTTCCGAGTAATACAGGATGTGATTCATAAGTCCCTTCACAAGTTCCGGATTGTAGAGGAGGAACATAGGCGCAGAGGGATAAGTGATGTCGACAGTGCCGATAGAACCGTTGCTGAAATTCTCTTTAGAGAGCCATAAGATATCACCCTGCGGAGATTCCACAAGCTTATGGGCTGCAATTGCCTGACGATATGCGAGAGCACAGAGCTCGGCATACTCCATGCCACCGACAGCCTCAGCCTCAGCGAGCATCTTTTTGTCGAAATCGGAAGTCTTGGTCATTAAAGACGCATAATCTTGAGATGCAAGCTTAAGTTGCTGCATGATAGTCTTATCGTTGTTGCGATTCCAATAAGGGCGAAGGTTTGTACCAAAATATTGGATAGAGAAAATGTCGTCATACCCAACCATTAGATAGCCTGACGCAGAAGAACATTTTCCTTTATTGATTGTCATTCCCACCTCTTTACCCGGTTTTGCAAGATTGATCTTTTTCCCGGCGACAAAATTTTTGCGTGCCGTCTTTGCATCGCCAAACCAGGGAGACACTACACCATCAGAAGCAAGATAGAATGTACCCCAGTCGATGCGAAGGTCATCGCCGCTCTTTGCAAGAATTTCCTGATTGACACTTGAAACCGTCACTGCAGTGATTCCGTCTTCACGGGCAATTCCGGAGACAGATTTCTGGGTGATATTGTCGATTGCCCATTCCCTGCCTGCCTCAAAATAGAATTTGATGTCATGCTTCTTGCCGTCTGTGCTTTCCACATTATAAGAGATATAGTTAACAGGACGGCTCAAAAGGTCGAGATTGTCAAGGAATGCGGGAGCCGTGAATTTAAGATCGAGATTTACGGGTCCGCAAGTGAAGCTGTAGAGAGTATTCATCGGAAGCACTTCGCAAGAAGTCTGCTGAGCCTCTTTTGTAAGATATTGCGAGGGCTTCTCCTCTATATCAAGACCAAAATCCAGGAAAGCGAGGCCGCCACGGTCGCGACACCAAGCAGCGATGAGATTTTTCCCGGGTTTCAACGACTTGCGCACATCTCCTGAAAGGAGAAGGCGAACATTTTTATGACACTGGTTGCCGGTGTCAACCACCTTTATACCATTAATATAAATTATGACATCGTCATCATGGGAATAATTCAGATAGACAGGCTTGTTGCCAATTCCGGAAGGAACAGTTATCTCACGTCTCACCCATATTTCTTCAGTGTTCCAAAGAGTTTTGGCGAGTTGTTCCTGTGGAACAGAACCGAATGCACCTTTATCGGATTTCCATCCTGTGGCGGCAAACCCGGGTTTGTACCATCCGTCGGCAGGTTTTGTCGTAGTGTATTCGCCTGTCCATGCCTCACCCGCCGCAGTAGGGACGAGAGAAGAAAGCACGGGCACCTCCTTTCCCATAAAACGGTAGGAGACACCATCCACGCTGATCACTCCGAGAAGGGGGTATTCCTTGCCTGTCCAATGGCGGGTGACGTCATCATATAGATTGTCGGCTGTAGACCAACAGCTGGTGTACGGATCGACCGTAACAAGAGGATTCGCCGGCGCACGAAGCTCTCCAGCAACATTCGCCGGGGCAAATGTTGCCATGGCTGCAAGAGAGATAGAGATAAGAAGTTGTTTCATGATTTAATTATAAAAATTTTTGACGTCGCAAATTAATCGCATATTAATTAAATCTTAGTATTCTATTATGACAGATGTATATGCAAATTCCATTTTTTCATTATTTTATACATAATTGGCAAAAACAAATACAATTTTATCTTGTAGACGACATCCCTCACGATTTCAAAATATCATTTTTTTATCTAATTTTGCAACATAATTCAGCATGACCATACCTGCAATAAGGATTGGCGGCAATGCTGACATCATGAGGTTAACCTTTGAAGTTGTTTAGACTTTATGAAGGAAAAACGACTTCTTCATTTGAGAACTAACGAAACAACAATCATCATGAACTCCCACATTCTAAAAGTTCGGGCTCTTCTCGTGTGGATCTTTACATTTGCAATGTTTCCCGCATTTTCTTACAATATGCGGCAATCATCAAATATAGACGGGCTCTCAAACAGTGCGATCCTATCTCTCTGCAGGGATGACAACGGCTTTCTTTGGATCGGGACATGCGACGGCGTCAACATCGCCGACGGTACCTCCATAAATCCTTTCACCTCCATCTTCCCAGGTCAAACCATCTCCGGCAACATCATAGAAAAAATCGTGAACGGCGGGAACGGCATTATGTGGGTCCTTACCAATCATGGTCTGGATTTAGTCGACACCAATGCAAGAACAGTATCGACATATTCCCGGTTTAACGGTCAAGAGTCGGTGTGTGTTGACGAAAACGGAATCATGTTTATTATTGATGAAAATTCCCAACTACTTCAACACGATAAAAAAAACGACTCCGGTTTTTCAGTTGTCGGCAAAATTGATATCCCGTTTGAAAAGATCAAAAAATTTGTAATCAGAGGCAACTCATTGTGGATTATATCCGACAATGGCATACATACCTGCAAAGTGACGACATCGAAAGACGGTATCAAGGCTACAGACGGAAAAACCACGATAACAGACAAATATCCTGTCAGATTTGCAAAAGTGCAAGACAAACAAATCTTTATCATAGACAACGAAGGTTTCGTCTGCGAGATAATGCCCGACGGCAAATCAAAAAAAATCACCGACATTTCCGAAGAACTTTCAAAAAGAGGAAAGATTTCCGATATCGTCAAAGACAATCAGGGAAATTTTTTTATATCTTTCAGCACTGACGGAGTATTATGGGTGGGCTTAGACGAAACCGGGCAATTCCAGGCAGCCGACCTCGGTCTTCAGGTTGGAGTGTTCTGTCTTGAACAATCTCCAGATCAGGATGTGATCTGGATAGGATCTGACTGCCAAGGGGTCTATACCTATTGGGACGACAGCTACAGTATCCGGTCGTTCGATTTCAACGCTTTCAATAATAAGATATCCCACCCTATCAGGGCTATCCATTTAGATAAATATAAAAACCTATGGCTTGGCACAAAAGGCGACGGACTTCTAAAAATCGCGGATTTCAACGAGTATTACCCGCCGTCATCAATAGGCAACGGAAATCTTTTCACCTCTTCCAACAGTGGGCTGCTACATAATTCCGTGTTCGCATTCAGCAATAGTTCCCGCCCGATATTATGGATAGCGACTGAAGAGGGTTTGAACTACTACAACTATAATGACGGGAAGCTCCATAAGGCTGACATTAATCCGAATATGAAATATGTGCACGGTGTTTTGGAAACAAACGACTCCACGCTTTGGCTCTGTACACTTGGACAAGGGGTGGCAAAGATTAAAATATCAGGCGACAGGGAGCATCCACGTCTTTCAGACGTCAAAAAATATGCACTCGACAACGGCGCATTCTCCTCAAACCAGTTTTTCTCTATAGTGACCGACGACAAAGGGAATCTTTACTTTTGCAACCGTGGACAGGGAATGTTTGAAATAAAAAATGACAAGCTGACTTCCATACCTCTTAAAAATGATTTCGGGACAAACGGAGTCAAAGATATTTTCGATGCCTTGAAAACAGGAGACACTTTCTGGCTTGGCACAGGAAGCGGAGTCGTAAAATCCTCTCCGGGAAATGAGAAGCGTTTTGCCGGATCTGAATATGGATTCACCAACAACACAATTCATGAGATCATATCTGCAAGCGACGGCAAAATATGGGTGACAACCAACAACGGTATTGTGAGTATCAATCCCGAAAGCTATGAATCTTTGACCTATGGAAAAAACTATGGCATAAACGTTACGGAATTTAGCGACGGAGCAAGTTTCAAAACCGACAACACACTGATTCTCGGTGGAATCAATGGCATTGTAACTGTCATCAAAGATAAAACTTATACGGCTCCCGAAGAACCTTTCGTCCCGAGGCTATCCCTTCTTAAACTGAAAATTTCAGGAGAAGAAGTTCCTCTCAACGACCATCTTGAGACCTCTGGCAAAAAAAATACGCTCATATTCGAACCTGAGCAAAACCATTTCTCACTCACATTGGTGGCTCCGGATTTTATCAACGGAGAAAATTATACATATTATTATACCCTTGACGGCGATGAATGGATAAGCAACGGGGCGAGCCCTACAATCACATTCAACCATATGAACCATGGCACGTATAACCTGAACGTAAAATACGTGAACCGCGCCACAGGCATAGAGAGCGATCCTTATCTTGTGAAGCTTGTAGTCAAAGCTCCCTGGTATCTCACCGGCTTCGCTAAATTTATCTATCTGCTTATTATCCTCGGCATTGCCGCCGCTATACTGATGTCATACCTGCGCCGTCAGAAAGAAAAACAGGAGAAGCAGATGCTTCATCTCGAGCAGGCTCACAAGGAGGAGGTGTATGAAGAGAAACTTCGATTCTTTACAAACATCACTCATGAGTTCTGCACGCCACTGACCCTTATCTACGGACCATGCGAGCGCATAATGGAATATATCGGTTCTGACGATTATATCAAAAGATATGTCGGGTTGATTCAGACTAACGCTAAAAGGCTTAACAATCTCATTCAAGAACTAATTGATTTCCGCAGAATAGAAACAGGGCATAAATCGATTAAAGTAAGGAAAGTCGGAGTCAGCGAACTCTGCACAGAGACTTACGACTCGTTTTCCGAACTGGCGGAAAGGAACAGTATAAATTATATAAACGACATAAAGCCGGATATTGTCTGGAATTCCGATTACAGTTGTCTGAAAAAGATTCTCAATAATCTTATTTCAAACGCATTCAAATATACAAATCCGGGTGGCACAATTAAAATCGGTGTCGAGGAGACAGACGGCAGACTGCATATCAGTGTCTACAACACCGGCAAGGGTATCCGGGAGGAAGACAAGAAGCGCATATTCAACCGATACACGGTGCTTGACAACGTGGAACAAAATGCAATCAAGGGGATCTCAAGCCGAAACGGACTTGGGATGGCAATTTGTCACAGCATGGTAGACATGCTTCACGGCAAAATATCAATCGATAGCGAGGTAGGCAAGTTCGCGGAATTTATTGTAGTGCTTCCTCAGCTCACCGTCACTGAAAGCATTGAATCGCAATCCTCTGCCACCGATTATAAAGATGATCACGACCCTTCCTGCACAGACAATACTGAAGCAACCGAAGAAAAGCACACTCCTGCCAAACAGATCAACGAAGGGGCAAGGATTCTTGTGGTAGACGACAATAAAGAGATTCTGACATTGCTCCGTGACAGTCTCACCCAATATAATGTGGTCACAGCGGAAAATGCCGACGAAGGCATCGTGATATTAAAGGAAACTCCCCCAGACCTAATAATCAGCGACATAATGATGCCGGGCACAGACGGCACAGAGTTTGCCCGACAAGTGAAGGGGAACAAACACACCATGCACATACCTCTCGTGCTTCTGTCTGCCAAGACAAGCAACGAAGAGAAAATAAAAGGTATCGAGGCAGGAGCCGATGCATATATCGGCAAGCCGTTTAGCGTGAGCTATCTCAAGGCAATAGTGAAACGTATGTTGGAAAACAGGGAGCACCTGAAGGAATACTACAACTCTTCTGCAAGCACATTTGAATTCAGCGGAGGAAAACTTATGCACAGGGAAGAGAAGGATTTCCTGACAAAAGTGACGGATTTCATCGATGCCCATATCGATGACAACGATCTTTCCGCCGAACAGATCGCCCTGCACCTTAAGACAAGCAGCCGCAATCTCTATCGCAAGTTTAAAGAGGTGGGTGAAGTCTCACCCAACGACTTTATCAAAAATCATCGCATACATTATGCGGCAAAACTTTTGCTCACCACATCCCTGACGGTGCAGGAGATAATCTATCGATGCGGCTTCACCAACAGATCGCATTTCTATAAGGAATTCTCAAAACGCTACAACACCACACCTAAAGAATATCGCTCCGCAAACCAATCGAAAGATGCAGACCTTTGATCAGACCTCCTTCCTTTAAAAGAGGGGCAAAATGAAGGGATGTATATATGTGTCCATTCTCGCCAATTTTGTATTTATTATAAAATAAGGATTTTTATATACATAGTTGTCAATGCGGAATACAGCATTTTGCTCCGCAGTGTTTAATTTTGCACTAAACAATTTACAACCTTTTCAGAATGAAAAAAATCCTTATTGCAATTTCCTGGGCAGTGATATCTGCCGGAGCGTCTGGCGTCCATGCCGCGGAAATCCCGGGCTGCGCCGCCGACAACACAACAGTGAGGACCACGGATAAAAACCTTAAAACAAACCGTCCTCCAAAGAAAGATCGCCTCTTCCATTCAGAAGCAGTGGAAAAGGAAATCAAACGTGTGAAAAAGCTTTTGACCAACAAAAAGCTCGCCTGGATGTTTGAAAATTGCTTTCCCAACACTATCGACACCACAGTACACTATCGTATAGATGAAGACGGCAATCATGACACGTTTGTCTACACCGGCGATATCCACGCCATGTGGCTGCGTGATTCCGGAGCACAGGTGTGGCCGTATGTACAGCTCGCCAATTCCGACAAGCAACTCAAAGACATGATCGAGGGAGTGATACGCCGTCAGTTCAAGAGTATTATTCTCGATCCATACGCGAACGCCTTTAACGATGGACCGACAGGAGGGGAATGGATGAGCGACCTTACCGACATGAAGCCGGAGGTGCATGAAAGGAAATGGGAAATAGATTCCCTCTGCTACCCTATCAGATTGGCATACGAATATTGGAAAGTGACCGGTGACGATTCCATTTTCGACACCACCTGGATTGAGGCGATTAACAAAATCCTGACCACATTCACAGAACAGCAACGCAAAGACGGAGTCGGTCCCTATAAATTCCAGCGTGTCACAGAGCGCGCCCTCGACACCCTCAATAACGACGGACTTGGTTCACCGGTGAATCCCTGCGGACTCATTGTGTCGGCATTCCGTCCCAGCGATGATGCCACAACCCTTCAATTCCTTGTGCCCTCAAACTTTTTTGCAGTCTCCGTGCTGCGTAAGGCATCTGAAATCCTGACTGAAGTCAACAAGAAGCCTGATATGGCAAAACGCTGCACAGACCTTGCCAATGAAGTTGACGGAGCTTTAAAGAAATATGCAATCTGTAACCATCCGGAATTCGGACCCATTTATGCTTTCGAGGTCGACGGATTTGGCAGCCAGTATCTTATGGACGACTCTAACGCCCCGAGCCTGATGTCGCTCCCCTATCTTTGCGATGTTGCCATAGATGACCCTGTATATCTCAACACCCGTAAATTTATCTGGAGTAAAAATAATCCTTATTTCTTCAGCGGAGAGGCAGGGGAAGGTATCGGAGGTCCTCATGTGGGTTATGACATGGTCTGGCCAATGAGCATCATGATGAAGGCTTTCACAAGCCAAGACGACAAGGAAATCGCAGACTGCATAAAAATGGTTATGGACACGGAAGCAGGGACTGGATTTATACATGAATCTTTCCACAAAGACAATGCGGAAAAATTCACCCGTCCTTGGTTTGCCTGGCAGAACACCCTTTTCGGCGAACTGATTCTGAAACTTGTAAACGAAGGGAAAATCGACCTGTTGAATAATATCTCAGAAAGCTGATTTTTAAGTCGCAATCACTAAATGTCGGGCAGTTCTTACGGTAGGACTGCCCGACATTCCAATATTTCTATTATAATTTATTAACAGACGCAATAAACCCCACCACCTGCTCCGTTAATATAACAGCCGGCCCAAACAACTCCGGCGGTATTGTTCAGAATGAAAAAGATAGCAGTAATTGGAGCCGGCAACATCGGCTCCGCAATCGCAGCGTCCCTGATGGGACATGGTGACCGTGTAGTATGCTCCGACGCATTTCAGTCTTCATTGGACAGAATCAAAACTCAACTCCCTGACATTGAGACGACTTTATCGAATGTTGAGGCTGTGACCGATGCTGATATGATCGTCCTTGCAGTCAAGCCGTTTGTCGTTGACGGTTTGATTGAAGAGATCCTTGACCACATCAAACCTGACACTCTGATAATATCAGTTGTTGCCACACTCCCGATCAAGGACCTCAGAGAAAAACTAAATGCAGAAGAAAAGGATCTGCAGGTGATTAAAGTGGTGCCAAACATTGCTATAATGTACAACAAGAGCGTCACTTTCCTTTGCGCAGGCCCGCGTGTGCCTCAAGAAAAACTCGAAGAGGTTGAAGAGATCTTCAATCGTTCAGGCAAGGCATTTGTGGTGAACGAATATGACCTTCCGGCATGCACCGCACTCGCATCTTGCGGCATCGCTTATTTCTTGAGATTTATCCACGCAGCGGCAGAAGGATGTGTCGAATTCGGATTGAAACCCTCATTTGCCACAACAGTCGCAGCACACACAGCCATAGGAGCGGCAGCTTTGCTTTCAACCGGCTCACACCCTGAAACAGAGATCGACAAAGTGACCACCCCCGGCGGTATCACTATCAAGGGTCTTAATGCCCTTGAGGAAAACGGTTTCACCAAGGCTGTGATTTCCGCAATCCGCGCTTCTTGCCTTCAATAATGCATAATTCAAAAGAATTTATTAACTTTGCCACATGAGTAAGGTTAATAAGTTAATCATAACAATAATAATAGGTGTCTCATCAGCCGTTGTGGCTGCTGAGACACCTTATGTTTTCCCGCATTCTGTATGCGAAAAGTCAGGAGTATGTTGCAATGACTCGGTAATAACAGTGCCGGACAGCGTAACATCTATCCCGGATTATGCATTTGCCGACTGTAGCAATCTGAAACGTATCATTCTTCCAGCCGGACTTAAATCAATCGGAGATTACGCGTTTTTAGGGTGCGAGTCGCTTGAATCAATATCTTTGCCATCATCCCTCACCTCACTGGGCGAAGGAGCATTCAGGGAATGCTCGTCGCTAAAGTCGCTTGTAATTCCCAATGGGATTACTGTTATTCCACGCTATTTGTGTGCATGGGATTCAGGTCTGGAATCTGTTTCACTTCCTTCCGGAATAAAAGATATCGGCAGTCATGCTTTCGCGTATTGCTCCGGTCTTGACAATATAAATATTCCCGACAGTGTGGAACATATCGGAAGCAATGTGTTCAGCCGTTGTTTCAATCTGAAAGAGATCATGCTACCTTCTTCAGTAAAAGAGCTGGAGTCGTATGCTTTTTCAGATTGCAAGTCGCTTAGGCGTGCGGTTCTTCCCGCCAACAATAATCTTCTCGGGGAATATCTTTTTATTGGTTGCGACAATCTTGAAGAGATTGTATGCGAAAGTCCGGAACCCGCTCCGTTCGATTGCGGCACCCCGTTTTTCGATCCTTCCGAATCAAGCCGTTACCGGGAATGCAGACTCACTCTCCTACCCTCGGCTATCCCTCTCTTCCGCACCGCCCCCGTCTGGGAGCTCTTCTTCCATTAGATTATGTTTACTTTTGACTTATGTTGAAAAAGATTTATAACTAAAAATCACGGAGTGAATTTATCTCTTTTTCAGAAAGACCTGTGAGACTTATTATAATCTCATTGCTCATTCCCATTGAAATCATCTTAAGTGCCGTGTTTCTACGTTCTTCAGCCTTTCCTTCCTCCAGTCCCTCGGCAAGACCTTCCGCTCTGCCTTCCGCTTTTCCTTCGGCTCTCCCTTCGGCTCTCCCTTCTTCCAATCCTTCGGCTCTGCCAATTTTTTTACCTTCCTCCAAACCTTCGGCGAGACCTTCCTCTCGGGCTGTGTCAAGCACATCATTCTGCACCATGATAGTGTCAATATGTGCGTCATATTCCCTACGTTCTTTGGGCGACATCGATAGATATTGAAGTTTCTTCTTTACTTCTTGAAGTCCGGGAGTACGAGTATCCTCTTTTACCTTGCCTGTCTTTAGATATGTCATCCATTCGTCGAGTGGAGTTTCTGGAATCTTGTCGTAGACATTGACACGCACAAGATAATATTCCGGGAAAACCTCTCTCGGCAAATGAGGCACAATAACGCCATCCTCCTTTAAAGTCACCATAAGATCCGTTCCTGTGTGAATCCCTTTGAATCGGGTCTCTCCATGGTATACATAATCATCCCCTTGTCCGTAGTCACAATAAAGAATACTTATGGAATACACTTTCTTTACCTGATCATATTTTTGACCGATGTTAATATGTTCAGTAATTGCCTTACACGTGCCATAAAGAATCCTTTGAAGATAATGGAGCTGTCGTGTGAGCTGGACTTCCACTATGATAAGATGTCCCTTACTGTTTTTCGCCTTAATATCCACGCGGTTAAACTTGTCGTTGTCCGATACCTGATTGCTTTCGCTCTCAAGGAGCTCCAAAATGGTGATCTCTTCTCCCAACAAGACTGAAACCAAACCCTCGAGGATACCGAAATTGGCTTTATCGCGAAGCATGTGCTTCATCGCCCAATCAAACATGATATAAGTATTGTCTTGCTCCATAATCCATTACTTTTGCATATACAACAAATATTTCACAAATATAATGCTTATTGATGAATTTCACCTTATGTAACAAATTATTTTTGTCAATAATTAGCATCGCTTTTCAAAATTCGTAACTATTCAGCATACACACTAAATAGTTAAC
>ENA-OYZU01000208-OYZU01000208.1-human-gut-metagenome-genome-assembly--contig:-NODE-208-length-14515-cov-11.387414_pt1 | contig 14515 bp, 10 predicted proteins | sample MGYA00244202_ERZ653488 | MGnify/ENA primary metagenome ERZ653488 (study PRJEB26926, sample SAMN06164972) | human gut metagenome | biome: ENVO:00009003; feature: ENVO:2100002; material: ENVO:00002003...
TATCCGGATTGCTGAAAATTTTGAGCAGCACTTCTGAATTAAGCCCAGCCTGCTGCGCCTGCTCTTCCACGGCTTTGTCCTGTTGTTTCTGCTCGATTTTCACGCCCTTCCCGCCATAAAACGCCTGCTCAAACAGCTGTGCATTGTTTCTGCGGCTTTCGTCCAGAATGTGCGAATACTGATCCGTTACCATTGTCGCCTGCGCATGACCGGAATCCCCCTGCACCGCCTTAATATCGCCGCCATTCAGCTTGAGTTTGCGGTTCTGCTATGCGGTCAGAAACTACTTGCGCCCTGCGTCGCTAATATGATACTGTACGGTATTTATACTATTTCCAAATTCACCTGCGCCATCTGCTCGCGCCTTTTCCGCGCTTGCGTCCGCTCATTCCACTTAGCGCTGCTACGCTGCGTTTCATTCGCGTTAGCCAGCGCGAAAAATTCGCTTCACATCTTGGCGCATTCTCATTTGGAAATAGTATTTACGTTAGCGTAGAAGAGAAATTTGCTTTACAGCCGAGCGTATTTCAGTGCAAATGCAAAAGAAAAATATACGCTATTTTTGAAAATCGCGTAAAAAACGGCGAAGAAATTGCCAGTTATAATGGAGGGGAAAGCTGTCATGCAGCAAAATAATAATTCCCCGCGGAGGAAAAAGATGAGCTTTACAATGAAAGATGCTTACAGCGTTATGCTGAGGGAGTACCCGGATGTAATGAACATCGAGCAGATGAGCCAAGCATTGGGGGTAAGCACCAAAACGGGTTACGGTCTGCTGAAAAGCGGCAAAGTTGCCTGCTTGAAGGTCGGACGCGCTTATCGGATTCCCAAGGTGCATCTGCTGGATTACATGAAGGTTATGGAGCAGGAGAAGTCAGGGAAAACTAACGGATGATAGCGGCGCAGCGACAAAAAGATGAGGGAGGGACAAGATTGTGGTTGCAGGACATTTGCAGGAAAAGAAAGGGTACTACTATGCGGTGCTCAGTTACAAGGATGCTGATAAGCGACGCAGGACAAAGTGGATTGCCAGCGGTCTGCCTGTGAAAGGCAATAAGAAGAAAGCAGAAGGATTTCTTCAGGAGCAGCGGCGCAGCTTTGAGATTCCGCTGGCGGATCAGCCTATTGCCAAAGATGGGCAGGAACTTTTTGCAGATTATCTTCAGCGATGGCTGCAAGTCGCCAAGACAACGGTTGCACCGACCACCTATGGTTCTTACGGCGGGCTGCTTCGGAATCCGATTGACCCGTGGTTCCGGAAGAAGCGAATTACGCTGCAAGGGCTGACCGCTTCCGATCTTCAGGCGTTTTATATGGAGCAGGGGAGGCGCGTGAAGCCGAACACAGTCATTCATTACCATGCTGTGATTCATCGAGCGCTCAAATATGCTGTCAAGATGGATTTGATTTCTGTGAATCCGGCGGATAAGGTAGACCGCCCGCGCAAAAATGGCTATCAGGCGAATTTTTATTCGGAAAGTGAAATTGCAGCGCTGTTTGCTGCAATTTCAGATACGCTGATTGAAGTGCCGGTGAAACTGGCAGCCTTCTATGGTCTGCGCCGCAGCGAGGTGATGGGCTTGCGCTGGGATGCCGTTGACTTTGTGCATAACACCATTTGCATTCGGCACACAGTGACTGGATGCACGATTGACGGGCAGTACCAGATTATCGCGGCGGACACGACCAAGACTCGCTCCAGCCGCCGTACCCTGCCGCTTGTGCCTACTGTGCGAGAAATGCTTCTCCGATTGAAGGAACAGCAGGAACAGAACCGAAAAATCTGCGGTCAATCTTACAGCCGGGAGTTTGCAGATTACATTTGCGTCAATAAACTGGGGGAACGGATTCGCCCAGCATATCTTTCCAGCTGCTTCAGCAAAGCGCTGGAGCAAAACCACTTGCGGCATATCCGCTTTCACGACCTGCGCCACAGCTGCGCAACGCTGCTGCTGGCGCATGGTGTGCCGCTCAAACAAATTCAGGAGTGGCTGGGGCACAGCGATTTCAGCACGACGGCCAACATCTATGCGCACCTTGATGCGGCTTCCAAGCAGAAGTCTGCCGAAACGATGGAAGAATTTTTGAAATTGGTGTGAGAGAACAAGAAAAAATCTCGACAGACTTGCATCAGGCTCGAAACGGTGCTACGATGCACTTGTCCAACACCAGCGGGTGTTCATGCGGCGCGAAAAGGAGGTTGCTATGGTCGCAGGACATTTGCAAGAAAAGAACGGCTATTTCTATGCCGTTCTCAGTTACAAGGATGCACAGGGCAAGCGGAAAACCAAGTGGATTCCCACAGGCTATCTAATCCGTGGAAACAAGAAGAAGGCGGAAGCGTTCCTGATGGAACAGCGCCAAACCTTCCAGCTTCCGGCGGAAGATACGGAGGCAGTGGAGAAGGGCGAACTGTTTGCGGATTATCTGGAACGCTGGCTGAAAATCGCGAAAAGCACGATAGCGATTACGACGTACAGCTCTTACGACGGGATGATGAAAAGCACCATCGTTCCGTGGTTCCGCAAAACAGGCGTGACCATCACGAAATTGACAGCCCAAGACATTCAGGACTTCTACACAGCACAGCTGGCGCGGGTAAAGTCCAACACGGTGATTCACTATCATGCCCTCATCCATCGGGCGCTGAAATATGCGGTAAAGACAGACCAGCTTTCCGTGAATCCAGCGGATAAGGTAGACCGCCCGCGCAAGAACGGCTTCCAGCCTGCTTTCTATGACAAGGATGAAATCAACCAGCTTCTCGCCTGCGTAAAGGGGACGCTGATTGAAACGCCGGTCATGCTGGCGGCATTCTACGGTTTGCGGCGCAGCGAAGCCGTGGGACTGCGCTGGGATGCCATCGACTTCCATCAGAACACCATCACGATTCAGCACACGGTGATTGCGTGCAGGCTGAACGGAAAGTACGAGGTCATCGCCCGTGATACCACGAAAACGAAGTCAAGCCGCCGGACGCTGCCGCTTGCAGCGCCAATCCGGAAGTATCTGCTGAATACGATTTTTGGATTCGCCTGCGCCATCTGCTCGTGCCTTTTTGATTTTGTCGTCCGCTCATTCCATTTAGCGTAGCGCTGCTACGCTGCATTCCATTCGCGTTAGCCAAAATGCAAAAATTCACTTCGCATCTTGGCGCATTCTCATCCGAAAATCGTATGATTTGCAGGTTCGGCAGGCGGAGAACCGCAGACTTTGCGGCAACTGCTATTGCAAGGACTATGAAGGCTATATCTGCATCAATGAGATGGGGTATCTGCTGAATCCGAACAGGGTATCAGCGATGTTTGAGCTGACGCTTCAGCAAAACCATCTGCGGCATATTCGCTTTCATGACCTGCGGCACAGCAGCGCGAGCTTGCTGCTTGCGAACCATGTGCCGCTCAAACAGATTCAGGAGTGGCTGGGGCACAGCGATTTCAGCACGACGGCGAACATCTACGCACACCTTGATGTGGCTTCCAAACAGAACACAGCAGAAGCAATGCTGCATGGACTGGGATTGGAAGAAGAATGAGGCTGCTTCCAAACGAACATGCACCGAGGCGTGAGCAGACGAAAATAGGATGAGATTCGAGCCCAATAAAAAATTCGGCTAAACAACACACTTGTCATTTAGCCGAATGTGGCGGAGACGGTGGGATTCGAACCCACGGACCCTTGCGGATCAACTGATTTCGAGTCAGTCCCGTTATGACCGCTTCGATACGTCTCCATAAATATCTTCACTGCGAATCTCCGGAGATTGGAGAGAACAGCAGGAGAGAACAAAGTATTTAATTCGAGCCCCAAGAGCCCTGCAAGCCTTGAAAATCAAGGGATTGCTATTGGAAGCCTTCCAGCATGGATTCACGATTTCGAGTCTTGTTCGCACTTGGTACTTTCGTGTCTGCTGTGGCCGGTGGCGGCAGTTTTGGAAACGGCGAAAACCCTTGCGCTGCAACGGATTTCGGACTCGCCGACCGGTATTGACCAGCTCCATATCAGAAAAAACCAAAGTTCAAATTGAAATGAGAAATGCCCAAAACGATCGATTTTTTTGCGCGCTGGCAAGAAAACATGCAAGAAGAAAACCCTTGTCCGGTATGGCTTTGCGGACAGGCCCCCGGATTAAATGGCAAGAAAAACCGGCTCAAAACAGATTATACGAAGCACCCTTTCGGACCGAAACACAGAAAGGAGCCTTCGTTATGAAATACGACGCCAAGGAATTCAGAAAATACCCGGAGATTATGAACAAGGAGCAGATGCGGATCGCCTGCCACATCAGCAAGCAGACGGCGCTCTATCTTCTCCAATTCAACCTGATTCCGCACACCTGCACCGGCAAGAAAACCCGCTGCTACGCCATCAAAAAGAGCGATGTGATCGCCTTTATGAACGACCGTGAGGTCAACCCGGAAAAATACATAGCGCCGAAGAACTGGTACAAATACGGAAGCGAAATGGTTCGACCCTATAAAATCCGCATCCATCCGCCGTGCGCCAAAGACGAGAAGAAGCTTCGGCGCTACTATGAGAGCAAGCTGGCCGCGCTGCCGGATGTGATGGATGTGGCCGCAGCCGTGGACTTTACAGGCTATAACCGCCGCACAGTCTGCCAATGGATTCGCGTGGGGAAGCTGAAGGCGCTGGCGCTGCTGCAGAAGTACATGATCCCCAAATGCTATCTCATCGACTGGCTCTGCTCGGACGATTACAACAGCACCAACCGCAAATCCCGCCGGCATATCGATATGCTTTGGGAGGCGCAGAAATGGAGAGATGGGCGATGAAGAGACGCATAGTTGGAGATCTGATCTATACAGCAGCGTTGACCCACAGGAACGCAGTTATCGCGCGAAAAAGACCGTTAGGGAAATGTCAGCCTCTATGCTTGATGGTATGTAGAAAAAGAGCTTACAGAGCGACTGTCCGGTGAGGGCAAGGATTTATCCCTGTGCATCTGCAACGCTTACTCGAAATTCAATGGAAGCCCTAACTGGAGACCTTTGTCAACGATTTCCGTCTCGACGAATAGTTAATGCTGTATGCCTTTTGGGACGACAACGCCCCGCCTGAGAGCTTTTTCATGGGATGGATTATCGTCAAAACATGAAAAGAGTGTTTCTTCAGCTTCATCTTGCCCAAGAGCGTAATTCAAAAAGGTGCTTTGTGGATCCTCTCTTAGCAAAAATGTTTGATAAGGATGCTTTGAAGTCGTTGACTGTCCGATAATGCTATTTCTCCATCATTCAATGCATTTGCTATGGCAACTCGTACGCATCCTTTGACCTTCTCATTTTTTGCAATCTGCTCCAATGTATGTGGGTAAAGGTTTAGCAGCCACGAAACATCAAATTTATTGAAATCAAATTTTGTGTATTCACAATAAAAGTCAAACGCCGCACTATTACCAAGGAACTCACGGAAATCCTTTGCATTGAGAACATTGATCAGGCACCAGTAACCAACTTGATCTAACTCTTCATAAGGGTGTTTATTTGGATATACAACTATGCCATTGTTGTTATTCTCTTGCGCTGCATCTATTCTTTGCCGAAGGAATATCTTCAATTGAGTTTTCGCTGCTTTACTAATCCGCGCATCGCATTGCACTAACATTTCGAATAGATCGAAGCTAAAGTTCGTGCGCGATTGTTTATTAGCCCATGTGATTAGCTTCTTCTGTTGATTGTTTGAAACATACCCGTAGTAGTGCTGCGTTATCTGGCGATTCATCTGGAAAAGATTATTGTCTATAATCTGCGAGACTCTTGCAGCCAGTCTTCGCGAAAAGTGTTTTTCCCCTGGTGCAAAAATATAATGAACAAGATTACAATAATTGATACCGGTGTTTCTGGAGAGCACTTCAAACCTCTCGCCGTTCTTCAATGCAGAAATATTCCTATCCAAATAGGAAATCAGAGTATTCTCTACAATTCTACTTGTTTCTTTACTGTACATTTTCCTACGCTCCAGTTGACGATCAAGGAATAGAATCTTATCATCTATCAATATCTCCCTAAACTCTTGCGTAAGGATAAAGCTGCATATCTTATCAACTAAGCCCTGTGAAATGTTGACATATCCAAGTAAAACGAGACAGTTTTTAATTTGCGTTTGTAATCCTATAACATCGATGTTGTTTTTTGTAGCTCTGACAGCAGAGCTGTAGTAATCCAGTAAATTGTTTACAGCCGTCTCAACAAAATCCATATTCTGAAACGCGATTGTTTCAATGTGATGTTTCTTTAATAACGCGCTTATTTCTTTTGCGTCAAAATACTCTATGAAACAATGAAAATCGATCTCGTCAAAATGAACATCATTCCCACCAATAAACGGAAATGGTTGCTCATGCAATACTTTTTTGCCCTGGATGGAGTATTTATATACCAACAAGGACATAAGGTTTTTGACTGCGTTCCTATATTCCGAAAACACATCCGCTACGATACCATTTCCCAGCAGGAAATGCAGGTAATCGTTTACTCTGCAAATTGCCTTTCCACTACTCGTCATGCCAAATTCAGTTGTTCCAGACTCGATTACTTTTTGAAGCTTTTGCCCGTCAGCAAAAGCCTCATACGAATATTTATAGAGCATATTTGCACTATGAATATCTCTGAGGTTGTCATATGTATTTCGGAATTCTACTGGAAGACGTCTAAAGAGGTTTTCAGCCTCTAAGTCATTCGGAGATAATGCTTCAATAGCATCAAGGTTATAACAGCGATACCATGTATTAACATTTTTGATTACTTTCCGAAGGCTGATACAGTTGGATTCAGCAAAATAGTACATCAAATAATTCAATTCCTTAAAAGCTTGCTTTGCAACCTCTGAAAAGTGAAAGAATGCTTCGTCGTATCGTCTTAGTCGAGATAGATAAAACGCTTTTTTATAATTTCTCTCCAACGTTTTATAATTCTTTGTTGAAAATGTGCACATCGCAGAATAATCGAATAGAATGCAATTCTTATCTGCAAAAGGCACCTCGCCAGCAACAAAGCGTCTGTGTTTGTGCCCATCTTCTACCTCGAGTATTCTCGCTTTTCTGAAGACATCGAGAATGCAGCGATACTTTTCCAACATAGTCTTTGTAAGGTTATCCTGTTCGCCCTCAGATAATTGGTTTATCGTAAAAAACTTTTTCAAAAGCAAACTGTCATTGTTGGATAAGCGTATGACGCCGTCATCACCAATTATAACATATGGATACAGCCTTTTTGATACATCTTCGATTCGAAGGGCGTTCAAGCAGCCCAAGGGTTGTAGTAGATTATACAGAATCTCAAATGCGTCATCCTCTGATTTCCCATCTAATGATAGCTCAGATTGATTCTTCAGCGCAGCAAAGATTGCGGTGTAGCGATCTAAATAAACGTCAGTTGAAGCAATGAGTTTATTCCATTCAATAACTAAGAGCCCCTTCGACTGGTGATAAATAATCTCGGTATCTGTAAGGGCTTGGCTGCCAACATATAGGAAGATCGGCTCCCGGAAGCTATCTTTAAGTAGTGTTTTCGTCCAGTTCAGAATCAGATTAATATTATAATCATTTAGGCTGTATCCTATGAAAACAACAGTGTTGGTGGAAAAAATGGACTTCACCAATGTTTCAGTTAGCTTGAAATTGTCGCTATAGTTGAGGTAATCCTCTTCCTTAAGCACAAAATTATTATGTTTGAAATCTCCGTGTAGTTTTAGAATAAATCTATCTCCAAAAATAGTCGGAACATCTTCATCGCGCGAAACAACCTTAAAGCTCTGACAATACTGAACCGCTGCATCTTCCAATAGCGTGTCATAGTTGGTGGTAATAAAAGAGACTGGATTAAGGTTTAGCATTTCTCGATGGATGACATTTGGCAACATGGGCGAAGAATGAAGCTGTGCCTTGACAAACGTATAGTATTCTTCCTTGTTCTCACCTAAAGAATAATAGAACATCTGCGGAATTTGCAGATACTCATCGGAAGAATACTCATCTTTTCGTGCTTGTCCCAATCTATCACTAATTGCATGAATCAGTCTCTTCCAAGTTGGTGCTCCGGAGAGTGCTGATACGCCTGCACCGACGAAAAACGTAAGCGCATTGTTTTGTGAAGCAGTTAGTATTCTCTGTAATTCCTTCTCGTACATACGCTACCTCTCTTGCCGCAACGAATAAACATATAGTGTATAACAGGTACTTATCTCTCCTGTCGGTGGCGCACATCATTCAGCCATTCGCCCCTGTACTTGAAATAGCGCGGGCCGGCAACGGAGTATTTGCTGCCAGTGAGTAGCTGAGCCAAAGCCGAGAGCGAGTAGACCTGCCCTTGATAGCTTACCGTTTTATCATCCACTACCGTGCATTTGATTTCCGGGTTATTGCAATACTCAATCTCCTCACCGGGTTGAATGCCGCACATGGAGAAGCGGAAAGGAGACTGGCGTTCTTTGTGCTCAGCATCGATCTCCTGCGCGGTTTCCTCCGCCTGCTTCTGGGTTTCATCCATAGCAATTCGTTTTAGCTTGTCCGCGCAGCCGTGGATCTCCGCAATGGCCTCCAGGATGGAATAGGCGTCTTCCGGTGACATGGCATAGAACTCACGGATGCGCTGCTTTCCATTGAAGTTCTCGATGGAACGTAGATTGGGGTTCAGCTTGTCAATGATGCTGTGAATCTTCAGATTAGAAAGCCGCGAATTGACCTCATAGGTTGCGTAGACCCGGAAGGCAAAGGGAATACACTCGCTCCGGTTGAGCTGCTGCAGCCGCTTGTCGATATCGTCTGCATATCCAATTTTAACATATTCGGGAAAAGAAGGATTGGTCAGTATGTAAATGACTCCTGTTTTATCCATATAATCTCCTCCGTTTCTTTCACTTAAAATATAGCACCGTCAAACAGTCACTCCGCTAATGCTTTTCTAATAATCTCACTTCTTCGAGAAGCTATTTTTTCTAAAGACCCTTCCAGTTCTTTTATAGCCATTTCATAGTCCGCTACTTTCGACATAGCGTTTTTTTGTATTGAAATATCAGGAAAAGTAAATGTAATTCCCTGTACTCTGTCGATGGAAGCACGATACGACCGAGAGAAGCCCATTTTTCCACCTTCGACTTCGAGAAGGTGTGCAAGATAACGAGGATTTACTTCAGAGGTCTTGCAACGGAGGACACCGCAGTGATCTGTGGGATAGAACGGCATGTCTGAAGGTAAATAGCTGGTCATCCAGTCTCCGTCAATTCCCCACAACACAGAGGGCGCGGAGAAATCAGTAATCAGCAATTTATCAATAAATCCAAACGGCGCAGCGACATTGGCGCTGTAAACGGGAATGCTGCCATCCGATACAAGCTCTTTGTCCAAAACCCGCTTACCGATAGCAACGCTGAATTTTTCTGTATCAGACAGGCTCAGTCTGTACCCCCCCGATGGTTGACATACAACATCCAGTTCTGCAAACAGATCAGCTATCTTCTGTCTGTAGGTCTCAATGCTCATACGGGTGGCATTGTATTCCTCGTCGATTTTTGCACATTCGTCAATAACCTGTTGCTGGACTGGAATGGGCGGAACCGGAATCAGCATCTCTTCATAAAACGTTGCAGGTACACGACGATGTCCACTTGCTCCAGTCATTGCATCCTCAGCAGCTTTCCGCACCGTAGTTTGATTGAGGAGAAGAAAGAGAAACTTAGTGAGAATTTCGCTTGTATGGCATCTAAAAGTATGGAACTCGCTACTACCAAATCCGATACCGTTCGTCAATCCCTCCGCAATTGCGCACTTTCCATTTTCCATGCATGGGGTTATTTTCGCAATAATGAAATCTCCCTCAGCAAAGTATGTATATCCTCCATTGCGTACTTCGCCGTAGGGACGATCAACTTTTCTTTCAATAAATCCTTCGCTGCTTACAGAGGCCATATCGATAAACGAAACAAGCAAATCGTCCGGAGTATCATGAATCTCGGTTTTTGAGGTATTCAGATCACAAACTGAAGCAAGTTTTACCAATGGATACTTGCTTGATATATGGAAAGCTTTCTTAACGCTTGTTCTTAGAGCCTTGTTGAAATTAACTCTCGAATAATCAAGCATATTCTTTGTATTGACAACGGACGCATAGGTGGCCTGTTCTTCGTTGAAAGAAGGTGCCATTCCATCAAAAGACTTCTTGATGGAATGAGCAAGAGTCCCTTGTGCTACTCGATCCGCATCATCATACATCTTTCCGCCTGGCGTGATGATCTGAATGCCCTCATTACCCTTGCGGTTTGACCAGTCGTATCCAAGGAATTCTTTCTGTGCCTTGTTATCTGCCGGAGCCGTAATGATCACAGTTGTCTGCTGATACACCAGCGAGAAATAAAACAGCTTTTCCCGCTCAATGGAGTAAGCGTACGAATACAATTTTTCCAGATACACGGCTGCCTGCTCGTCAGCACTTTTCTGCTGATATGCTTTTGTTTTCAGCAGGTTCTTCGCATCTGCGGAATCGGCAAACGCCGTCACATACATTTTGAAGTATTTGGATCCTTCCAGGTCTGCAACGGAAAGGGATTTATTCAAGAAGGCTCTGTACTCATTCTCACCGACATCAATCTGTGCAAGATATGCCTCGAAAATGTCTTTATCTTTCCATTCGGCAAGCTCTGCACCGCTGAAAACCGCATCCACAGAATCTGCTGACAGGTCAATCTGTTTCGGCGGTTCATTGAATTTTTCCAGAAACATCACGACAGTATTCGTTCCGGTCGCGCCAAAGGTTTTGGAACCGAAGGCGGCAATTCCCCGGATATAGAAATTCTGCAAAAGATGCTCCCTGGCTCCGGTGTAGCTTGCGCTGTCATTCGAGAGAATAGAACTCGGTAGGATTACCGCCGCGACTCCCTGCGGCTTTAGCAGCTGTGCAATTCGCTCCACAAACAGCGTTTCAATCTCTCCGCCGTTCATGCCAATTCGGTCAAGAAGGGTAAAGCTGTTGTTTTTAAGTTGTAAATGCTGCTTGAAATCTTTTACTGCATATGGCGGATTAGCAACCAGAATATCAAAAGTGCCGTTCTCAATCCCCTTATCAGGTACGTTTTCCAACCCGTCGCCGAAAATAATGTTGCCCTCTCCTGCGCCGTTCATAAACAGGGATATTTTTGCAACGCGGGCAAGACGGTAGTCTTTTTCGATTCCGTAAATGTGATCTCTGGCCCATGCGTTATTTCCATCTGACTGCGCGAAATAATTGATCGCTTCGATAGCTTCAGTCAAAAAATGTCCAGCTCCGCAGGCGTAGTCAATGACCTTTGGATAAACATTTCCTCTATCAGACTTTACCATCCGATCAACAGGCAGACTATCCCAAATGAAACGAGTAATCGGCATCGGCGTAAAGAATTGTCCTTCATTCTGCTTGAACCCCTTGTTCAACAGCTGCTCAAAGAGATCGCCTAGGAATTGATGCTTTGACGGATAGACAATTCTGTATTTTTCAAACAACTGCACCATCTCAACAAGAATCTTTCCGTTTTGATAGAACAGTTCTTCATTGTGGACATCTTTGAACGCAAAATCATTGTTCGAATAGAATTTCAAAATACGGATTGTATTCTGAAGATCCTCAATCGCTCTTTTGCGTTTGGAACCAGTATATGTTGAGAATAGCCATTCTGGATAATCAGCAGAAACATAGAGTATTTCCTCACGCATGAATTTCTCCATACCGTCCCGGTGCAGCCGCTGGAGTCAATCTTGCAGAGTCTCGTATGTATCCGTTCCTTGCTTATACTGGAATTCTACTTCGTCGTCTTCGTTCTTCGTGCTTTCATCGACAAGCTTACAAATAAACAGCGCAACAAGTCTATTGAAGGCGTTTTCCTTGTCACTTACATTATTGTGCCGCAGAATTTCTTCAAACTTGTTGACAATCTTATCATCTGGTGTGAAATCGCGAAGGTCCTTTTTCCGAAGCGGTTTTACCCCAATTTGATAGGCAACGGAATCTTCGGAGAAGATCAGATCGTCATGGATCTGACTTCCATAGGTCTCTTTCCAAGCTTCATACTTGGCTAATGTGGTATGCGCATCCCGATAAAGTTTTATGGACTTATCTTTTTTTGAAAGCAGGATGATATTTGCATCGTCGGAACAGCCAATCGTAGGTGCTTTGTATGCAATACAGTCATTCCTCAAATCAGAGGCATACAAAACAAGCCATTTGCAAGACTGCTCTTGCTGCCAATAGGAGAACAACTGTGCTCCGTCACTTTTCGTGTTATTAAGCGCTTTGTCGTACTCTCTGCCCCAGGTTTTGCACTCGATAATAAAAAGCATATTTCCGCTTGTATCAGTTACGCAAATATCGGCGCGTCCACCTTTGGCGTCGTGCCCGAGATGCCATTCTTTTTCCAGCTCTATATGTTCTGGACGATATCCTTTTGACAAAAGACGGCATACGCATTCAAATACAACGAAGTTCTCTTTCTGATCAAAACTATCGTTGCGTTCCCTGCCCTTTATTTCATTTGGATAAATCAGTCTTTTTGTTTGGAAATCTACTTTCAGGCTGCACCCAATCTCAGAAAATACCTTTTCATATATATCGCCATATGCAATAAATCCCAGAGTTTTTAAGGTGTCTTTCAAATTTGAAACATCTATCATAATCATCTGCTCCTTGCTCATTCTATAATCCAAGGTACCGAAACACTATCGGCATCATTATAGGATTCCCTAATTCTTCAGTGCTGTGATGGGCACCACATACGCGCCATCCTCACGCCGGTAGGCATAAGGGGAGGTGCCGGTCAAAACCATTAGGAAGGAGGGCTCTTTCATTTTTGTCGTATCGATCTTACCAGCGACAGCCTTCAGCGTATGCGCACCTTCCTCAATGAGCCTGTCTCCGCCGAGCTTGACCTCTACAAGGCCATAGCTTCCGTTGCGCAGGTGGATAACGGCGTCGCACTCCAAGCCCTCTTTGGTGCGGAAATGATACACGCTGCCGTCCAGTGCTTCCGCGTAGACGCGCAGATCGCGGATGCAAAGCGTTTCAAAGAACAGACCGCAGGTCTCCAGGTCGTTCAGCAGATCACCTGGGCCAATGCCCAGCGCTGCAGTGGCGATAGACGGATCGACAAAATAGCGTGTGTCAGATGTGCGGATCGCTGTCTTGGAGCGAAGATTCGGACTCCAGGCAGGGCAATCCTCTATCACAAAGATCTTTTTCAGCGCATTCGTATAGGAGACAACGGTATCCTTACTCAGTTCCATATCGTCGCTGACATTGATATCCTCGCAGATCGTGGTGTTCGGTGCCTGTGTTCCCTGATGACGCGCAAGAGAACGCATCAAGAGCCGTGCGCGGGTCTCATTGCGGGAAACGCCGTCCACTCGGCTGATATCGGACTTCACAACGGCATCCAGGTAGTCAAAGGCTTGTACCAGTGCATCGTCGCCCTCCAGGAAGGTCGCTTGGGGCCAGCCGCCGCGACAGATGAGAAATGCAATATCCTCCAGTGTAGCCTTGTTTTCCGCAAAGGTTGGTTTATCATCGGGGGAAAACAACGCACCGAGACTGACTGCGCCGGAGGACTCACCGGACTCATACAGGCTCATGGGCCGCATCTTGATCCACGCAAAGCGGCCGGTACCCGTATGATGCACCTGCTCCATCTCCGCAGGCACAGCGGAACCGGTCAACAGGAAGTGTCCGAAGCCGTCCCGGTGATCCACTTCAAACCGCACAGCATCCCACAGCTTGGGAGCCATTTGCCATTCGTCGATCAGGCGCGGCGTCTCACCCTGGAGGAGGGAACGAGGGCTGATATCCGCCAACTGGAGGTTTTGCTTTACCCGATCCGGGTCGCCCATATACAAAATACTGGAGGCGTGCTGTTCGCAGGTGGTTGTTTTTCCACACCATTTTGCTCCTTCCACAAGGATCGCTCCTTTGTTTCTCAGGCGATTTGCAATAGTCAAGTCAATCACTCTCGGCTTATAACTTGCCATATAGAGTCCCTCCCCGCTATAGAATGACTATATTATAGCGGATCAGCGCGTCCAATTCAAGATAATCCCGCGATTTGGCGAAAATATTTTCTGCGATTTGGCGATGCTGCAGCTGCCAAATCTGTAAATCTGCTTTTCGCACATTGGGCTTTTCCTTCGGGTTGCGCTATCATGTGGATGATGATAGAAACCCACACGGCGGGCGTGAAAGGAGGAAGAACATGTACAACAGATTTGCAGAAAAGCGCAGGCGGTATCTGCGCGAGTACGGGGACGGCATCTACACGGGGATGCTGCTGACCGTCAACCTGGACGACCATCTCAAGGAAATCGGCGACACAGCACAAGAAATGTTTGATCAGCTGGTCGAACAGATGAAGAAAGTCGAGGGTGTCACTGAGCGGCTGAAGGCTGAGAAGCAAATGGAATGGGTGGGACGGATGAACAGCATCCGCAGCCGCGCGGAGGAAGTTGTCCTTTCTGAGCTGGTTTATTGCTGAGGTGTGGTGATGTTCA
>ENA-OYZU01000218-OYZU01000218.1-human-gut-metagenome-genome-assembly--contig:-NODE-218-length-14101-cov-5.377047_pt1 | contig 14101 bp, 15 predicted proteins | sample MGYA00244202_ERZ653488 | MGnify/ENA primary metagenome ERZ653488 (study PRJEB26926, sample SAMN06164972) | human gut metagenome | biome: ENVO:00009003; feature: ENVO:2100002; material: ENVO:00002003...
TTGCCGGGAAAAGGTAGAGAAACCAAGCCCCGCCTGCCGGGAATCTCTACCTAAACAGCGGAAAATAGGCGAAATGGGTAGAGAAAACAAATTCCGCCGTCCGGAAATCTCTACCTAAACAGCGGAAATCCCGGGAAAAGGTATAGAAAGCAACAACATAATAAAAATGAAAAGGAGAATTGCTTATGACAAAAATAACAGAAGAAATTAAAAAAATATTAGCAGAGGAAAAAAGAATGCATAGGGAAGCTATAACATACATTGATAAAGCTCCGAAAGGTGTTTTGAAATATCACGGTTTTTTTTGAATTAAAAATTTACAAACATACGGTGGTTTGTTGATTTTGTTGCATTTCTTGCAATAAAAAGAGCAATGGCTTGAATATCGAGGACATTTCAATTCTTTGCTCCTTAAGTCACAGTCGTTATAATGCTTGCAGAGATTACATTTGTAGCTGTACCTGGCAGAAATCGTTTTTGAGTAACGCTTTACTTCTTTTGAAATGGTGGATGGGTCTTTGTGTAAGACAGATAACCATATGGAATTGTATCAAAAACTATGTGCAAGAGTAAATTCCAGATTTGCCATTTGGAGATTCAAAAAACTGGAATTTTGAAATTCACTTTACGAATTCACTTTACGTTTTTTTTTTGAATAAAAGATGTTGAAAAAGGACATAATTATGGTATAATTAGACCACAAACAAGGAGGTGTATATTATGCCACAAATAATTCCAATTAAAGACTTGAAGAATACATCAGAGATATCTGATATGTGCCATAAGACAGAGGAACCAATTTATGTTACGAAAAATGGCTATGGTGATATGGTAATTATGAGCATGGAGATTTACGAGTCAACAATGAGACAGATTGCCATGTACAGAGATATAGAAATATCTGAAAAGCAGATAGAGGCTGGACAGGTAAAGGATGCCAGAACAGCACTTAGCAAAACGAGGGCAAGGTATGGCTTATAAATTAAACATTACAGAGCATGCTGATGAATTACTTGATAATCTTGTATATCATTTAATTTATCGCTTAAAGAATATACAGGCAGCGAAGCATTTGTTGGATTGCATTGATGAAATCTATGATAGGTTGGAGGTCAATCCTTTTCAGTTTACAGAATGTAGAGATTTATATCTTGCCAAGAAAGGTTATAGAGAAGCTGTTGTTAAAAAGTATATCCAAAAGATTATATCTTAAGGAGACCAGAACAGTAGCAATTCTTGAAAACAAAGACAAAAAGATAAAGCTCATGGCACTCCTTGATACGGGAAACTCTCTGTATGATCCGATATTCAATGTTCCGGTTAATCTGATAGAATCAGAAGCTGCACGGAAAATAATGGAAGACGGTATAGGTATGGGATATCATCTGATACCGTTTGCCTCAGTGGGAAATGAATCGGGACTTATACCTGTTGTGCAGTTTACAGGACTAACCATACACACATCGGGAGGGGAGTTCCATATAGATAAGCCATGGTTTGCCCTGTATTCAGGCAGACTTTCCGGAAAAGAAGAATATAACATTATTCTTCATCCGGAAATGTTACACAAGTCAAATAAGGAGGATAACAATGTATTTAAAAGTAATGATGCCTAAAAGGTTTCAGTTTCGGATGGTTCCGAGTTTCAAAAATTTTCTGTTGGACAGAAAAGGAGATATTCATTACATAGGCGGGGCAGATGTTCTGCCGGCACCGTTAGAACCAGCCGAAGAAGCAGAAGTAATAGCAGATCTGGGGACGGAGTATGATACTAAAGCAAAAACGATGCTGATTGAACATAATTTGCGCCTTGTGGTCTACATAGCAAAAAAATTCGACAACACAGGTGTTGGAGTGGAAGATTTGATTTCCATAGGAACGATAGGACTTATAAAAGCCATCAATTCCTTTGATATTAATAAAAAAATTAAACTGGCGACCTATGCGTCAAGATGTATAGAAAATGAGATTCTCATGTACCTGAGACGAAATCATAAGACAAGAATGGAAGTATCCATTGACGAACCGCTGAATGTGGACTGGGATGGCAACGAACTTCTTTTGTCGGATATTCTGGGAACGGACGAAGACATAATTTATAGAAATCTTGAAGACGAAGCCGAGAAAAAACTGCTTTTAAAGGCAGTGAATAAGTTGAGCGAAAGGGAAAGAACCATTATAGACCTGAGATTTGGTCTTAACTCCCCTGACGGGAAAGAACTTACACAAAAAGAAGTGGCGGATATGCTTGGAATATCCCAGTCCTACATATCAAGACTTGAAAAAAAGATAATAAAACGTCTGAAAAAAGAAATGATAAAGAATGAATAACCACTGTTAAAACTGTTAATCATATTCTTATATTTAGCTAGGCAGGTGAGAATATGACAATGTACAAAGTTGAAATATGTGGAGTGAACACATCAAAATTACCACTCTTATCTACCAAGGAAAAAGAAGAACTCATTATTAAAGTAAAAAACGGAGATAAAGCAGCGAGGGAAAGATATATAAAATGCAACTTAAGACTTGTTTTAAGCGTTGTAAAACGATTTTCCGGCAACGGCGAAAATATGGATGATCTGTTCCAGATAGGATGCATAGGACTTATAAAAGCAATCGACAATTTTGATATGAGCCTGAACGTAAAGTTTTCGACTTACGCAGTGCCCATGATAATTGGGGAGATAAGACGTTTTTTGAGGGATAACAGCCAGATACGGGTGTCGAGGTCGCTTAAAGATGTGGCATTCAGGGCAATATATGCCAAAGAAAGAATTATGAAAACAGGGAAGGATGAACCCACGGTTAATGAACTTGCCACGGAAATAGGTGTAAGCAAAGAAGAACTTGTAATGGCACTTGATGCAATCCAGACTCCTGTATCGTTATATGAACCCATATATACGGACGGAGGAGATATGCTGTATGTAATGGACCAGATTGGTGATAAAAAAAATACCGAAGAAAACTGGGTGAATGAGATGGCACTTAAGGATGCCATAAAAAGACTTCCGGACAGGGAAAAAGAAATAATAAAACTTAGATATTTTGATGGCAAAACCCAGATGGAGGTGTCAAAAATGGTGCGGATTTCACAGGCACAGGTCAGCAGACTTGAGAAATCTGCTATAAAAAATATGGAAAATTATCTGCGCCGCAGTTGATTTTACCAATAATAAGTGATAATATATGCACATAAATATTACGATGACAGAAAGCAGGTACTATGAATAATAAGAGAACATTAAGCACAATATTGAAAATTATTCTGCCTGTGGTGATTCTGTTAGTAGTTTTGGTTATCAGATTCAGAAAAGTATCTGATAACGGATTTAATCCTGCCAGATATGTCCTTATTGATACTCAGGGAATAGATGGCAGAGGTAAGATTTTGTTGTCTTACGACAAAGTGAGCCTTGTAGAGGCATTATGCGGCAGCGATGCCGATGAAAGAACTAAGGCACTGTATGAGAAATTTGCCGACAGCATAACGTATGAAGCCGACAGAACTGATGGACTTTCCAATGGAGATGTAATTACAATTACCGTCTCGTATGACAGCAAGGCTGCCAGAGAGGCAGGGGTTACCATTGATGATAATATCAGGGAGTACAAGGTGACAGGACTTAACAAGGGAACGGCAGTTGATGCCTTTAAGGATTTACAGATAGTTACGGATGGTATAAGTCCGTTTGTAACGGTTACTGTTGATAACCTTTCTAAGGATGAGTATATTAGCACTCTTTCTTATGAAGTCGATAAGCCTGAAGGTAATGCCATAGGCGACACTGTAACGATAAGATGCCTGGCAGATGAAGACGAGGCTGCCGCACTTGGATATTATTTTGAAACGACGAGTATGACATATACTATAACAACAGCGGACCGTTATGCCGGTAAGGCAGAAGATCTGGATATGAATGTTATACGTACACTTGCAAAAGAATCGGCGGATGTGGTTACCAATCTTACCGCTGACACAACATTTCATATGGCATATACCGTAACCGGTAAGAAGGATTATCTTTACAGGGATGGTAATGAAGAGGCTGTTAATTTTGATATATACAAGGTTGAACTTGCGGATAACACAACGGATACTATGGGCAGCCACGGCAATTATGTCCTTATTTATGTCAAAGGACAGATTAGGACTCCTGATTATTCGGGAGGAGAAGATCCGTATGAATATATAGATGCATATTTCTGTTTTGTATTCTGCGATGCAGTGATAACACGTACCGGAGAATTTACAATGGCAGTTAATGATATAGAACAGAGGTATATCTGCAATAGCAGCTTTGATGCCGTAAGAGATGACGCAAGGACTTTTATCGGAGCCGGATATGAGTATACGGATGTACCGCTTAATTAATAGAACTATAAGAGGAAGGTTTAGCAATGGCTTATAACAGAAAGCGTCTCCGTCTCGGAGAATTATTACTTGAGAACAATCTCATTACTGAAGAACAGCTTAATATAGCACTGGAAGAACAGAAAGCTAAGGGCATTAAGCTTGGTGAAGCGATTATAGGACTTGGCTATGTTACACAGGATGCCATTAATGATTTACTGTGCCAGCAGCTTAATATTGATTTTGTCGATCTGAGAAAGATTGAGATAGATGATTCCATAGCCAGAATGGTAGGAGAGAAGGTAGTCCGTAAGTATATGCTTCTTCCTTTTGCACTTGATGACAGACAGGCTAACGTAATTAAAGTAGCCATGGAAGATCCTATGAACATTATGGCTATTGATGATATCGGTATCATCACCGGAATGACGGTTCAGCCATATCTTTCCACACATGCATATATATCTACGGCAATAGATAAGCTGTATGGTAAATCACAGGCCAATGCCATTGCGGAACAGTTCATGAAAGAACAGGGTTCGGGTGATGACGCAGATAATGCCGAAGAGAATAAGAGACAGGAAGATGTTGATAATTCACCAGTTGTTAAGCTTGTTAATAATATTATTGAAGGCGGCGTGCGCCAGAGAGCTTCCGATATACATATTGAACCGTTTGAATACAATGTAAGAGTCAGATACAGGATAGATGGTGTTCTCCGTGAGATTATATCTTATGACAGAGCACTTTATGCGGCGATTATTGCCAGACTTAAGGTTATTTCAGGAATGGATATTTCTGAAAAGAGAAAGCCGCAGGACGGCCGAATTACGATAACCGTGGACAGAAGGGAATACGATATCCGTGTCAGCAACCTCCCTACGGTATTTGGAGAGAAAGTCGTTATGCGACTTGCTTCCAAAGAAGGTTTTAAGAGGGATAAGAAAGACCTCGGTCTTTCACCTACAGACCTTGTTAAATTTGATAATATCCTTAGAAACCCACATGGAATTATCCTTGTTACGGGACCTACAGGTAGTGGTAAGTCTACAACACTTTATACGGCTTTAAGCGAACTCGCAAGTGATGAAGTTAATATCATCACTGTTGAAGACCCGGTAGAAGCGAATGTAGACAATGTAAATCAGGTTCAGGTTAATGTTAAGGCTAATCTTACATTTGCCAGTGCCCTTCGTTCAATTCTCCGACAGGATCCGGACATCATCATGATAGGTGAGATCCGAGACGGAGAGACAGCAGAGATAGCAGTTAAGGCTTCCATCACAGGACATCTTGTTGTAAGTACACTTCATACTAACAGTACTGCGGCATCTATCTCCCGTCTTATTGATATGGGTATTGAACCATACCTTTTAGGTGATTCCCTTGTAGGAATTATCGCCCAACGACTTGTCAGAAGGCTTTGCCCTGAATGCAAGGAGTCCTACGAAGCAGACGAGGAAGAAAAGAGAGTTCTTAAGGTACCACAGAATGAACCTCTTAAGCTTTATAAGGCTTGCGGATGTGAGGCATGTGGTAATACAGGATATTATGGACGAATCGGTGTATATGAGATAATGCCTATCTCAAGAAAGATCAAGAATCTCATTGCATCGGGAGCCAATGCGGACGAGATAACCGCACAGGCAGTAACGGAGGGCATGAATACACTTAGAATGTCAGCCTCAAACTATGTAAAACAGGGATTGACATCATTTAGCGAGATGATGAAGATTACCTACGAAACAGACGATACCAACTAAAAAAACGGGGGTTTTGGACAAAATGGTTACAATTGAAGAACTTTTAAAAATCGGTAAAGAAAACGGAGCATCCGACGTACATATTACGGTAGGACTCCCACCTGAGATGAGAGTCAATGGTGAACTTATGGGAATGGATTACCCAAGGCTTACGCCAACAGACACAGAAGAAATAGTAGGCCAGCTTCTTAATGAGAAGCAGAAAAACATCATTAAAGAATATGGAGAAGCAGATTTTTCATTTTCAATACCAAGCCTTGGACGATACAGGGTTAATGCATTTAAACAGCGTGGAAGTCTTGCGGCAGCAATCCGTCTGGTAGGAACACAGATTCCAAGACCTGAAGATCTGGGACTTCCTAAATCAGTTATAGAATTACATAATAAGAAGAGAGGACTTATCCTTGTTACGGGACCTACCGGAAGTGGTAAGTCTACTACACTTGCTTCATTAATTAATAAGATTAATGAGAATCGTAAAGCACATATTATTACACTTGAAGATCCAATCGAGTACCTGCATACACATAAACAGGCGATGATTAACCAGAGAGAAGTCGGACTTGATACAATGAGTTATGCCAATGCATTAAGGGCTGCACTCCGTGAAGATCCGGATGTCATCCTTGTAGGTGAGATGCGAGATCTTGAGACAATATCGATAGCAATTACTGCAGCCGAGACGGGACATCTTGTTCTTTCAACATTGCATACAATAGGTGCGGCAAGTACAATTGATCGTATTATTGACGTATTCCCTCCTCATCAGCAGCAGCAGATAAGAATACAGCTCTCAATGGTACTTGAAGCGGTTATTTCACAGCAGCTTATTCCTACAACGGATAAGCGTCACCGTGTAGCAGCATTTGAAGTAATGCTTATGACAGTAGCAATTAAGAACCTTATCCGTGAAAGCAAGACATTCCAGATTGATTCAATGATCCAGACCAGCAGGGAAAAAGGCATGATAACAATGGATGATGCATTATATGAACTTTGTATGATGGGACATATTACGTCCGAATCCGCACTGAGTTTTGCACAGGATCCTGTTGCATTGGAGAAAAAAATTAAAATATACTAAACAAATCATAAAAATTTGATAAATAAAAATCTTGTATTAAAATTGTCGATGTAGTATAATACATACATACTTAGGATTGGGTTTGATGGAGTAAAGAATGGCAAATTTTAATTATCGAATAATAACAAAAGAAGGCAAAGAAAAGAGCGGCTCTCTCGATGCAGAAGACCAGATAACCGCTGTAGCACAACTGAAATCGGAAGGCAACACAGTTATTTCCGTTAAGGCAGGCAGCAAGCTTAATACCGAGGTTAAGTTTGGCAGTGGCAAGAAAGTCAAGGTCAGGGATCTCAGCGCTTTTTGTCGACAATTTAACAGCTTACTGAAAGCGGGCGTAGGCGTTATAACCGCACTTGACATGCTTGGCGACCAGACAGAGAACAGGACACTTAAGCAGTCCATATATAATGTCAGGGACGGAGTGCAGAAGGGCGATACCCTTGCTAACTCAATGAAGAAGGAAGATTGCTTTCCATCACTTCTTGTAAGTATGATGGAAGCCGGTGAACAGTCAGGTAATATTGAAATTGCTCTTGAGAGAATGGCTGAACACTTCGAGAAGGACGGAAGAACCAAGGCAGCACTTAAGAAGGCTATGATGTATCCTATCATACTGGGTATTGTTGCCATAGCGGTTCTTGTTATAATGGTAGTTGCCGTTATTCCAAGTTTCTCCAGCATGTTCGCAGATATGGATGCGAAGCTTCCGGGAATTACGAGGGGACTTCTTTCCCTCAGTGATTTCATAAGAGGTTACTGGTACATAATTATAGCGGTTATAGCCGCAGTAGTAATAGGGCTTAAGTATTTTTCAAAGACCGAGACCGGTATATATTTCTTTGCAAGACTTAAGGTCAGGATGCCGGCATTCGGTAATCTTACAAGGAAGACGGCGGCAGCAAGATTCGCAAGAACTTTCAGCACAATGCTTTCTTCCGGTATGTCAATGGTTGAAGCTCTTAATATTACGGCGGGAACCATGGATAACCAGTTATTCAAGGACGTTGTAAGTGACTGTGCCGTACAGGTGCAGCGAGGCGTGCCTCTTACAATGCCCCTTAAGAAATCGGAACTGTTCCCACCACTTATCATTCATATGACAGGTATCGGTGAGGAATCAGGTAACCTTGAAGAGATGCTTAACAACTGTGCCAACTACTTTGATGAAGAAGTAGAAGCAGCTACACAGCAGGTTATGGCACTTATGGAGCCAATGATTATTGTTGTACTTGCCGGAATTGTATGTCTTATCTTAGCTGCAATTTACGGACCAATGATTACAATGTATAACACATTGGGCAAGATGTAAATTTGATGCTAAAAGCTTTTGTGTACCCGTCATCAGCTTTTGCATATATATCTATTATCAAAATAATATGATCAGAGATAACACTGATTAAGAGGAAAAGGAGAATGATATTCATGAAGAAAATGTCACAGAAAAATAACAAAGGTTTCTCTCTTGTAGAACTTATTGTAGTAGTAGCTATCATGGCTGTACTTATGGGTATTTTAGTACCAACACTTGTAAAGAACGTTGAGAAGTCTAAGAAACAGAAAGATGCTTCAGCTATCGAAGAAATCAGAAGCACAATGGTAACAACTTTAGCAGATCCTACATACTCAGATATTGAAGCTACAATCGTTTACGATGGTACAACAATTGATGTTGATACTCCTAAAACTATTGAAGCAGTAAAACCAATCACAGATGCTGAAGTTAAAACATTCTTAACAGCAGTAAGTGCTGATGTTAAAGACTGGAAATTTACATCTAAGGCTTATAAGGCAGATGATCAGGTAACATTTGTAATTTCTGGCCAGATGGTAACTGTATACAGAGAAGCAGAAGGTGAATCAGTACCTGGTGCCGGTGGCGCAGACACATCAATTACAGTAGAACCATAAAATTGGATTAATTGATTAAATATTACGGGTAATATTTATTTTAACTGGGATGATATCTGCATAAGCAGGTATTGTCTCAGTTATATAATAAAGAAAAATTGAGCAGGTATACATTATGATATGGACTTTAAGCATGAGAATTACAATATATGTAATATGCTTTATTTTCGGAATAATAATTGGCAGCTTCGTGAACGTATTGATATACAGACTGCCCTTACATGAGAACATAGTAACAGAAAACAGTCACTGTATGACATGCGGACATAAATTAAAATGGTATGATTTATTTCCATTATTCAGCTACCTTTTTTTAAGAGGAAAATGTCGGTATTGTAAAGCAAAGTTATCAGTTCAATATCCATTAGTAGAATTCATTAATGGATTATTTTATGTATTAATATTTATTTTTAACGGAATTAATGTAACAAGTATATGTTACGCACTGTCGGTATCCATGCTGATTGCCTTAAGTGTAATTGACTGGCGTACATACGAGATTCCGTTTGGACTTAACATAGCCATATTGGTATTTGGAATAATTAATATGGCATTTAATTATAAGAATTTCCTATATTATCTGATAGGAATGGTCTGCGTAAGCGGATTCCTACTTTTGTTATATCTTATTACAAAGGGAAGAGGAATAGGCGGCGGTGATATTAAGTTAATGGCAGCCGCAGGACTTTTACTTGGTTGGAAACACATAATACTGGCACTGATTCTGGGATGCATCATTGGTTCTGTTATTCACATTATATTGATGAAAGTAAGTGATAAAGGCAGAATGTTGGCATTTGGACCATATCTGTCTGTAGGAATAGTTATATCAATGTTGTGTGGAGACCGGTTATTAAATTGGTATTTAGGTATTTTTCAATAAAATAAATTAAGATGTTTACCAGGCATCGACCAGGGAGGAAATATAGAAATGGCGTCAACAGTTTTAGCTATTACGGTAGGTAACGATACCACTAAAATAAGTGAAGTAATGTATTCTTCACACCGAATTGTTCGAGTATCATATTCTAATACAATTCCTACACCAAAGGATTGTGTAGAAGATGGTCAGATAAGAGATCCTAAGGAATTGGCAACAGCCATAAGAGAAGAACTTAGGAAGGGCGAAATCATCACTAAAGATGTAATTTTTGCCATTCAGTCCAATAAAATTATCAGTAAAGAAATCGTGGCACCTTATATGAAGGAAGCCAGATTAATGGAATATATTGTTACGAATGCAACAGAATATTTTCCTGTTAATATAGATGAATATGTCTTTACATATTCCATACTTGAGAACATTATTGATGTATCAGAGAAAAAATACAGATTAATGGTTATGGCAGCACCAATGGGTATTGTCGAAAGATATTATGACGTTGCAGACATGCTTGAATTAAGGGTACTTGATCTTGATTATGTTGGTAACTCTACATTACAGTTAATGAGATTGCAGATTGATGATTCACCTACCCTTTCTATCCAGATGGGTGATGAAGCAACAATCATAAGTATATTTAATAAGAATGTCCTTCAGCTTATGAGATCTGTTCCATACGGACGATCAACCGTTGCCAATGCAATAGCGGAGAAGAGGGATATTCCCTATGAAGAAGCGTTAACTGTCCTTGACAATGAACGTGTACTTAAAGAAAGTTTTTCCGACGGAGATTATATAACGGGTTCGTTAAAATATCTCGCTAATAATATCAGTCGTGTAATTGACTATTATTCAACAAAGAATCCTGATGTTACTATTCAGAAGGCTGTAATGGTAACTGAGGGTAAGTCAATCAGGGCACTTGAGACACTTCTTTCTTATGAAATTGGTCTTAAGATTAAAAGAATTGATGAACTTAACCAGGTTATTGCGGATGACAGACTTAATATGTCTTTGTCAGAACTTACAGGATACCTTTCCAATATCGGATGTGTTATCCAGCCTGTTAACTTTGTTCCAAAGTCCGCACTTATTAAGGCTAAGAAGACTAATGATAATAAATATTTAAGACTTATAATTATGGGAGCCGTTTTTGTTGCAGCAGTAATCGTGCTTATTCCTCTTGTAGGCAACATAAGTAAGAGAACAGAGAATAACGGACTCAAATCAAACATTAAAAAGATAGAGGGCATTAAGACAGTAGTTAATGATTATTATCTTTCAAAAGATAAATTCACAGACATATCAACATTCTATGCACTTGCATCCAATGCTGATGATGACCTTCATAAGTTTATTGAATTCCTTGAAGAGGATATGCCTTCGGATATAGGACTTACGTCCTTTTCTGTTTCCGGAGGAGCCGTTACAATGAACTGTACCGGCAGTTCCAAGGAAACCCTTGCCCAGTTCCTCGTTACATTAAAGAAACAGAGTAACATATCATCGGTTAATTGTGCATCTGTATCCGAGGCAACAGATGATAACGATGCGATAACAGACAGCTATACAATTACATGTGTATTTAGTCAGTTTCCTACACAGACAGAGGAGGGCGATGAATAATGAAGTTAAATGACAGAGAAAAGAAATTAATATTTATAGTAGTTGGTGTAATACTTATTGCTCTTTCTTACTTTATTGGATACAGAAAGATTTCAGCTGCCAATAATAAACTTGATGATAAGATTGAGGAAAACAGAACCTTATATAACAATCTTAAAGAGATGCAGGCAAGAGAGAAACAGTACCTTGAAGATACAGAATATTATACATCAGAATATAATACTCTTCTTGGTAGTTTTGACACAGGATATTCACAGGAATATTCGATTATGTTTGTTGACCAGATTGAGAAGGACACAGGAGTGTGGTTCTCACAGGTATCACTGGCTGATACGGCAGCACTTTATACATTTGGCGCAATTACATCTTCTAACCCTATGACACAGGGTGCAGCGGTATATACTTCAGATTATGTAGGTTATGGAACAACACTTACACTTTCTTATAAGACATCTTATGCAGGTTATAAGGAACTTATCGAATATCTTAATACTTATAAGTTCAAATGCAGGATTGATTCTGTAACTGCTACATATAATGCTGATGATGATGAAGTGTCAGGTTCAATGATACTTAATATATATGCAATAACAGGTTCAGACAGAAAGTTCCTCGGAGCACCTGTCCAGAATAAGTTTACGGGAACAGAAAATATCTTTAACTCATCAACATTTACACCTGGTACTAATGCTGATGAAGAAAATGGTAATAATATTGTAACAGACTATGATTACTATATCGCACTTGACTCATTTAAGTCAGACGCAGACAGTGTTGTAGTCGGCCCTAAGGGTGATTCCGCTGCAACAAGAATTTCTAAGAATTCGTCTGAAAGAGAAAAAGTTACAATTACATTTAGTGGCAAGGAAGGTAAATATACAGTATCATACGCAATAGGCGATACAGTATATCCTGCAACTAATTATGAAAATGGTGTTGAATTCACACCGGGATCAATGCTTTCACTTCTCGTGGTTGGAACAGACAGAGACCCTGAAGGAGAAGATATAAACGGAGCAGACGCAACTATTATTAACAACACAGATATGAAGTTATACGTTAAGATAGTTGATGATGACGAAAATCCAAGATTTAAGATTAGAGAAAAATCAGGTGAAGTAGTTGTTTATGAATAGGAGTGATTATGATGAGACATCCACGTAAAGCCGGAAAACAGAATATGGGATTTTCACTGGTGGAAGTTCTTGTTACTTTAGCACTTATTTCAGTTTTAAGTATTCCGCTTATCCAGACCTTCATTAATTCAGCGAGGGTGAATGGCAAAGCAAAAAGTATGCAGAATGCTACAGACATTGCCCAAAGTATCTCAGAATACTTTGGGGCAATGCCTTTAGATGCACTCAAGACCGCTTACCAGGGTAAATATACTTCAATGCCTGATGGCAGGATTGTATTTACCAATATAGGTGACGGTATTAATAAGGACTCTAAAAATATCGGATATTATAAAGGCTCTGACACTGAAAAATTCTATGTATCGGTAATTGTTGACCCTACCGGATATTCTAAAGATGATAAGACGGGAATGAATGACTATATAAGACCCGGTATCAATAACCTCAACGAAAATTCCAGCATTACATGTCGTAGTAAATTAGAACAATATGATAAGAATATTGTTAATACTTTTGATGAAAAAGGTGTGAAAGTAACTGATAAGAGCAAGATAGTTAAGAAATCCGTTTTCACAATCTATGAGAATGAATCAACAGTATATGCCGGTAAGGTAGAATATAAATATTACCTGGACATAACATATACATATAACAACAAGAATATAGAGTACAAGAATATAGAACTTGGTATCGGAACAGTGGATAAGGCAGGCATTGCAGCACCTAACCTCTATATTATCTATACGCCTGTACTTGGCATGTATGGCAATGAAAATGTTGCAAAGGATGAGATTACTGTTAAATACAGACCCGACAGTGAAAAAGCAGATTGGGAAAAGCCGGTAAATGTATATCTTGTAGAGCAGACAGTTAACTATGGAAGTACAGAAGATACTAAAGTATCTCTTAACAAAAATAATATAAAAATTGAATGTTATAACAATTCAAGCGAAAGTAATAAGCTTGGTTTTTATACCAATGTTGCCGGCTGGACGGGTGAGAATTCTTCCCTTACAGAGGGTGGAAGCTCTATTAATAAATTATATAATGTCAGTGTATATATCTGGAAAGATAAGACTGATGGTATGACTATTAAAGCAGACAATACTTTGGATATAGCAGATGATTATTTTACAAAGGTTGACAGCGTTAAGGAGGGATAATCATTGAAGAAGCATTTTAGAAGATTCAGAAAAGATAATAAAGGTGTTACTTTAGTGTTAGCCATTGTGGCAATTGCTTTTGTAGGCGTGCTTGCAAGTGCAATCCTTTCTGCAGCGGCAACCAACTACAGACCTGTCTCTTATACACATCTCCGAGCCCACGAGACGGACTCCTATCTCG
>ENA-OYZU01000223-OYZU01000223.1-human-gut-metagenome-genome-assembly--contig:-NODE-223-length-13955-cov-4.202662_pt1 | contig 13955 bp, 16 predicted proteins | sample MGYA00244202_ERZ653488 | MGnify/ENA primary metagenome ERZ653488 (study PRJEB26926, sample SAMN06164972) | human gut metagenome | biome: ENVO:00009003; feature: ENVO:2100002; material: ENVO:00002003...
GTCTCTTTATTAGGGAAATAATATTTCTTATTCTTTTTAGTCGAAATAATAAAGTTTGAGCATATTACCTCGTCAAGGATATTTTTAGTAATATTGCGTGTACTCCCATGATGGGGTAGTTTCATAAAATTCAATTCAAGGGGAGCACCATTGATCTTATTATAATACTGGAGTGCATCACATAGTTCTTCGGGGGTACTATCACCTGGTAGTAATAATTTCTTGTCTTCACATTCAATCAGAATTATAATTGACTGGCTATTGGGACCTCCTTCATCTACATCATCATCATCGACATTATCAATCAATGTCTTTAAATCAATATGCCAATCATCTAAACGAACTCCAAGCTCATCAGGATCTTTCGGCTTATATTCATCAGCGACATCATGGTCAGGTGCTAATATATGCAGTTTTATGTCACCAACCGCTATCGTATGATCGAGCAATTCGAAAGTATTATTATTCCAACACAATCCGTCTATTTCAAGAAGAAGAGATGTTAACTCATTTCCTTCGTCAACAGAATATTCATTTGTCTCTTCTTTCTTGGGAAAGTTAAACCAAACTTGTTTTAGTCTATGAGTCTCTCCATTTCCTTTCATGTGTTTAACCAATGTAATGATACCAGCTATGTGATCAGAATCAATATGTGTCACGACAAGCAGATCAATAACTTCATCCTTTGGCATTTTGTTATATCTATCCTTGATAGCTGATGTAGATTTTCCACCATCAATCACAATATTCTTTTTATTGTGACTAACCCAAATACTATCACCAGTACCTGCTTGAAGAATCTCTATGAGCATCTTACTATATTTTATTCACTTATAACAATGCTATCAATCTTTTAAGCAACCGATTGGGATGATCTTAACTCCGTCTTCACGCGTATATGCCATCTCTCCGCCAGTGAGGACAATCAGTAAATCAGGTTCACGAAGTTTGATTTGTTTCTCTGTCTTATTTTTTTCGGCCACAAGACGTTTGATTTCAAGAAGGTGCTTTGCTCCGTCCTCAATTTCCCGACTGCCGAGTTTACATTCTATCAGTGCATATCGGCCATCGTCAAGATGAAGAACAGCATCCGCTTCTAATCCGAAGCGGTCATGGTAATAAGACAGACGACCACCCAATGCCTGTGAATAGACCCGAAGATCACGAAAACAAAGACACTCAAAAATAAATCCGAATGTGTTAAGATCAAGTTCAAGACTCTCAGGAGATGCGCCCAAAGCAGCAACAGCGATAGAGGGGTCCACGAAACAACGCTTCTTTCCTGTGCGTATTACCGTCTTTGAACGAATTGCCGGCGACCATGCCTCTATGTCGTCTATGACAAATAGTTTCTCCAACGCGCCAACATAATCATCAAACGTTGGCATAGATGTCCCTTCCATCTCCTCCGCTACATCTGCAACCATTGAAGTTTTTTTCGCCAAAGTACAGATATTCCTGGCATAAGAGCGAAGAATCAGTCGAGCCAATGTTGGATTTCTACGGGTCTTGTCCACCCTTGAAATATCTTTATTGCAGATTTCATCAACATAATCCTTTGCGATGAGCAATTTTGCTTTTGCGCTCATTTCATCAAGCGAGGCTGGCCATCCACCACGACATGCGGCAAATATTAGTTGCTCAATGGAGAGTTGCGACATTTCACCGTCAATATCATAATCACGTTCATCAAATAGACGACGCAGTGAAATAGAGCCATTCGATTCAAGAGATTCGAACAGACTCATCGGATACATTGCCATTTTGGAAATGCGACCGGTTCCGGTATGCATTATCTCATCATCGTCAATTACGGTAGATCCGGTCAAAATAAACTGTCCTTTCTCTCTACGTTCATCTACGGCATGACGTACTGCATCCCATATAACCGGAGCAACCTGCCATTCATCAATGAGGCGTGGTATTTCGCCTTTAAGTAGCAGCGAAGGCTTTGTTCTGGAAGTAGCAAGATAACCTTCCCGACGGTCCGGATCCTGCATCTTTATGAAGCTTGCCGCCCGACGTTCAGCCGTAGTCGTCTTGCCACACCACTTAGGTCCGGCAATCTGCACAGCGCCAAAAGCTTCAAGCCTCAGATCAAGAGTCTTGTCGGCAATTCTACTCAGGTATTTCATCTCTTTCATAACTGACTGCGAAATTAGTGATTTTATCTGAGTCAGCCAAACTATTTTCTGATTTTGATGGATTTTGATTGGTGATTTTGACGAAATATACTTTGTTAAATTGAGTTAACGCACTTTGGACATTTGCTTATTTATTAGGATTCTACTAATTTTGCATTCAAAAGAGAGAACTTTGAGACTCGGCAAGTGGGATGAGTGCAAGAAACGTCCTGTGCAAAATGTCCATAATGGCATAAGATATCAGTGGAGCAAATGATATTACCCACCACATTATAGCGTGTATATCGTTGATATTCACGCTAATGCATAAATGTAAACAATGCTGGTGGCACCACAAAAGACCGCTAATTCTCAATGAGTCAGCGGTCTTTTATTCATCCATACCCCTCCGGGTCACCACAATTGAAAATCATCGAAGACTTCTGAAATCAACTCAATCTGAGATAAAAGTCACCACACCCACGCTAACACGCTATGTTATTGCAGGTTATGCGCGTCAGCTCAGACACATATCTATTCTTGTTATGATTTAATCTGCTGATAATCAGCACCCAAATCATATCCATTCAAAATTATTCAGCATCATTCATCCCCACATCTCACCTCTGCGAACCCAAACTTTAACAGACCTTAACTACATCACGACAGTAAAAATGTAGTGACTTCAGCCAAATTTTCGCCGAGTCACCACGCTCAACCGTTAAAATCTCATAATAATTTTGTAACTTTGTGGTCAGGTTGACACAAGTCCGCCTATGACATTTTAGAAATAAGAAGCGGTATGCTCTCTTGTAAGTCGAGAACGTAGGAAATTCAAGACACTGCACAAGGATAGCATAGCGGTTCTCACGCATACGGCGTGGGCTGCTATACTACATTCGTGCATTTAGGTTTCCTACGACCTTCGACTTAGAATGTTGCATTGGTAGTCCACGCTTCTGTATTATAATAGTATGCATCATCGGACTGTGGTGCATTTGGTATATGAAGGATATCAAAGCAAACAAAGAACTCATAGCGGCGTGCGGCCTCTACTGCGGCGCGTGCCGTAAGTATCTGTCGGAAAAATGCCCTGGTTGACATGACAATAAAAAGGCGACTTGGTGCAAGATAAGGTCTTGCGTTAAGGGTAAGGGTTACCACTCTTGCGCCGAATGTAGTAACGATGTTACGGAGTGCAAGATATATTCCAATATTATTGGTAAGATATTCGCCCTTCTTTTCAAATCAGACCGTCCGGCTTGCGTCCGTTATGTTAAAGAACACGGAAAACAGGCTTTCGCCGAGGAAATGACAAAGCGTAAATGTCAGACGATTAAAAGGAAATAAAACTATGTTTATCGCTATTCTCACATACAAAAAATCATTGAGCGATGTTGATCGCTTCCTTCAGGCGCATCGCGAATATCTCGCCAAGCATTATGCCGCCGGCGATTTTATAGCATCCGGTCCGCAGACACCTCGTGTGGGTGGAGTGATTATGATTAAGGCAGAAAACCGCACAGCAGTGGACGCCATCATTGCGCAAGATCCGTTCAACATCAATGGCATCGCCGACTATCAGATTGTGGAGTTTACCCCGACAATGTTCTGTGATGATAATCTCAAAACTATTCTCTGATTATGCCCTATATATCAATAGAAAGCGGACAGTTGACCGCCGAACAGAAGAAAGAGCTAATAGGACGATTGACAGCCACAGCCTCCGAGATAACCCATATACCGGAGCAGTTCTTCACGGTTACAATCAAGGAGTTGCCGGACGAAAACTTCGGTATCGGGGGTAAGCCAATCGACGAGATTAAACGCAACTACAAACCATGAGTCTGACATTACGTCCATATCAGCCTTCGGATGCCGCTGTGATAACATCGTGGCTTAAAAATGAATATCTTATGCGCCAATGGTGCGCCGACAGATATGAGCGTTATCCCGTCACGCCCGAAGATATGAACACATATCACAATAGGTATATTGACGGGCAACACTCACACGCCCTGACAATGACGGATGGCGATGTTATTGTCGGATACATCACCTTGCGTACTCCGGCAGACAAGTCTACGGAGCAACGACTGGGATTTGTCATCGTCGATGATTCAAAACGTGGGTGCGGTTTAGGCAAGGCTCTTGTTTCGATGGCAGTTAAATATGCTTTTGAAACGCTTGGAGCTGCAAAAGTGTCGCTCGGTGTCTTTGAGAATAATCCGTCCGCCATTCATTGCTATGAAGCCACCGGTTTTCATCGGGTATCACTACCTGAAACCGAGAGTTACGAATGTATGGGCGAAACGTGGAACTGTATTGAGATGGAACGATATTCAGATGTCGTGATACGTGAAATTCGATCCCACGAAATTCCATTGCTAACGGATTTTTTATATGAAGCGATATTTCAACCGGATAACAAACCGAAAATTCCGAGGACTGTCCTTCAGGAGCCGAAGATATGGGCTTATGTTGATAGATTCGGAACTCGGCCGGAAGATTTTTGCCTTGTAGCGTTGGTAGATGGTGTTATTGTCGGAGCCGCTTGGTCAAGAAATGGCTGTTCATACGGGAAAGTGGATGACACGACACCGGAATTGGCAATATCTTTATACCCTGAATATAGGAATAAAGGCATCGGAAGTCGCCTGTTGGCTTTGTTGCTGGGAACCATGAGTGAAAAGGGATTTGGTAAAGTTTCGCTATCTGTTGACAAGACCAATTATGCAGTAAAAATGTACCGCAAACTTGGATTTGAGATAATATCTGAACGCGAGCATGATTACCTGATGATAATAACTTTAAAAGATTAGATTCAAATGGACAGCAGAAAGATTTATCCAAGAACCGGCGACACACAGACAGTATATCTGAAATCGGTTGTCACGCGCCCGACAATTGAGGTCGGAGACTTCACCATCTACAATGATTTTGTGAATGATCCGCGAGACTTCGAGAAGAACAATGTCCTTTACCATTATCCGATAAATAATGACAGACTTATTATCGGCAAATTCTGTTCGATAGCCTGCGGTGCAAAGTTTATATTCAACTGCGCCAACCATACGCTTAGATCACTTTCTACCTATACATTCCCTTTGTTCTTTGAGGAGTGGGATTTGCCGAAATCGGAGGTTGTCTCAGCTTGGGACAATAAAGGCGATATTGTGATTGGCAATGATGTATGGATAGGTTATGACACAGTCATCATGGCTGGTGTCCGAATTGGCGACGGAGCGATTATCGGTACACGAGCTGTCGTCACCAAAAATGTAGAGCCATATTCAATCGTTGGCGGTGTTCCGGCAAAAGAGATTCGTAAAAGATTCGCACCGGAAGTTATACAGAAACTTATGGAGATACAATGGTGGAACTGGCCCATTGAAAAAATCCAAAGCTCTATTCAAAATATACAATCTGGGAATATAGATGCATTATAAAATATAGCCACCGAATCAGCCTTTATGGCTCATTTATTGGCTCATTACACTGTCTGGAATTTTGGATAGTACAGATACAGTCGCCTCATATTTTGCAGATTTGAACGGCTATATCCTTTGCCGAGCTGAAGTGTCAACCGCTTGGATAGACTGCGTAACAGTCCTTCCCATATGATGCCCTCGCTTTGCCATTTTGCTCAAACTCTACAATTCTTCTCTTTCCTCAACGCCTCTTTCTGCTTAATCGTGAGCCTCATCGGCACCTTCTTTTTCAGTATCGGTGCTTTCTCTTTAAGTGAGATCGGCAAATAATTGATCTGATTAAAAAAATAGATACACCACCGAAATCTCGTGATTTTTATATAATTTTGTGGTCGGGTTGGCGTAATTCAATCCACTACATTTTGAAAATAGGAAGCGATATGCTCTCTTGTATTTGGGAACGTAGGAAATTCACCAGTGTACTGAGATTGCATAGCGGTTCTCACGCATACTGCGTGGGCTGCTATCACTAATCTGTACACAAGGTTTCCTACGACCTCCAAATAAGACGTGGCATTGCAGTCAGCGCTTTTTCATTTGCTAATCTGCCCTGTAAGGACTGCTGGGCAAAAATGAAAGATAACAATGGAAATGAAATTCTGTCAGAGCTGCGGAATGCCGCTCACAAATGAAATCCTCGGTACGAATGCCGATGGCTCTCCAAACGAAGATTACTGCATCTACTGTTACAAGGATGGTAAGTTCACGCAGGATATGACTATGGAGCAGATGATAGACCACTGTGCACAGTTCACCGATGAAATCAACAAGCAATCAGGACAGACCCTGACTAAAGAGCAGGCAAAGGAGATGATGCGCCAGTTCTTTCCTCATCTCAAGCGCTGGAAACAGTATAGCGATTCTGACCTGATACGCAAAGCTGAGGCGCTTCTTGAGGAATGTACTACTGTAACCATTGCTTCTGTAAATAGTGATGGTTTTCCGCGTCCTGTGCCTATGGCGAAAGGCGATACTAAGGGATGCAATATCGTATGGATGGCAACGGGAGCTGACTCTGTGAAGGTTGCCGACTTCATGCGTAATCCAAAAGCCGGGTTATGCTACGATAAAGGCGGTTCAAGTGTCTGTCTGCGTGGTACTGTGGAGATTATTGACGATGACGATATCCGCAGGGAGAAATGGCAGGATTGGTATATAAATCATTTCCCGGGAGGACCTGCTGACCCGAACTATGTGCTGCTTCGCTTCATCGGGACTGAAGCTACTATATGGATTGACCATGAATTTGCCCATATCCAAATGTAAATTCTTGCCATGAAGAATATCGAAGCAAACAAAGAACTCATAGCAGCGTGCGGACTTTACTGCGGCGCGTGTCGGAAATATCTATTGGAGAATTGCCCTGGTTGCCATGATAATGAAAAGGCGAGATGGTGCAAAATAAGGTCTTGCGTCAAGGGTAAGGATTTCCATTCTTGTGCCGAATGTTACAAGAATGTAACTGAGTGTAAGATATATTCCAATCTCATAGGAAAGATATTCGCCTTTATTTTCAGATCGGATCGTCCAGCTTGTATCCGCTACATCCGTGAGCATGGCGAACAGGCTTTTGCCGAGGAAATGACCAAACGTAAATGTCAGACAATGAAACGGGAATAAAGCCATGTTTAGTATGATTACCTGATGATAATTCCGGTTAAAATGAATGATATGCCAAACGATTCTTCTCGCTTCATGTCGTCAGGAATACATGTAAGAGTGTCTGGGAGTTGGTGAATACCGAAAAGAGCTGAAGACGTCTTAGGAATAATTTTTAACAGATTATTTGTTTTGTCTATGCCCCAGCTCTTGAAGTCTGAGGCTAATTCACCATACAGGTTGACACATGCTGACTCAACTTTAGTAAAATCGATCTGCCTGAATCTCTTAGTTACTTTTAAAATCAGACTATCAACATCTGCGCCATATATAAATCGTGCATAGAATCTTCCGGCATCCTTTAATGAGGTATGAATGTCGTTAAAGTCAAAGCTGATTGGTCCGGAATAAATTGCAGGCGCAGTAAGGGCTCGTACAATACTGAGTATGCAATTCCCGTCTCCAACAGTCTGGGCATCGAAGCATCCCCGTTCTTCAATATGTTCGGGAAACACGCCTAAGGTCAAGACTCCTGATTGGTAGAACTTACGTCCCAATTCGACAGCCTTGTCAAAATTATCTTGAGCCCAGATTATTACCATTTTATCATCCTTGCCAACTTCAATCTCAGCTGGATTTAAAGTGTGTTCGTTAGTGACTCCTGTAAACCACTCATATATAGCCAGCACACTTGATTGGCTATCCTTACTTATTGAGATAACTCTAAATTTCATTTGCTAAGATATTACAAGTCGTCATAATGTTCATACATATCATAAATCCAACCCTTCATTGTTTTGCGCACACTTTCAGGCGAAATTACTTCAAGCCATGCACCGTCATGCAATAGGCGCATAATGAAATCATAGGTTGGAGCAACCCACAACTCAAAATCAGCGTAATCTCCGTGGTCTTCTATCAATCGTTGAGAATGATGGATGGGTAGAGATTTAAGATACTTCTTATGTTGTGTATAAGCACGGAGAACAATCCTCATTGGGGGTTGATTATCCGAGACTATGCCATACATTGTTTCAAAATACTTTGTTGACGAGAAATTCTTGGGCAGCCTAAATGTATCATTAAGAATTGTGAGTGCCTGGATGCGGTCAAGACCGTAGATTTTGGGCTTCTCTTTAGTTTTCTCTTTCGCCAACATATACCACCTCCCTTCAAAGAGTTTCACGCAATACGGCTCTGCGGCGACTGTCAGCGTTTCTCCTGTTCTGAAAGACGTATATCTCATTTCAATAATCCTGTTATTTTTCATTGCCTCCAAAATGGGAGTCAGATACAACAGTCCGGATGGTATCTCTTCAACCAGAATGCGATTTTTCAATGAGAGATTCTCTTGAACAAGATTCCCGACGGAAAACGTATCGAGCATCCATCGCCTGAGTTTGTCATCATCAATGTCGTCGGGATTGGTGATATAGTAGAGATAGCCACCTGTTTTCTGACAGCCGATGTCAATGCACATTTTTTCGCGGATATCTTCTCTCCACCGATTGAATGTGCCACGGTGGAGAGGCTTATAGTCACTCATGTCTTTGTTGCGCTCCCACAAATCGGAAAGATCCTTAAATGAAATCTTTCCGTGGCGACGTAGTGTATCGATTAGCCAGATATGTTTTTTTAGTTGTGTCATTCAAAATCAGTTCATTTGATATTTCTCGGGATTCATTCGAATCTTTGTCATAATCAGCTCCATCTTTTCACAAACATAATCGAAGACCTTATTTGTAATAAGGTCTTTTGCGATATCAACAGACCACGATGAATATTTCTCGAACGCACTCTTTTCTATTGCAACAATGGAGCCGGAGTCATTAATATTCGGTTCTCCGATGCCATAGTAAGCCTTTTGGTAGTTTTGATTCTCAAACCATACAGCCACACGCTTCTTCCATCCGGGCAACGATATTCCAAACCAAACACCTTTGTCTTGGTTTTCGAATTCAAAGCCTATGTTACAGACATACTGTCGTTGACTACACCATTCCTTAAATGGGTTAGTGACATAAGTTGAGACGAGATATTTTCGATAACTCCAATCTTCTTTCATGATTGCCAGAACTACATCGGGATATTTGTCCATAAGGGCAAACAATTTTGATTTGTCCTCTTCTTCCATGATTGTATCAGTGAGAGTTTTGATTATAAATAGATACTGCTGTAGTGTTTCTCTTATTAAAGGTTTGGCAACTGCCATACTAAGGCACTCCTCAATCCACTCTGTAATATCCTTTCGGTAACTTATGCATTTATAATCCTTACCATATACTAATTCGTCTGCAGAACTGTCGGAAGGCTTATCGCCTCCAAGAGTTAAATATACAAGGGAATGATGAGGACGAGATTTTGCGAAATTATGATATCTTACCAATTGTCGTGGTTGATCACCGGCGTATATCTTGTTTTCTATTATAATCAAATAATCTCCGATGGTTAACAGGATATCAATGTTCCCGCCTGACGTTTGATCTGCCGATATTGAGCCAATAACATATTCTCGCTTAACATTGCAGTTTCCTAAAGTCTCTTCATCAAAATCTAAACCGAGGATTTTCAAAAACGAATTCAGCGGCTTCACACCGAGTCCATGCTTTCCTTTTGGATTGAGCAGGTCGGCTATGAACGAAGAGTGCAGTCTAACCTCATCTGTTGACAGGTTAAGGACTTCAAAAATATTATAATATTCGCCACGTTCTATGGCACGTTGCTTTTTCTCCGATATCAGATTTAGCAGTATTTGTGTCGATTGAAAGAACGATTCATTATTCATATTTCATTATTTTATGCAAAATTATATAAATTCTGTCTCATTTTGTAGTACAAGAGATATAAATTTTGTCTTGCTGGAAACTGTCATAAATAATGTGAAAGTTTTGCTTATAAATTTAAGTCTCTCTCATAAATTCTCTATTACGACTGTTTATATCGCTTCTTCATTTCCTGCTGGTTGTCAATCATATTGACGAGACAGTTTGCCACATAGTATTCGGGAGGTGTAGGAGGAAATCCCATCCATGGCTCACGGCGACGAGTATCCCGGACTTTGGTAGCAAGGCATGTAGACCATGATTCCGTCATGATGAAAAATTCTTCTTGATGAAGAATACTATCATCGGAAACGTAAGAGTCATGCAAGGCAAGAAATCCTCCTTTATCCTCATGGGGATTAGGATTGACCTCTTGTGATAACTCTTTTAGTTTCTGGAATGCCGATTCACACTCAGCCAATTGGTGGTCATAGTAATCCGGCTCGTGCTTGCGGATATATCTTCTGACTTTATCCCAATTAGTTTGACGAAAATAAAATTCCAATCTCATATCGAAACCGGATAGATCATTGCAGTCTATTTGATTGCAATAGCCACCTCGGTTCATCCTGAGTAATTCATCAATTTCAAATCTATTCACAAAGGATTCAGGGAGAGTAATAATGCTCAGTGTCGAACGTTTGGGTAGTTTTATTACAGTAATGGGATTGAAAGAGCAGTCGAGATGAGTGATATTAGGAGTATGCCGCAAATCCAATTTTGTCAACATATTATCTCTACATATCATTCCGGTCAGAAAACCCTTTCGGTGTCCACCCGGAGTAAGGTCAAGGGAGGTAATGCACTGCCCGACAATTGACAACCTCCTGAGTCCGGGACAATCGCCTAAATAAATCGAGTGTAGCTGACGCTTATTTCGACTGAAATCCAGACCTTCCACTACACATTCCCATAATGATTCTATGTTTACGGAATAAGAGCCGGATTGTTCGTAAATATGGCGACAGATCACAGTGCCGGTCTTGTCCAAATCTCCATATCTGTCACATATGTCATCTCCCCAGTCAACAATCAGATGACAATAGGGGGCGAGGTATAACGAAAATTCACACTCAAGTCTTTCCGGTTTGATTTTAACGGTCATTAGAATCCAATCCTTAGTAGAATTGCTTCTCTTGTAGAGAATACATTGTTTGAGCATTCTTTTTATAAACATCTCATCATCGTGTCTGTAAGGGCTCTCAAGGTGTTCGACATAAAACTCAAATTGTTTATGCTTGCTTTCGTATCTGCCATACAATTCGCCTAATGCCCATACTACTTCATTTTCAGCACAAATATGAATATTATAGTAGCTTTCAAGATATTCTCTTGCAAGTTTGTGATTTTCCTCGGTGCCTTTACCGTAATAGTACATCAGACCGAGATACTTTGCCGTGTGGCAATCCGTTAAGTCCTTTAATGTATTAAAAGCTTTCGTATACTCTTTCGCTTCATAGTAATATGTTCCCAAGGTGAATATATATCGGTATTCACCTTCAGTTGCTTTCTTAATATAAAAATCACGCACCGCATGAATGTAGAGCATATCAGAAAGTCCACATCCTATGGTTGCATTACATCCTGTAATTATGTCCACATATTGCCGATCAGTCAAGTTGAGTCGGCGCTCTGTTTCATCTTTACGGAGTTCACATGACAGTATTAGTGCTAATGCGTTATTGCAATTCTTATATCCGTTATTCTTCCATTCTATCAATCGATTCACTGTGTATTGAAATTCAGCGGGGTTGGCACTCCTAAGGAAATATGACAGGCTCATTACATTTGTTGAAATCATTGAGGCGTCAAAGTCATCGGCTATAGAGTCAGCAATTTGAAGATACTCTTGTATACAATTAAGTCCCTTGACCAGTAACGGACGAATCGTATCATCCTTATTTGACGGTTCATTTCTAAGAGGCTTTAATATGCCTGATGCCTTTTTGACTAAGTCCCAGGCACGATTTTTGTTATTCTCGGGAGTATTCATAATTGTCAGTATTCTAAAATTGATTCTTTATCAGCTAATTGTCCCGTACGGATGTCGAGATAGCTTGTGCAACCGACATTATTATTCCACATTACCTTTAGCCTTGATAAAGTAGGCAAATGAGGTATATTCCTCTGCCACTGCCAAGAAATATGCGTGACGCTTACCCATCATTTCGAGACGGTCGATTTTGAAAAGATTCATATATACTTTTTAGTGTTTATCCAATGTTCGTTTCTGATAAATGGATCTGTCGAGGTCTTCCATTCCAGCCCAACGATCTGGTGCTCGATCCATAACATCATGAAATCTTTTTCCTTGCGAAGTTCCACGGCAGATTTAACAAGAGGAATAATATCGGGAAGACGTATTTTAATATCCTCCCATAATCCGTCAAGGTGACAAGCCGCGACGTATGCGAGGCGCAGATAAAGTCTTACATGCTTAAAATCCCCATAATAATAGATTGTAAACTCATGCCCCCATCCACAGGCACTCAATATATCACCGGCTTCACCCATTAAGTCTTTGCATAGGGCAGTATGATTATTGCAAAAGTTACTGATGCTTATCGGTTGGGTATAATCCAACCCGGCGTTAATTTTATTTTTAATATTGTCTATCATAGCTGAAAAATTATGATTGTTTTTTGTGTTTTACTATCCATCGGAAAACTGGTGGGGCGGTAATAATCAGCAATATTATTAAAGCGGCATAGGTTTTAACAAGAGTGTAAGCTCCCGGAAATACAAATGGGGTAAAAGAGCTTACCAATGCCACTCCCATAAGCCATATTAACAATTTTGTAAAGCTGATATCATACTGATTATTATTGTCTTCAGACTCTTCAAATAAATCCGCAATTCTTTTTTTGATTGACTTTCCCATAATATTTGTATTGTTTATGATTTTGCAAAAATATAATCATGATGTCTCAATTAACAGTACAGTAAATTTTTTCTTAAAAGAGATTCATACTGGCGCTGAAAATGAGACAGGCAAGTGCTAATTTTGTATTGCAAAAACTATACGCAAGATGAAGATAATCCATATTTCCGACACGCATGGATGCCATAGATGTCTTTCGGAACTTCCAGAGGCAGACATAATCGTTCATTCCGGCGATTTCACGATGGTTGGAAGCGAGCAGGAAGCGCTTGATTTCCTCAATTGGTTTTGCGACTTACCCTATAGGCATAAGGTTTTCATCTGCGGGAACCATGACGATTGTCTATATGGAGCCAATATCGACGGTCTTGATTCCAATGTCTATTATCTTTGTAATTCAGGCATTGAGATTGAAGGTATCAAATTTTATGGGGTGCCAATGTTTACAGAAGATTGTATCACCGACCGGCAAAGTCAAAACTATGCACAAATACCGAATAACACAGACGTACTCATAACTCATTCGCCGGCATATGGTATCCTTGACTTAGCCGACGACATCAATTATGGGTCGGAAGAATTATTACAATCATTGGCAAGGATAAATCTACGACTCCATATGTTTGGTCACATCCACCGACAGCATGGAATAACCACCATGGGAACAACGAAGTTTTCAAATGGGGCGATAATGGATATGCACTTCTCAACTCTCAATCTTCCAAATATCATCAAGTTGTAAGATCTGCATAAAGGTAGTTGCCATAGTTTGTAAGAATTAATGCCGCCAAGATTGCTGATACTTCTCTCGGTGGCATTAGGATTAAAGTCCGTGAGACATTCCCATGTGCCTGGTGTGTCCGTAGTTGAGTTTGAACATCTACATCGCTTTTTGGTTGGTCAGCGTGGGGTGTGAGCGCTGAAGCTTCTCGGACAATCCAAATTATTCAGGGCATGGTTCCCATTAATCCGTTTTGGGTATCTTCTTTTTCCTTCTGAGTACCCATCCCTCTCTCAAAATATGCCTATAATCCCCCAA
>ENA-OYZU01000232-OYZU01000232.1-human-gut-metagenome-genome-assembly--contig:-NODE-232-length-13583-cov-4.173344_pt1 | contig 13583 bp, 5 predicted proteins | sample MGYA00244202_ERZ653488 | MGnify/ENA primary metagenome ERZ653488 (study PRJEB26926, sample SAMN06164972) | human gut metagenome | biome: ENVO:00009003; feature: ENVO:2100002; material: ENVO:00002003...
CTTCCGCCAACCTTTCTCAGGCGATCACAGGAAAGATTCCCGGTGTGATCACTTCACAGACTTCAGGAGCACCGGGTGCGGACGACGCCTCGATCTATATCCGCGGTCGCGCAACATTCGCCGGCGATGCCCAGCCTCTTATTCTCGTTGACGGTGTGGAACGTTCTTTCTCTCAGATCGCTCCTGACGATATCGAGACAATTTCCGTGCTCAAAGATGCGTCGGCGACTGCGGTTTACGGTGTGCGTGGCGCGAACGGCGTTATGCTTATCACTACAAAGCGTGGTAAGGAGCAGAAACCGATCGTGAACCTTACGGCATCATGGCAGTTCCAGACACCTACCCGCAAAGACACGTATCTTAACTCGTATCAGTCGGTGTCTCTTCTTGAAGAGGCTCTCGCCAACGACGGTCTCCCATCCCAGTATTCTTCATACGATCTCGACATGTATCAGAAATCAGTCAACGGTCAGTTGAGCGGAGTTGAGGCTCTCCTTTACCCCAATGTAGACTGGTATGACGAGATTCTCCGTTCTTCAGCCCCCTCGCAGCGTTACAACGCAAGTGTGCGTGGCGGTACAAAGAGAATGCGCTATTATGCCTCTCTGGAATACTACGATCAGGAATCTCTTTTCAAGAATCTTTCAAACGACCCTTACGGCAATTCCACATCTTTGAATTATAAAAGATATGGGTTCCGTGCGAACGCCGACTTCTTCCTGACAAAAGATCTCCAATTATCAGTGAATTTCGGTACCCGATTCGAGGAGCGCCGCGGACCTAATTCCGACGAAAGAGACGACGGTTCATACAGCAATGTGTTCTATCAGCTCAACCACACCCCGGGATGGCTCTTCCCGGTGGCATATGAGGTGCAGAACGGTGAGACGACAAAGACCCTCTACGGGGGAAGCTCACAGTATCAGAGCAACGTCTATGCCACTCTTGCCGAATCGGGATACTACAAGGGGGTCAATACAGTCAATGAAACGAACTTTATAGCAGACTACAAGATGGATTGGCTTACCCCGGGACTTTCGGCACGAGGGATGGTCAGTTTTGACTATGAGAATTATCATAAGACCACCTACAGCAAGTCTTTTGCCACTTACGAGCTAAACGATCGCAACAACTATCAGAGCATCGATGCCTACAACCGGTTTAATACCGACGGCACAATGACAAGCAGCAAAACCAGCTTCACTGTCTATAAGCTCTATATGGAGGCTCAGTTGAATTATGCGCGTAAGTTCGCAGACCTCCACGACGTGACAGCCATGGTGCTTTATATGCAGAACGATTATCGCTATCAGAGCGACCTCGCCAAGCGTTATCAAGGTGTGGTGGGACGTGTCACATACGCTTACGACGACCGTTATCTCTTCGAGTTTAATGCCGGTTACAATGGCTCGGAGAACTTTATGAAAGGGAAACGATTCGGTTTCTTCCCCGCATTCTCGGCAGGCTGGAGAATCACTCAGGAGAAATTTATGGAAAATTCAGCCGATTGGCTCAACAATCTTAAACTCCGTGCTTCCTATGGTCAGGTCGGTAACGATGTTTACCAGGTCGGCGGCGTGCAGCAGCGATTCCTTTATGAGCAGAAGTGGAGCCAGATCGCAAACGATTACTATTTCGGCACATCCGGTCAGACCGGTATATTTGAGGAACAATATCCCAACTATGGGGTGACATGGGAACGCGCCCATAAATACAACGTGGGTCTTGAATTCGGGCTGTTTAACAATTCGCTTAGCGGTAATATCGATTTCTTCTGGGAAAAGCGCAACAATATTCTTACGGAATATCTCACGCGTCCATGGTGGTTTGGTGTGACATCGGCTGCCGGAAATCTTGGTAAGACAGAAAACAAGGGTTTTGAAATCGAACTTCACTACAGCAACAAAATCGGCAACGATTTCAAATATAACATCGGGGGAACCTATTCTCACGCAAAGAACAAGATCACAGAGATGGATGAACCAGCCAACAAGACGGACTACCGGAAGCGCACAGGCCATGCTATCGGTCAGTATTTCGGACTCGTGGCTGACGGCTTTGTCACGCAGGCAGATATAGATGGTGGAAATCTTCCCACATCAACATTCGGCACCGTAAAGCCCGGCGATCTCAAATACCGCGACATGAATGGCGATGGATTTATCGATGACCGCGACGAGACCTTCATAGGATATTCCGACATCCCTGAAAACACATACGCCATCACACTCGGTGCGGAATGGAAAGGGATCGGGTTCAGCGTCATGTTCCAGGGTGTGGACCACGTGAGCCGTTACTACGATGCGGAAGCGATGTATGCCTTTGTCAACGGCGGCAAGGTGAAGGAACATCATCTTGACCGTTGGAATCCGGCACTTTCAGAGGCTGAGAATCTCGCGAATGCCAAATATCCCCTCCTTCACTACGACAGCTATGGCGACCACAACCAGCGTCAGAACTCCTTCTTCCTAAAGAACGGTTCATTCTTCCGTCTGAAGAATATCGAACTCTCCTATTCCCTTCCGGAAAAATGGATCAAACACGCTTACATGAGCCAGTGCCGTTTCTTTGTGAATGCCAACAATCTTGTGACATGGGATCATCTCAACGGGCTCACCGACCCGGAGAGCAACGGTTCAAACCGCTATCCTATCTGCAAGACTGTCAACTTTGGTGTCAACATCCAATTCTAATCTGATATCGAAATGAAAAAATCATATAAATTCTTAGCGTTGGCTTTCGTGCTCGGAGGTGTCTCTGCGTTGACTTCGTGTGGGGACTATCTCGACAAGCAGCCGTCTAACGAGCTTACAGAAGATAAGACTCTCGGGAGCTGGAGCATGTTTGAATATTTCCACAACGACACATATAATTTCCTGCGTCATGGAGCCAACCGTATAAACGGTTCGTGGCTGGATGCCGCCACAGATCTTGCCGAGACGTCGTTCGCTACCGGAGGTACCCGTACAACTTTTAATATCGGCAATTATTACGGAGGGGGAGGCACTTCTGAATTCAACGATACCTGGGAATCGCGTTATCGCGCCATCCGCAAATGCAACAGGGTTATCAATCAGATGGATCTCGTGCCCAAAGATATTACAAAAACCGATGAGCAGGAGGCGCGCGACCGTGCCATAATGCGTGCCGAGGCGCGCACATTCCGTGCATATTTCTATTGGGAGATGTTTCTCCGTTTCGGTCCGCTCCCCATTGTGACAGAGGTGCTTGATCCGGACGAAGATATGATCACCCCCTATTCCAAACGTCCGTCGGTGAAGGAATATGTGGTAGATTTCATCCTTAAAGAACTGGAGGAATCCGAGCCGGATCTTCTTTCTTATACAGATGCATGGAGCGGAAACAGAATCGGAAGACTCTCGCAGCCAATGGCTCGGGCTCTTGCCTCGAGAATCAAACTTTACATGGCATCTCCGAGATATGCAGCGGCAAGTGGGATCACCTGGGAGGATGCAGCCGATGCAGCCAACAGTTTCATTCAGGACTTCGGTGCCAATTTCGGTCTGTTTTCGGAAGCGAATATCGACCCTGCAGAGAATTATGCCAACGCAGTGCTTCGCACTCAATACACAGGCAATAACAACGAAGTCATATTTTTCCGTAATGACGTGACTATCGGATGGGCAAATATCTCTCAGGATACTCCCGTAGGAGAAGGTGGTAGCGGAGGAAACTGTCCGTCGCAGAATCTTGTGGATATGTATGACATGATCGACGGCTCGTCTCCTTTCAAACAGTATGACGCCACCGGGGCTCCGGTCTATCCTTCCGGCTCACTGGTACCTGCGATCAATGAAGAAAGCGGATATAGCGATGCGAATATGTGGGAAAACCGCGACCCGCGTCTGAAAGCCACCGTACTTTATCAAGGCACACCTTGGGGAACAATGCGCGACAACAGCACAATCGACGTTCGCCCCGGCATGGCAGACAATCCTACAGGAAATGCCAATGCCACCCCTACAGGCTACTACATGCGTAAATACATTCCCGCTTCCATATTGAGTTCGAACCATAGTGGGGCCGCCTACCGTCTTTGGACCATCATCCGATATGCGGAGATTCTTATGAACTATGCGGAAGCCATGAATGAGGTCAACGGTCCTTGCCAACAGGTGTTTGATATGCTCGACATGGTGCGCCACCGCGCCGGGATAACGGGAAGTGTCGCCGACCGTCAGGATCTTTCGAGCAAGGAAGCCATGCGTAACTTCATCCATAAGGAACGTACGGTGGAATTTGCTTTCGAAGAGCACCGTTCATGGGACGTGCGCCGCTGGAATGTGGCTGTCGAGGCTTTAAGCCGTCCGATCTATGGAGTGAATGTCGCCATGGATGGAACAGTGACAAGAAAGAAGGCTCAGGACCGTGTGTTTGAAGATCGTATGTATCTCTATCCTATTCCCGAGGGAGAGGTCTGGAAAACAGGACTTGAAAACAACCCCGGATGGTAATTCTAAAACCAAATAGAAAAATTCGAACAGATATGAACCACATCATAAATCATATAAGGAATAAGGCAAAGTTCGCTTTGGCGGCAGTGGTGATGACCTGCTGCTCCGCTATGGCGCTTGCCGCCCCCACCGGAAATATCCTTAAGGGCCGGGTAGTCGATCCGGAAGGAAATCCTATTCCGGGGGCTGTGGTAAACCTTGCAGAACAAAGCAAAGTCGTGTTCACCGATGAGAATGGAGAGTTTACCATTAAGGATGCGAACTATGACGATGAGGTCAACGCTACTTGTGTAGGTTATCTCACGGCGATTGCTCCTGTTGAAGATTTCAGCACCCCCATCGAGATAGTGTTGCAACCGGACACAGACCCCTATGCCCATCTTGCTCCGGTGGCATTCGGGGAGCAACAGAAGAAACTTCTCACCGACTCGCGTTCTGTCGTGACCGGAGAGGAACTTCAGAGATATCCGGTGACCGTGCTTCAGAATGCGTTCAACTCTCTGCTTACAGGTGTTGAAACTTATGAAGTCTCTTCCGAGCCCGGTTGGTCTGAAACCAAAATGTATGTGCGCGGTATCCGTACCCTTAATTCAAGCGCGCGCAACCCTCTTATCATAGTCGACAATGTGGAGCGCGACCTCTCTTTCCTCGATGCTTTCCCTATTGAATCGGTGACTGTGCTTAAGGATGCCGCCGCAACAGCACTCTATGGCATGAGAGGTGCGAATGGTGTCATCCTGGTGACCACTAAACGTGGTGAGGCGGGAAAGACACATATCAATTTCACTCAAGAGGTAGGTTTTCAGACCCTCACCGGCAAAGTGGAAAACCAGAATTCCTATAATCTTGCGTTGACAAAGAATCAGGTGCGTTATCTTGACGGACGTGAACCGATGTATACACCGGAGCAAATCGAGAAATACCGCCGTGTATGTGCCGGTGAGACTCTTGAAGGGATGGACCGCTACAGGTATTTCAATACCAACTGGTTTGACGAACTATATCGCGAGACTGCTCCTGTAGTGAAGACCAATCTCCAGATTTCCGGAGGTAATAACCGCGCCCGCTATTATGTTTCGTTCTCTTATCTACGTCAGGAAGGTATGTGGAACAAAAAGGGTACAAATTTCAACGACCGATTCTCGACACAACATGTGCTCAACCGTTGGAACTTGCGTTCCAACCTTGACATTAATGTCAACAAATATCTCCGGGTAGGTCTTGACCTCGGCGGACGTATAGACAATATTCTTCAACCCACCACCAGAGTGTTTGACCTTACCACCTTCGGTGCAGTGGAAGCGGATCCGATGCGTCCTGTCTATTGCCCGAACGGCGAACTGTATGTAGACGGAAGCGCCAACAACCCCACATTCCAACTTGGTTCGTCAGGGCAGGAGAAGAACCGTCGCCGTCAGCTGTATTCGACAGTCGACGTGACAGGTATACTTGATCCGATCACAAAGGGACTGGAAGCCAATCTTGTTGTAAGTTTTGATGCATACGATGTGTTTCAGTCAACCCAGACCAACCGCGTGAATTCTTATTCATACGACTTCACCAACACAGCAGTTGAGAAAGTGGAAGACTTTACCTACACGCAGACCAACCGTTATTCTGAATTGACTAACCCGACAGCCAATGAGCGTGCCAATTCCTGGACCCTCAACACTCGGTTCGGGTTCAAGTATGACCGTGAATTCGGCGACCACAGAGTCCAGGCGAATGCATTCATACGTGCATATCAGCAGCGTCTCAATGTAAAGGAGGCAAGTACAGACAATTCGATGTATTCTTCCGACCGTTATCTTTCCTACAACGGATCGCTTGCATATATCTACGGCGGACGTTATATCGTGTCGGGAAATATATCTCGCATGGGTAATGACAACTTCGCTCCCGGCGACCAGTGGGGCACTTTCTGGGGAGCGTCTCTCGGATGGGTCCTTTCGGAAGAAAAATTCCTGAGAAATCCGAATATCGATCTTCTGAAATTCCGTGCCTCCTATGGTAAGTCAGGCATGAGCGACACAGGCGCAGGGCGCTATCCTTATCAATCAACCTATGCCACTTCCGGCGGTTACAGTTTCGGACACAATGCCACACTCGTGCCGGGATTTATTGAAAGTGTTGCCGGAAATCCCAACAGCAAATGGGAAATCTCGAAGATGCTTAACCTCGGTCTTGACTGGGACTTCTGGCATCACCGTCTATATGGTTCGTTTGATATATTCAAGGAATGGCGTAGCGATATCCTCATAGAACGCTCTACAAATCCGGATATTCTCGGTATCACTTTCGCACGCGATTCATACGGCAAGGTGGAGAGCAGAGGTCTTGAACTGACAATCGGTCATTCAAACAAGATCGGCAACGTAACTTATACGGTGGAGGGTATGCTTTCATGGAACAAGAACAAGATTATCGAGATGGATGAGATCGCCCCTTCTGTTGAATGGCAGCGCAAGACCGGCGACCGTATCCGCGATTATGCTTCCGTGGCTTCTATCTACGAATGGGAAAACCGTGACGTAATCGGCGGCTGGAACGCTTACCGTTTCAACGGATGGGCTTCAGATCCGGCACTTATCTCAACTTCACAGGCTGATGCTATTGCACATCCCGAGAAATATCCTTACAACACATTCTCGGGAGGCGGTCAGAAACTTGGTACGGCAGTGTTCCGCGATCTTAACGGCGACCGTCAGATCGACTCCCGCGACATGGAGCCTTACGGGTATACACTTATCCCTGATCTCACACCCTCTATCTCAATCTATGCCGCCTACAGGGGATTTGACCTGAAGGTGATAGGCACAGCTTATCTGAACCGCTCAGTGTTCCTATCCCCGTCAATGACATTCTCTGAATGGGGCAACAACAATGCGACTCACGAGGTAACGAAAGCATGGGGTTACTACACTGACGATCCTATGGATCCACGAAATATAAATGCAAAATATCCCCGCCTGAGCTATACTTATAACACGGAAGATTCTTCACGCGACAACGGCTCTTATCAGAACGATATATGGATTATGAACGGTGATTATTTCTCGCTCCGAAACATCGAGTTCGGCTATTCACTCCCGACAAGCCTTATCTCGAAAATCCATATGAGCCAATGCCGCTTCTACTTCAGCGCATACAATATTGCCAACTGGAGCCACATGCCGAAGGGTATGGATCCGGAGAAGCCGATGTCTTATTGCTGGTGGTATCCTAAAACACGTACATTTAATTTCGGTCTTCACATTGAATTCTAAATTATGATAATGGTTTCAGATCTATGACTCGCCGGATATCGGCGGCCATAGACTGAAATACCGGATCAACAAAATCAAGATTATCATGAACTCCAAAATATTATCAATAGCGGCTGTAGGTCTCCTCTCCATTGGGGCTGCTTCCTGCAGCGATTATCTCGACAAGGAGGTCGACCTCACCCTCCAGGCGGAGAATGTCTTTTCAGACTATGACCGTACGCGAGGCTATCTCGCCCAGCTCTATGATTATCTCCCCGATGCCTTTCAAGGCTATAACGACACTCAATATCGTCTCTCGCAGGATTGTATGACCGATAATGCTGTTGACTACTGGGGTGTGGCGAGATATCATTCCGTCATTGCGGATGCATATGACGCCACCAACCATTGGTTTGCCGATTTTTATTGGTCAAGAGACTATACCGGTATCCGTGGAATCAATCAGTATCTACTTAATGCTCGCCCCGATATCGTGGGAAATGCAGAAAAATCAGGTGACGACAACCGTCTTTATGACCGTTGGGATGCAGAGGCGAGGGTGCTCCGCGCCATCCTTCATTTCGACCTGCTGTGCTGGTATGGCGATGTTCCTATTGTCGCTGATGATGAAAACGGCACTCCAATAATCCTTGCGCCGTCAACGCCTCTGCCGGAGCGTAAGGCGGCTGCCGATGTGCTTAAATGGATTGCTGATGAATGTGACAAGTATAAAGACAATCTACCCTTCCGCTATAGCGACGAGACTGAAAATTGGGGCAGAATAAACGGAGCCGCAGCATACGCACTTAAAACGCGTGCTCTTCTCTTCCGTGCATCTCCCCTCTTCAATCCCGGGAATGATGTCTCACGCTGGACCGATGCCGCCAACGCCGCCAAAGATTTTATTGCCAAGAACAGAATGCAATCAAATCCATACCGTCTCTATACAACGGATTCCAACGATCCGAACCAGAACTACTATCAGTGTTTTGTCACAAATCCTGTTCTCAACAACGAGTATATACTCAGCAGGTCGGTATGGACCACACTTCAGATAGAATATTTCAACGCTCCCTGCGGATTCACAGGCTCTATCAGCGCTACCGGATATCTTAACCCGACGCAGAATCTTGTGGATGCCTACGAGACTATCAACGGTCTGCCTATAGACCAGGATCCTGTGTATGATGCCCAGAATCCGTATGTAAACCGTGACCCGCGTCTTGAACAGACCATCCTTCACCATGGCTCTATATGGGGCGACGGCGATGAGGCACGTGCGATAGACGTGAACAATGATGACACTCGTCAGGGTGCTGATTATTCCCGTGGCAACGGCGGAACAGCCACCGGTTATTATTCCAAAAAATATCTTCACAATATCCGCTGGGACGGTACCGTTGGCAATCAACGTCATGCCTGCCCGATTTTCCGCTATGCAGAAATACTCCTTGCCGCAGCTGAAGCTCTCAATGAGGCAGGACAGACAGGAGAGGCATATGAATATGTCAATCAAGTGCGTGCCCGTGTGGGTATGCCTGCTTATTCAGGCATGAGCCAGGATCAGTTGCGCGAGCGTATCCAGAATGAGATAAGAATTGAATTCTGTTTTGAAGACCACAGATATTTTGATGTCCGCCGCTGGAAACTGTTCGAAAAGAATGGAGGAAGCGCTTCTGCCGAGGCATCTCTGCCACGCTATCGTCAGGTGTTTACACTTTATGGTGTGGCTGTGAGGGAAGGCACTTCACATACATTCAATTATGGTCTGAGCGATATCGACTCTCATTATTCATTTACGGCACCGAAGAATTATTTCTTCCCCATACCATACGATGAATTGCAGAAGACCGGTTATCCTCAGACCCCGGGTTGGGAACTGTGATGCAATTAGTAATTATTAATTGATAATTAGTGGTTTGACAGTTATGAAAATAATAAAATATTTATCAATCGCGTTCGCTTCAAGTCTCCTTTCCCTGGGGGCTTGTAGCGACGACGATAATGTGAAATATCCCGAAGGCCAGGGGATCGTGATGGAGACTCCCAGTGTCGTTGAGTGTGGAGGAAGCTATGCCTCATTCGCGACAATCTTCCACATGAAGAATGACGCCCACTACACCAAGGCGGGTTATGTGATCTCTGAAACTCCAAATCCCACAATCTATGGCAGTGTGTATGATGCCACAATAAGTGGCGACACAATCAAGGCAACTATCGTTGATCTTGCGCCTGATCGGGAATATCATGTGCGGGCTTTTGTCAATGAATATAAAGGCGACTTGATCTATTCTTCCGATTTTGTCTTTAAGACCGGAGAAGGTTCCCTTGAAGAGCAGCTGAAATATTATCGCGGTCCTGGATACCCGGACTATTATGTGGATATTGCTGTCTGGGGAAACCGCAGCCAATGGAACCTTGCCAACGTGCATGATCCATCGGTGGTGAAGGCAGCCGACGGTTACTATTACATGTACCAGACAGATGCATCATATGGCAACGCGCATATGGAGGGTGGACATTTTCATGCCCGTCGCTCTCTTGATCTTGTAAATTGGGAATATCTTGGCGGCACAATGCAGTCGCTCCCTGAATGGGTTGTGCCTAAGCTAAATGAAATCCGTGACGCCATGGGTCTTCCCGCAGCAACACCTGATGAGAACGCTTTTGGCTATTGGGCTCCGAGTGTCGTTAAAGTCAACGACAATCTGTATCGAATGTATTATTCCATAGTGGTTCCGGGTACTATTGACGGTGACAATTCATGGGGCGAACGAGCCTTTATCGGTATGATGGAAAATTCTGATCCGGCTAACAACGAAGGATGGGAAGACAAGGGGTATGTAATCACAAATGCCTCTGACCGAGGACTGGATTTCCACGTGTCTCCCACCGATTGGGGTAACTGCTATTATAAATTCAATGCTATCGATCCCTCAGTCTTGATTGCTGACAATGGTGAGCATTGGATGATCTATGGTTCATGGCATAGCGGTATAGCAGCAGTCAAATTGAATCCAGAAACCGGCAAGGTTGCGGCGAACCTGGGCAATCCTTGGGGCTCAGACGCTGAAATCGCGCCTTATGGAAAATTGATTGCGACACGCCAGATGGGTAATCGTTGGCAGGCTTCGGAAGGTCCTGAAGTGATCTATCGTGACGGTTATTATTATCTTTTCCTTGCTTATGATGCATTGGATGTGGCTTATAATACACGTGTGGCTCGTTCCCGCAATATAGATGGTCCGTATGTAGATATGAACGGGATCAACATCACTGACAATGGTGGCGACGCGCTTCCTGTGGTCACACATCCTTATAAGTTTGCCAATTCACAGGGTTGGGTCGGATTCTCGCATTGCACAGTGTTTGATGATGGAGCAGGTAACTGGTATTATGCTTCCCAGGCACGTTTCCCTGCAGGTGTGAACGGCAACGACGCGAGCAACGCCCTGATGATGGGACATGTACATTCTATGGTTTGGACAAAAGATGGGTGGCCTCTCGTAATGCCTGAACGTTATGGAGCGGTTCCTCAGCTTCCTATATCTGAAGAAGAACTTGTGGGCAGTTGGGAAATTATCGATATGGCGTATTCCTACGCACAGATGAAGGAATCTGTCAATACGGTACTCACGGCTGACCATGTGGTAAGCGGTGGAGCATGGGATGGTTTTGAATGGAATTACGATGCACAAAGCCAGATCTTAAAAATTGGAGACTTAGAACTCTATCTAAAGCGCGAATGTGATTGGGAAAATGCGGAACGTCGTGCCACAATCGTTTGTGCCGGCATTTCCAACACTACATGGTGGGGTAAAAAAACGATATAATTCAGAGAAAATAGCTCTTGAGGTAAAAAAAGGTTAATTCTAAAAATATAACCGGCAGATTGACATCAATCTGTCGGTTATATTTTTAGTCAAGAAAGAAGTCTTTTATTTCCAATGATTTTCAAGAGCTTCTTTCTCTGCAGCCGTTATCTGGATAATGGCTCCATGTTTTGGGGAGGTGAAGTTGGTGGTCTTCATGACCCCTTCGTTGAAATGTCCGAGATTTTTGAAAGTCTTGAAGTCGGAGGTCTCGGCAAATCCGAAGTTATGGGGATTGATGCTGTAGACGTCATACATCACTACATATTTGTCTTCCCCGATGCGTTTCCAGACATTGGGAGCCTCACATGCCCCCGGTTCGAAATCGATGAAATCCGGAGCATATTCCCATCCTGAATTGATATTGTCTGAAAATGCCATCTTTATCCCCGGAGTGCCGTCGTGAGCCACGTATGTGAGGCACCATCTCCCATCGTTTGTGCGGGATATATCCGCATCAAGAATAGGTTTGCTCTCATCAGGATATCGGTAAAGTACTTTAGGTTCCGTCACAAGTTTCGTGAAATCGTCGTCTGTGTAGGCATAATATAGATTTGAAGGTTGCACCCCGTCGCGCATTGTGAAATAGATCATCATTTTCTTCTCCACGGGATCGTAGGTGGTTTCCGGAGCCCAAGCACATCCTATGTTGCCGAATTTTTCGGGAAACAGTTTGTCGATACGGAGGTTTGTCCGCTTCCAGTTGATAAGGTCATAAGATTTCATCAACACAAGTCCACGGTTGTTGCCCCAGCCATAGTCTTCTCCCGGTCGCTCCCATTCGGTGTCGCGCAGACCTTCCCTTTGGGCATAGATGTGGAGGTCGGTCATTGCGAGATAGAAAGCACCATCGGGGTCTCGCGTGATGTGCGGGTCGCGTATACCCTTTTGTTCAGCGATAGAGTCTCCGGCAATCACGGGTTTGCCGTTGTTAACAGCGGTGAAAGTATATCCGTCAGGACTTGTAGCCATAAAAAGGTCATGAGTCTCATCTGTGAAAAACACCATAAGATATGCCGCCATATCTTTTTCGGCACAGTTGCCACAACAATGTTTTGCTTCTGTTTGTGCCGGGGGCGTCGGCAATGGTGTAGCCATTGCCGTCAAGGAGGCACAACCTAAAATTGAGAATAAAATCGATTTATACATTTTGTAGATTTGTTAGTTGGAAATAATTCGAATAAAATGAATATAAGTTGTTTGACAACCTGCGTGCAAAAATACTAAATCAAACCGACACTTGAGTGTCATGTTGTATCAAATACGTTCAAAGTCACCTCTTATACGCAAATCTCCACTAAAAATGAAATAAATGCTCATTGTCTGTGGTGCGACCGTTGTGGCTCAGGGAAAAGATAAGAAAGATATGTGAAGAGGCGGCATTGAGAAACTCTTAAGAAGGGCAGAATTAAAAAATATCTTCTTTATCTGTAAATTTGGTAAGAACTGAGGTAAAAATGATAATATATTGGGAGGTGGTGATATAATTTCTTATAGATATTGTGCGTTAAGTATTTAACCGAAGTGCGCAATCCTATAAGGGTCGGCGGCATCCTGAATGAAGTCTAAACAGTTTCATTCTTGATCTTTCATCATGAAATTAATCACAACCTTTTCATTATGAAAATATTTACCTTACGGAGTCTGAGGATAACCCTCGCCGTGATTTTCTTTCTATCCATAACGTTATTGTTCTTGGATTTTACGGGCACAGTGCATAAGTGGCTCGGATGGATGGCAAAAATCCAGTTCCTGCCGGCTTTACTCGCATTGAATGTAGGCGTTGTAGCCGGACTGATCGTGCTTACTTTGCTTTTCGGGCGTATCTATTGTTCAGTGATATGTCCGTTGGGGGTAATGCAAGACGGTTTTGCTTGGCTTGGCAAGAAAAGCAAAAAGAACCGTTATTCCTATTCACCGGCAAAAAATATCCTTCGTTGGATCTGTCTCTTATACACATCTCCGAGCCCACGAGACGGACTCCTATCTCG
>ENA-OYZU01000240-OYZU01000240.1-human-gut-metagenome-genome-assembly--contig:-NODE-240-length-13351-cov-4.207656_pt1 | contig 13351 bp, 10 predicted proteins | sample MGYA00244202_ERZ653488 | MGnify/ENA primary metagenome ERZ653488 (study PRJEB26926, sample SAMN06164972) | human gut metagenome | biome: ENVO:00009003; feature: ENVO:2100002; material: ENVO:00002003...
GTCGTCGGCAGCGTCAGATGTGTATAAGAGACAGCATCCGAGCCACCAATTGTCACCTTTTCTTCTGGCGATTGTAATCCCTTTACCGGGATACCCGTCAATCACCTTGCTGTCGTCAAAAGTGGTCTGAAGTTTTTCAAACCATTCAATTTCCGGTTCACCCCCGTAGAGGTCTGGATTGTCATACCAGAAGATGGTCTGTAGCGGACTGTAAAATACCAATGAAGCCGCCAATTGGTGTGCGTGGGTGTTTTTCAAGCGTTTGTCATAATAGCATATTGTGTAATCCGCCGCACCGTTAAGCATTCTGGTAAAAGGAAGCGTGACGTTGTGAGTTGCGTCGGGAAACTCTTCGTTTCCGCAGATTCCCTCTTGAGTGAGAAGGTTCGGATAGGTTCTTGAAAACCCTGACGGGCGAAATTCGTCATGGATGTTCATCATCAGATGATTGTCGGCAGCCTTACGCACCATGTCGTGGAGCCACGTAGCCCAACGGTGGGAGGCATATTGCACGAAACCGGATTTCACCCCGACAACGCCCCATTCGTGAAGCAAAGGGAAAAGCTCATCCATCTGTTTCATGAGGGCATGCTGGTTGACATACAGCCATACCCCTACCCCTTTTTCCTTGCCATATTCTATCACCTTTTTCATGTCGACCTTGTCCACAACTTTTGTGGCATCACCGTCGTGGCTTGTGCAAGGCATATACCATTGCCAGTCGTATAGCATGTAGGGGATATTGTGCGCCGCGCATAAGTCGATGGTTTTCAATCCCGCCTCGGTAGAGATTGCCGAACGCATGATCTTTCCAGGCCTCACCCATGAGAAGTCTCCTTGGCGCTCTGGATTGAGATTGTTCACGATGTCGTTGTTCTCGATCAGTTCGCCGGGAGAATCGGCAAGCATGATGATTTTCCAAGGAGTGGCGTAATAGGTCACAATGTCTACCGGAGAATACATCACGGAACGCAGTGTGCCGGCTTTGCCCTCGCGAGCCTGCAATTTTGTGAGACACCAGTCGTCGACATCAGCATCAAGGAGCGCTACCCATTTCCCGGTCGGGAGTTCCAGAGTGAGTGCCCTTTCCACAGGACGGGAAATACTGTCTACAGGGGAATAATCGAATTTTGATTGCGCCCATTGTTCGCTCCAAGCCATGGTTCCTTCAGGGAAGGTATAGTCGGTGAGGTCTTCCACCACTTTGTGGAAAATGGCGGCGGGATGTTCCGGGAAGAAATAGCGGAATGCTATACCCTCGTCGTATGCACGCACTTCCACGTCAAGGCGATAGTCGCTTTTGTCTTTACGCGACATGTGGAGGGTTGCAGGATTATAACTGTCTTTCACAGTCGAGCGTTCTCCATAGAGAGGGTTCCATTCCCTATTTACGGAATTGCCGTATGTGACTGAATCCACCGTTAGAAGATCCATCCAGCAATCAGGCTGCACAAGGTCACGTTTTCCGAGAGCCATCTCCCACACGCGGTTGTCGAGGTCAAGTCCGGCACGCGAAGGGAGTACGACTTTCTCACCATCCCGGTTGACGGAATAAGACAACTCCCTGTCGGTCTTGCTGAACGTGACTGTATTTTTACCGTCGGGCGATGACAACACCAATACATTGGACGGAGAGGATCCATAGGCACAAGGCACAGCCAATCCAAAACCGGCGGTTACCAAAATTGATTTTGTTATTTGAGATAGATATTTCATGTCATAACTTTATTTACTATAATCCAATACGCACAATCCTCATCCTTTACTCACTTTACAATTGATTTTTTTGAGATATCGATTTAAATTTGGCACTTAGATAAAAGTTGACCCAAATCGATTTATAGCCATAAATGACACAAATATACCACTTGTGGCTATAAATCGCATTTACAAAAGGTGCATTCTATAGAATAATAGCCTTAAGTCCATTTTTATTTATACTTATAGCTATTATTCGATTTTTATTTATAAATTTGCGAATATTGAAGTTTAAACTTTTCTTTTGAAGGTTAAATAACTTTTGTAAATCTAAAAAATATGATACAGTCAGTTGAAGCCAAAAATTACGGTCCTATAAGAGATATTAACCTTGAAAAGTTAGGATCTATAAATCTGTTTATCGGTCCTAATAGATCAGGAAAAACTATTTTATTAAAGGCAATCTACTGTGCTCAACGGACAATAGAGTTAACAGGAAGAGGAAAAAATATAACTCTTGATAAAGAAATTCTTGCAGATAAATTGTATTGGACTTTTCAAGTTGAAAAAATAGGGAATATCGTAAGGAAACCGGAAACGGGTCCTTTAGTATTCTCACTAAAAGAAAACAATGGCGACAAATTTTCTTATTCATTCGGTGCTGACACAGAAAAAAAGATAATTAAACTTGAAAACAACTGCAGCCCGCGTTCTTCAAATTCTATTTTTATTCCTGCAAAAGAAGTGTTGTCTTTATTGGATGTTATAAAAAATAATAGGGAAATAAAGATGGAGTTTGGATTTGATGAAACTTATTCCGATTTGGCAGCCGCTTTAACTCTTTCAACCAAAGGAACTATCCCGGAGCTATTTAAAGAGATCAGAGGTAGGCTGGAAAATGCAATCAATGGGAAAATAGTATATTCCAAAGAGAAAAAAATGTGGCAATATGTGCAAGGAAAGACGTCTTTTGAAATCAATGCCACTTCTGAAGGCACTAAAAAAATAGCTATATTTGACACTCTCATTGCGAATCACTTCTTGACAAAAGAATCTATAGTTTTTATTGATGAACCCGAATCAGGACTTCATCCTGGAGTCTTGATCGAACTTCTTGATATAATTGCTACTCTCGCGGAATATGGTGTGCAGTTCATGATAGCAAGCCATTCCTATTTCGTGATAAAGAAATTATATCTCATCGCCCAGAATAAGAATATTGACATACCTGTGATTGCATTTGATAAGGATGGTTATGCCGGATTGAGCAATTTAAAGGATGGTATGCCGGAGAATGCAATTATTGATGAATCTGTCAAACTTTATGAAGAAGAGTTATGTCTGTAACACAATTTATAGAATCCGGCATAACTTTTGAATTTGATGCCGGGAATTGCTTTCGTATAGAAAATGATCCGATAGTTGCGCAAGGCAACGTGAGGGGTAGCACCCAAAACAATAAAGCTTGCGAATGTGTGACAGTTATAGACGATCATCATTACTTTATTGAAGTAAAAAAATCCGCACCTAAAGGACCGACCGGGAAAGTGGAAGATTTGTCTCTAAACGGTGAAAAAATTCCCGCCAATTGGGAGGCTTATAATAATTACCAAAAATTTCTAAGAGAAATTTCGAAGAAATTTATTGACTCATTTTCCCTACTAAAATCAATTATGGAGAATAGGCATGGTGAAGATAAGAAAAAAAGTATTCCTTTGTCGTTAAAGACTTTGGATCTTGATAAAATGCGGTTTATCTTGATTATCAATCTGAATAATGATAAAATAAGGAATATTGACAAGCAAGCAATGTCAACCTTGAAAGATGCGATAACGAATGAATTGAGACCTTTCTTAAAAATTTGGAATATTCCGGATAGATCTGTAAAAGTAGTTCTTCCTTCTCAGGCAAAAGATTATCTTGGAATACCGATTATTAAATATTGATTTTTACAAATGAAGTTGTTTCGACTTTTTCTTTTTAATTTAAGTTTCGCAAGCTCACTTAAGAATTGAAGGTCAAGGGGTTAAAGGGTTAGATTTATAAATATTGTTCAAGGAAGCCGGACATTTATCCACAATCGGAGATTAACCTTTTAACCTTATAACCCTCACCTTTCGCTTGCGAAAGGTGAATTTTTAAGATTTCGTCAGATTTTCAAGGCGATTTTGAAACTTGAAGAGAGAGTTTAACGGGTTAAACGACCAATGAATAAACAATTATATCAGTCATGAAACTACATTATTATGGATGGCTTGCTGGAGTGATGTTGCTCTCGGCTTGCGGATCAAAAGAATCGTCGGGCAGTCTCGAACCCGGAACGGTCGACGTTGTCGGCGCCATTGAAAAACCTGAAGAACTTAAGGCATCTATGTTAGGATCCAAGATAAGGTTTGTTCCTCTGGAGACCACCGACAGCGCATTGCTTACCGATTCCTGGCGTGCGGCTTTTGTCGATGATAAGATTGTTATCGGTAATGCGGCGGCAATATCCTTTGGCGGAGATAGGGGCAATTCAGCAATGGTGTTTGATCTCAACACCGGGAAATATATCCGGTCGATAGGTAGTCAGGGGGAAGGGCCGGGTGAGTATTCACATCCTGTGCCATACATAAATAAGGAAGGGACTCTTCTCTATTTTTCCCCGGGCAACCGTATGGGTTGGGAGACATACGATATCGAGGGAAGATATAAAGGGAAAATAATGCCGGATGTCCCTTTCGATTCTCTTACATTTGTAGCAGTCAGAGATTCTGTCATACTTTTACAGCTATCTAACCGGGAAGCTCCATCTCGAAAGAAAGTATATCGGGAATATTCATTGTCGGGGAATCTTTTGGATTCAATAGTGATGTTTCCGGATCAGGGAGCTGCATCCAAGCGTCTTGTTTTCTCCGGGAATACCTCCATATACACTCACGACACTCCTTTGAGAAGCACTATCATTGAATTTAAGAACGAGGATAAATCAATAGTCTGGGCGGGTGACCGGACATGGTATGTGGGCGATGAACTTCACCTTAAGGAAGATTATTGCGACACTATCTATCGTCTCGACAAAAGCATCGGCGATAAGGTTTCACTTGTATTCAATACAGGCGAGCACAGGTTCCCGGTTGAGAACGTGAACAAGGAAAATATCAAGGAAGATAATATTTTTATCACGGATGTCTTGGAGACACCATCTAAGGTTGTATTTGCACTCAGTCACGGATGGATCGGGGATGACGGGCATAAGGAATATATCGGCATTTATGATCGCGAGACAAAAAAGACTTCCATCTCTCCGACAGAAAACAAAATAACAGACGATCTTTCCGGATTCATGCCGTTCATTCCGAATATGGTTACCCCGAAGGGAGAGATTGTAGGGTATCTGACAATGGAAGAGATCGAAGAATGGCTTGAAGACAATCCGGAAGTAGAGCGTCCGGCATGGCTCAACGGCGTGAAATCCGACGACAATCCGGTGCTCGTGATTATCAGCGATTGAAAAAATTTTTCATGCCTTCATGCAGTATTTCGTGTATTTCGATATCTTAATTATAAAGGTCGTTGGTCTTTGGTCTTCGGTCTTTGGTCTTCGGTCTTTGGTTTCAAATTATTCTTAAACCACCTAACCTCTTAACCATCTACTTTTTAACTCTCAACTTTCAAAGAAAGTTGAATAAATTATAGTGAACCATAATCTGTATATCGACAATCGCGAACTCATAGAAGGGTGCATGGCGGGTGATAAAGAGGCATTAAACCTCTTTTACATCCGTTTTGCACCACGCATGTTGAGTGTGATCCGCTGCTATATCTCCAATCCTAAAGATGCGGAAGACATTCTTCACGACGGTTTCATCGTGGCGCTGACACGCCTCGGTTCCCTCCGCGATCCCGACCGTGTCGATTATTGGCTTGCCACAATAATGAAGAATCTTTCCCTTCAGTTTCTACATAGCCAGGATGTGGCTCAGATGCTTCATGATCTTCCCGAAATAGAAGACACTCCGGAATTAGAAAGCGTCATCGATCTGGATGTCCTTGAGTCTTTGATAAAGAAATTGCCTGAAGGGTATCAGAAAGTTTTCCGGCTTGCCGTGCTTGAGAATAAATCGCATAAGGAGATAGCAAAACTTCTCGGGATAGCACCCAACTCATCATCCTCACAACTTTTCCACGCAAAACTTATGATGCGTAGGCTTATAGTGGAATATCGAAAACAGGCTGGTGTGTTTTCTCTGCTCCTCATAGCTGCCACAACCGGATGGATATTTTGGAGAAACCACAATTCCGGTCAAGGAGAATCGTTGGAACTGCTTTCTGAAAAGAAAGAAAACCGGGAATACCGGACTTTGGAAGCTGACACGATGTCTGCAAATAACGGCACTGTCAATCTCCTTCTTGCCACTACGTCAATTTCTAACGGCAATTTCAATGGCATACCGCCCACAACTGCAATTTCACGCGTCAATGCTCCGGGAACAACGGAAAATGACAGTGTCCTTAAGGATAAGGATCAAGGATCTTTGATGGAGACAAGCAGCCTTGCAACCGATTCCATCTCAGATAATATTGACGGACCGGTTTCCGCGGACAGATTGATAGCGTATGACAGAAAAGAGCCTCTCGCCGGAGATACTCTCATATATTCGGGAAATGATGTAACGTACGCATATCTCGACGATGACATCTTAAGAAAATTCAGGGGCGATGAATGGTCGGTAGGAATAGGTGTGAATCCCGGATTATTGAGTTTCGATAATATGGGAGGTACTGATGATAGTTTTTGTTCCGATAATCAGGGAGGCGGTATAAACAGGCCGGATCCCGACGATAAGCAGGAACAGACATATCTGCCGACGCGTTCTTCAAACGGTTATCAAAATTACAAGGATATCGGTCATCATAACTATCTTCCGATATCTTTCTCGCTCAATGTCAATAAATCTTTCACCAAGAATTTGAGCATGGAAAGCGGATTGGTCTATACGTATCTCCATTCCACATTCGAGACTTCGAATGCCAAGAGCCATTGCCATTGGCATTATATAGGGATACCGTTGAAATTGAATTTTAAAACTTTCACCTTCGACAAGTTCAGGCTGTATGCTTCAATTGGAGGCGAGGTGGATATTCCCGTATATTCGAGAGCTGACGTCGAAGCGGTTTCAACCTCCACAGATTTAATGTCCGGGAAGTTTGATTCATCAGTGGTGTGGTCGCTATCTGCAAGTTATGGAGTGTCGTTCCGGTTGTCACGTCGGGTAGAGATTTTCCTTGAGCCAACGTTGCAATATCATTTCGATCATGATTTTGATGTGCCCAATTCATGGACAGACAACCCGTGGGGATTCTCTTTGCCGATAGGTTTCCGGTTTAATTTTTAATTCAGCTTTCGCTTGCGAAAGTTGAGGGTTATGAGGTTATGAGGTTAAAAGGTTAATCTACAATTCCGGATAGATATCTGGCTTCTTTGGATATTACATATAAATCTAACCCTTTAACCCATTGACCTTAAACCTTAAGTGAGCTCGCGAACTTAAATTTTCAAGGTCCATTCTGATGCCCTAAGAAAAAATTTTTTGGATACCCATGCAGTATTTCTGGTATTTCCTTATCCTAATAATAGAATATTGAATTTAGCATGATTAAAATGAAACTTAATAATAAAGATCAATGAAACTAATTTCTAAATTATCTGCCATAGGATTGGCTCTACTTGGTTTCAGCTGTTCCTCAGATGAACCGGAAGAGTTGATATGTATGTATGGCACTCCTACAGGATCTTTCAATATTAAAGGGAAAGTGACTTCTGAAGATGGGAAAGCCGTACCCGGCGCGACAATAAGAGTGACACCTTCAGATGTGCCATCCGGTCTATGGTCATACGGTGAAGTCGTCACTGGGACTGGCGGTGAGTATGAAATAAAAAGCAGTAGTGCCGGCTACAAGGATATGAAAGTGGTGTGTCTTCCCTCGGGCGTGGAACTTGAAGCGGATTCTATCGTGACAGAAATGGAATATAAGGGGAAAGACAAGAATAATATATGGTATATCGGGCATGCCGATGCTACCGTCGATTTCAAATTGAAAAAGAAAAGTGAAGAATGAAGAATATTTCTTTAAAACAAAGACTTGCCTTAGAACTCAACCGCAGGCTTAAGCTTGAACGCCGGAGGGAACATCCCCTCCGGCAAATTTTCTGGGAATGTACGTGGCGTTGCAATTTAGCGTGCCGCCATTGTGGAAGCGATTGCAAAAGTTCATCCTTGCTTCCCGATATGCCTGCAGAAGATTTTTTGAAGGTGATCGATTCGGTTATTCCTCATGTTGACCCGCATATTGTCAACATTGTCATCACCGGCGGAGAACCTCTTGTGAGGGAAGATATAGAATATGTGGGGCGTCAGCTTTACGACCGTGAATTTCCCTGGGGTATAGTTACAAACGGACTGCTCTTGACCGAAAGCCGGTTTGAAAGTCTGCGTCGCGCCGGTCTTCACAACATTGCTATAAGTCTTGACGGTCTGAAGGAAACCCACAATTGGATGAGGAATAATCCGAAGTCTTTCGAACGTGCCTACGAGGCAATAAAGATGGTGGCGAAGGCTGAAGACCTGAATTTTGATGTGGTCACTTGTGTCAACCGTAAGTCGTTGCCTCATCTCAATGAATTGAAAGAGCTGCTGATAGACGCCGGTGTCAAGAAGTGGCGTCTGTTCACTATTTTCCCGTCAGGGCGTGCCGCGCTTTATCCTGAATTTGAATTGACCGGAGAGGAGGTTGAAAGCCTTATGCGTTTTATTGTGGATACGCGCAAGGAAGGGAGGATACATCCGTCGTTCTGTTGCGAGGGGTTTATGGCTGGATATGAAGGTGAGGTAAGGGATCATTTTTTCGATTGTCAGGCTGGAGTGAGTGTCGCTTCCGTGCTGCTTGACGGAGGTATAGGTGCATGTCCGAGCATACGTGCAGACTATCGTCAGGGAAACATTTATGAAGACGATTTCTGGGATGTGTGGGAGAACCGTTATCAGCAATATCGCGACCGGGCATGGATGAAACGGGGGGTCTGTTCCGACTGTTCTTTCTGGAGGTATTGTGAAGGTAACGGGATGCATCTCCGTGATTCGGAAGGCAACCTGATGCATTGCCATCTCCATCCCAAACACTGAATAATACAAAATTCTACTCAGGCAGGATAGCTTTATCAATCGACTTGCATTTGATTATATCAACTTCATAATGTGCTCATGTAGAGTTTGATTTTTTTGATTAACTTTACAATTTATTTTTATCACGCTATTTAGCCTGTAGCTGTATGAGCTTATGAAATTGAAATCGATTTTTCTTGCAATCCTGCTTCTGGCGGGTATAAACATGATAATTTCCTGCTCCGGTTCGCAGGAAAATGAGGCATTTGACACTGCGGAATCTTTGATGGAGACTCATCCCGATTCTGCACTGTCGATATTAAAAGGGGTGGATAAATCGCAGCTTCACTCAAAAGCTGCGCGGGCTCGCAATGCCCTGCTTATGTCGATGGCTCTTGACAAGAATGTTATCGACACCACCACTTTCGATGTTCTTCAGCCGGCGATAGACTACTATCTCAAAAAAGGGTCTCCCGATGAAAAACTCCGTACCTATTACTATCAAGGACGTATTTTTCAAAATAAAGGGGATAAAGACAACGCCTTGAAATCTTTCATTAAGGGTCTTGACGAGGCTTCCCAAAGTAAGGATTCTTTATGTATTGCCAGAACACTGGTCGCACAAGGTGGTTTATATCATGAATTTCATGACTTAGATGATTATATGCATAATTATCTGGAAGCCGCTAAGATATATAGGGAATATTCATATAGGTCTCAAGAATTTGATTGTCTTTTAAATGCATTGAACGGTGTAATCCTTTTAGAAGATGAATCGCGCACTGACAGTCTGCTGAATCTGTTTGACCCGGAATCCCTTAGCGATGATCAACTGCGTAAGTTCAAAGGGTATAAGTTGTCGCATATCTCAAAATTCGGTTCGAAAGAGGATGTCTCTAAATTTATTAGTAATCAAGACAATATCAGAGGACTGGATATCAACGGCTATCTTAATCTTGCTTACGCCTATAACAAGACCGGAGAAAATAATAATGCACTTCAAATGCTCAAAGCCGTGGATGAAAGCGGATTGGGGTATGACACCCTTAAATATCTGTCAATATCTGTCTCCGTGCTTAAGGATTTGGGCGATTTTAAAGGAGCATTTGAACGATATTGGGATTTTAATTACAGGATGAATCTTATAGATGAGTCAAAATTCGAGCAGAAAGCACAGTCCATGGAAGAGAAACATGAGATGGAGCTGCAGGCTAAAAATGATTCCGAAAGAAAAATTAAAATTATCTGGGGATGTGTCGGTGGAATCGTTATTCTTGCTATGGGGGTATGTTTGTTGGTCTCACAGATTCGCAGCAACAAGACTAAAAGGGATTTAGCTGTTCAGAAGTCAAAAACCATAGAACTTGAGAATGAAAGGTTGAGGTATGAAAAGGATATGGCTCAACAGAATGCTAAAATCATTGAACTGGAAAATGAAAAATTAAAAGCTGACAAGGATTTGGCTGATCGGGAAGCAAAAAATATCCAACTTGAAAATGACAAACTAAAGGCGGAGAAAGAGAGGTTGGATCTGAAAAATAAAAATCTTCAACTTGAGATGAAAAATAAAGCTTTGGAAGCTGAAAATTTAGCTCATCGGGTTGAGGCTTTGGAAAATGAAAGCGAAAGTCTTAAAAAACTGCTTGAAAATCATAACGAGATTCCTGATGAGGTGCGGCATGCTATACGCATCCGTATAGATATGCTTAATTCTTTATTGGCAAGTCATATTTCTGATAATAAGGAATATGAAAAACCTTACGACACATTGGTTAAAGAGCTTACTGAAAATACAAAAGAATTTATGAACTCCAACCGTCTTGCCTTCCAGATGTCATATCCACGTTTTATCAGATATTTCGAGGAACATGGTCTGACTATAGACGAAATCAACTATATCTGTCTTTATGCGATTGGTCTGCGTGGCAAAGAAGTTGGCAATTATATGAAAAAGCGTAGCCATGTGAACATGAGCAGTGCAATTCGCCAAAAGCTCGGTATTGATAAACATGAAACCAACATAGGCATTTATGTCCGAAAACTCCTCAAGGAGCTATGATTTTGTAAGATTATGAAAGTTTGAATGCGGTTGCGCCAAAATAAAAATTACTAATTTTATAATGTATTGATATTTAATTAATTATATTTGTTAAAATTTATTAAATCTGAAACTTTTGTTTTTGAGATGAAAGTCTGTCATGGTAATTTTGCATCGACAAATCAAAAAAACATAACCAAAAAAGAAAAGATTTTTATCTCTTATTATTGTGATTATAGCAATCGCTATTCCATCGTTTGCAAAGAACGCAAAAGACGATTCTTCGTCTAAACCTATCAAATTAGAAATAAGTCAGACTGACAATAATTCTGATCATCCTGTACACCGTGCCCCTATGCGTATAAATATAGAGGCATTCTACGAGTCTGAAACCAACCTCATTAATATCTATTATGACGGAGAGGCTGCCGGCGAAGTTTACCTTTATCTCAACAGCGACATCGTTGACTACAGTTCTGAAATCAACTCTACATTCCAAATCCATACAACAGGAATGTATAAAATCGAGATTCACGGAGCATCCTGGATCGCCGAAGGATATCTGAATCTGTAATCAATATACAAAGCTGAAGTTTCATAAGCAATTTATATAAAACAACAATTTTAACAATGAAAAAAATTCTAACTTTAATGAGCTTTTGCATTATGTTTGCAATGCAAAGCTGCACATCTGACGAAGAGCCGATGATGCCGGAAACAACCAAATCAGAAACAAGCATTTCTCACATGGTTGTCAAATTCGAAGACCGCATCTATGAAACCGATGCAATGACAGTAGGTGATTCGGTGAGATACCTTAACGAGGAGTATGCAGAAGTATATCAATCGAAAATCAAAAACAACCCTAATATTGCAGCAGTTGTAAGTTCAGATTCTATAGGAACCACATATGTAGATTATTTTCCATCTGAAAAGAAGCTATTAGAAAAATATGAGTTTATACAGTTGGAAAGAAATGAAAATATATCTGGGAATGCAACAAGAAGTAAAATTATTGATTTAGTTGTTGGAGACAATTCCTCTCCTATACTCGCGGTTGCAGAACTCTATGATGATAAAAATTTTAAAGATACAGAACTTATCACATATATGACACCTCAATGGTTTGGATCGGTGCCTTATTTGAAAGATCATGGATTTAATGATAAAGCTTCATCTATAAAAGTATACAATAAAATCAAGTCATCAACATATTATACAATCTATTCTGTTAACTTTCCTTATCAAAAAACTTATCTTGGGGATTGGATACGGCCTGTATTGAAATGCTATCACAATTCATATTATGAAGGAGGAGCAATTTATTGTATTGCAACTCCTCCAGGGAGTTCAGTTGATCATACTGACACAAACTTGAAAACTATTGGTTGGAATGACAGAATTTCTTCAATCGAATGGTTGCTTGTTACAACCTTATCTCTAATTGAAGGCGATAATCCTTCATTCCCTCCCCATAAACCATGTTAATGAAATTTATGAAAACGAATTTATTTATTCTTATTGTGCTATCTTTGCTTATGGCAATGGGAGCAGGCAGTTGCTCAAATGATGACAAACCCGATTATGGCACATCCATCTTTTCAGGAGAATATGGAAAAGATGGTCTTTGGGAACTGTATGTCACTTTGAATGACGAGCCATTGGATAATTACGGATATGTAAGGTTCAATTCCAAGGAAATGAAAAATGCAGATTTCAGATTTGTAGACGTAATTCCTGGAGAGCATAGAAAAGAATTCAAAAATATACCTCTCACAGGTACTGAAGAAGGATTTAATTTTTCAATTGATTATGATCGGAAAGGGTCAAAAATAATTATCTCCGGTTTGGTGGAATTCGGTAAAATGACAGTTAATATCACAATGTAGTTGTCAGTTTTTTGTTTTTCCTTGCATGTTAACTGCCAGAGAAGCAACTTAGCTAATGAACTTGAGAAACTTCGATTCAACCACTTCAAATTCATTACTGATGAATAAATGTCCACTGATCAAGAGAATGTAGGCAAAAGCCTTCATTCTCTTGATTCCCTATGTAGATAATCCGGAAATTCTGGCACATAATAAACAGTGAGACTATGGATATCCATTAGCATTGAAGAAGATTGCATGTTTTTATCAAATTTCAAATTTATGGTAGCTATAAAAAACTGAATAATATAATTTCAGGTCTTATTCAAATTTTATAAGCGTAGGATGGGGGATTTTGGGGATTTAGAAGTCTTATAGGTGAATACATTTTTGAAGAAACGATTAATGTTGTATTTTAAATCACACAAATATGAAAACAAGAATTTTTACATTTGTTATTATTTCTCTCCTTTTAGCAATCGGAGCCGGGAGTTGCTCAAAAAATGAGATCAATCCGGAAGATTATACCACTTCTTTGCTTTCGGGAGAATATGGTAAAAATCAGGTGTGGAACTGTCTCTTATACACATCTGACGCTGCCG
>ENA-OYZU01000245-OYZU01000245.1-human-gut-metagenome-genome-assembly--contig:-NODE-245-length-13161-cov-3.999771_pt1 | contig 13161 bp, 7 predicted proteins | sample MGYA00244202_ERZ653488 | MGnify/ENA primary metagenome ERZ653488 (study PRJEB26926, sample SAMN06164972) | human gut metagenome | biome: ENVO:00009003; feature: ENVO:2100002; material: ENVO:00002003...
TGTGTATAAGAGACAGACCTCACACCGACCGACCCCAACACCAAGATCACGCTCAATAGCGCATCCGAATGGAACGGATATTTCGGCAGTCTGTATGGCTCATTGCTTTATGTAGGTAATCTGAGCACATCTGACGGAGGAGCCGGAACATTCACCCGTTGCCATTGGAATCTCCAGGAGATAACAGCCGACGAGGCGATCATATCCAATAAATGGAACGACCCTGGTTATCATTCTCTTAACTTCAACACGTGGCTTACGGATAATGAATGGGTATATGCCGCTTTTTCCCGCGAGTTTTATACGGCGCGACAGTGCACGGAGTTTCTTTCAAAAGCTTACGGCGCGAAGGCTTTCCTTGACGATGAAGAGGTGGAGAATATGAAGGCTGAAGCAAAGGTGCTTCGTTGTCTTGCCTATTATTATATGGTAGATCTTTTCGGGAAGGGACCGTTTGTGAACGATTCCCCGACTGGAGCCATACCTCCTACGTATGACCGTCAGCAATTGTTTGACGCTGCTGTAAGTGAGTTGGAATCTACAATCAATGAGGGTCATCTTCTGCCGGCTTCCCAGCAGGCATACGGGCGACTGTCTCGTGAGGCAGCACGAATGCTTCTCGCCAAGTTCTATCTTAATGCCGAGGTTTATACCGGCACTCCCATGTGGGACAAATGTGCCCAACAATGTCTGGAAATTGTCAAGACCATCAATTCTCTTGCGCCGACCTATAAATATTTGTTCTGCGCCTCCAACGACCGCTACGTAGGTAACGGGGAAATCCTTTGGGCTGTTCCTCAGCAGGTGGGTGTCATGGAGACTTATGGCGGCACTACATATATGACGGCAGGCGCATACGTGGAATCCGCTCCTGCCGAGCTTCTAAAGAAACTCGGTTGTGTCGCCACTCCCTGGAGCGGCGTGAGAATGCGTCCGGAACTTTCCACGGCGTTTGAACCTAACGACAAGCGAGCCCTCTATTATGCGGGCACCTACAAGGTAGGCGTGGAAAATCTTGACAATTACGATGAAAATTCCGACGGGTATATGTGTATCAAATATACTTATACAACAGAAGATGACTATGAGAATACAGCGGGAGTGGAAAACTCCAATCAGATGTGTGACGCCGATTATCCGTTGTTCCGCCTTGCAGATACCTATCTGATGCTCGCTGAATGTCAGCTTAATGGCGTGGAATGTAACGGTAAGAAGTATTTTGACGATGTGCGCGCCCGTGCCGGACTCCCCGCAGCCGCCCTTACGCGCGAGAATCTTCTTCACGAGCGTCAGTGCGAGCTATATTGGGAGGGATGGCGCCGCAGCGACCTTATACGTTTCGGTAAATACACCGGGTCTGCCTATAACTGGTCTTGGAAAGGTGGCGTCTACGAAGGCGTTTCAATTCCGGAAACACGCGCTGTGTTTGCAATTCCTTATCAGTATGTGGCAACAGTCGGACAAAATCCCGGATATTAATCTTAAAATTGCATGACAATGATTACCAAAATATTACCATATATTGCGGCGGCAGCTCTCTTCGTAGGGTTCGCAAGCTGCAGCGATGATGATACTCCAAAGTATCAGACTCCGACGGAGCCACTTGTGCTGAATACTCCTCCTTTCGCCTCTCAATTGTATGTTTTGAATCCGGAAGGGATGATGGATTTTGCCGTGGCGCAGCAACCCGACTATGGATTCCTTGCATCTGTGAACTATGGTCTTGAAGTGTCTCTTGACAAAGACAAAGTGCGTGCTCTCGCTCCGGAAAAACTCACTTCAAGCAATATAGAGGTGAAGGAATCGGAATTTGCAACAGCCATGTGTGTACTCAACGGTATTGAGAACGAGGAAGACTGGAATTCGAATGAATCCGCACGTCAACCTCAAACCGTATATGTCAGGGCGACGGCTCAGTTGCCGGGTGTTGAATCCAGTTTTGTAACCAGCGAATGGGTCACTCTCGACAAGGTTCAACCTTATTTTGCAGTGCCTGTGCCGGGATTTATATATCTTGTGGGCTCTCCAGAAGGATGGGCAGGCCCGACTCCGGAAAATGCCTCGCATTATGCTGACTGGCGATTGTTTGAAAGCCAGACTGCAATCGGATCAAAAGTTTATACCGGAGTGTTTGATATGCCGGCAGCCCCGTTATTCAGATTCTATACCGCTCTTGAAGGTTGGGATGTCAATTCATATGGTTCTCAGGCAGACGACAATCCTATAGAATACACTCTTACCGACGGACAATGGCAAGGAAAACTTGTGCCGGGCAAGGGCTCTTTCAGCTTCCCTGATTTCTCCGGAGGAGAGATGACGATAGTTGTGGATCTCAATGACAACTCTATCCAGATTATGGCTGGAGACCAGACAGGTGAATATTCAGGTTCAAATCCAGGTTTAAAGTAAACGGTTAATCCTTAAATTTAAGAAGTTATGAAGAAAATAGCTATATATTCGCTCATGATTGCGGGAATCTCTTTCGCGTCGTGCGACGAGGTTGAGGAGATGACCGGCAAACCGCAGGTCAATCCGGAAATACCATCCTACGACATCTCGCAGCTACAGGTAAGCTCTCCAGTGGGAGAGCAGATAGATCTCCCCGCCCTTAACGCGGCAGATTCAAAAGACGTGGCAGTCGTTGATATCGCCAACCCCGGAAATCTTCCTGAAGGTTACCATATATCTGCGGTCTATGTATTGTCTGCCACTGAAGATTTTGCAGAACCATATTCTATCAATGTGGTCTTTCCGCAGGAATCTACTACCGGCTATGTGACCACTTCTCAGATAGAAGATGCATATGAGGCTCTGCTGGGTCTTAAATCCGATCCGGCACAGTTCTATGGAAGGACTGAACTCTTCGCCACGAATGACAAAAGTTCCGTGATCCGTCTTGGAGGTGACGACGTATATTATGCCACCGCATCGTTCACTTTAACTCCCGATCCGGCGTTTGTGCTCTACACTCCGGGCGACGGCAACGGTTGGGACGGGGCGTCGAGCATGCAGCTCCCCTCTACCGACGGGAAGAATTATTCGGGATTGGCTTATCTGACGGGTAGTTTCAAGTTTACTACCGCTCCTAATTGGGACGGCACGAACTATGGCGCAGGGGATGCCGAAGGTGAATTGAGCACTGACGGCGGTGCCGGTAATCTTTCGGTTACGGCTCCGGGATTATATTGGGTCAGTGTCAACACTTCCGACCTTACATATTCAATGACAAATATTGCAACCTTAGGAGTTATCGGCAGTTTGAATAATTGGAATGGAGACGTGGAGATGACTCATGATGACACATGGACTGTCTGGACCGCTGATGTCGATTTTCCCGGCGATGGTGAATGGAAGATCCGCGCCAACAACGACTGGGCTATCAGTTTCGGCACGAGTGTAGACAACATGACATTTAATGGTTCTAACCTCCCCGACCCGGGAGCAGGAACTTATACTGTGACTTTCGATATTTCTAAAGTACCTTATACTGTCACTTGCGTGTTGAAATAATTTTTAAGCAATTTCAATTTTAATCGAGGGGATACCGGCAACGGTATCCCCTTTTTTCGTTTTGTGTCGTTTTTATGTCCGATTCCGTACAGAAATAGAGGTGAAATGTAAAAGATTTTTACGATTAACAGTGTTAATTAACAGTGTTAATTAACAATGTTAATCAACACTTGTTTGTATTAGTAAAGAAAAATTAAGTCTTATATTTGCGATGATTTTAACGAATTGTAGCCTGGAAAACTCTCAAGAGCCTGAAAACAACTCGGAAAAATCCATGAAATAGAAGAAAAATTAACCCAATAGGGAAGCTTAACTATCTGTTAATAGCCAATATGGCATAAGTTGGATTATAGACAATGTGTTCTGTGCACTACAATCAGCTATCGCTGTAGGTTGTTGACGGATGGGAAAGCAGATTTACGCGATTAACCAAAAATCGGAAAATTTTTACAATTAATAACAACTAAATTATTCTTGCATGAAGAACATCTGTTTTCATCTGAACAGGAAGTTGTGGATGACTATGGCGTTGGTGCTAAGTCTCGCGCTTCCAGGCTTCGCGCAGAAGATCACTGTCCACGGGTATGTGGATGATGAGACCGGCGAGCCATTGATCGGTGCCACCGTAATGGAGAAAGGCACTTCTAACGGTACGGCGACAGACATCGACGGCAATTTCACTATCAATGTCGAGCCGAATGCAACTCTTGTGATCAGTTACATCGGTTACGATCCTATGGAAGTTCCCGTAGATGGCCGGACGGAGATCAAGGTAACAATGAAAGAAAACGCCACCATGCTTGCCGAGACAGTAGTTATCGGTTATGGTAGCGTAAAGAAATCTGATGCCACCGGCTCAGTGTCTGTTATTAAACCGGATGAGATCGATGCCGGTATATCTACTTCAGCTCAAGACCTTCTTGTAGGTGCCTCTCCCGGTGTTGTTGTCACTACAGATGGTGGTAGCCCTACAGGCGGCGGTACAATCCGTATCCGTGGCGGTTCCTCTCTTACAGCATCCAATGACCCTCTGATCGTGATTGACGGTGTGCCTATGACTAACCAGTCGCAGGGAGGTGGTATGAATGCTCTCACCATGATTAATCCTAATGATATCGAAAGCATGACAGTGCTTAAAGATGCTTCAGCAACCGCTATCTATGGTAGCCGTGCATCTAACGGTGTCATCATAGTCACTACCAAGAAAGGAAAGGCAGGCAAACCGGTTGTAAATGTGACAGCCAACATGACTGTCAATACAGCCCGTAAGACCCTTAACCTTATGAACGGTGCTGAATTTTCTGATTTTGTGAAAGCAAATCTTGGAGAAAGCTCAATAGCACAACTCGGATATGACGGCAAGGTATATAATACCGATTGGCAGAAAGAAGTGCTCCGCACTACAATTTCACAAGATTACAACGCAAGTATAGCAGGTAAGGCTGGATTCCTTCCTTATCGTGTAAATGCCGGTTATACAAACTCTGAAGGTATTCTCAAGACTTCAAGCATGCAGCGTGTCACTGCAGGATTCAGTCTTAGCCCTAAGTTCTTCAATGACCTCCTTTCTATCAATGTGAATGTCAATGGCACTTATGGCGACGTCCGCAATGCCGACGGTGACGCTATCGGAGGCGCCACCAGCATGGATCCGACAAAACCTGTACGTACCAATATTTCTATGGGAGGTAATTCCGGATTGTATCTTTACAATGGATATTACAACTATGCTCCCGGCGGGACGTATGACCGTAATGCTGCAATCAACCCGTTGCAGAGACTTTATGACGTGAATAATCACAATAAGACATGGTCTTCATCCGGTAATATCCAAATTGATTATGCTCTCCATTTCCTCCCTGAACTCCATCTTAACCTTAACCTTGGTTATCAGGTGAGCAAAAATGATCAGCGCAGCATCACCGCAGCAAACTCAGTGATGGCATGGACAAACGACGGTCTTATGTCGAACAATGCAGCCGGTGCTGCCACTCTTTACAAATGGCACGAACTTCAGCGCAACACTCTGCTTGATTTCTATGTGAATTATAAGAAGGATTTCGAAGCCATCAAATCAAATCTTGACGTGATGGCGGGTTATTCCTGGCAACGTTTCAGCTATCTTGGACGTTCTCAGAACTATGTCAATTCACTCGGTTTCGTAAATGCCAACGGGAACAACGGCTTCTCTTATGATAACGGAACATATTATATGGATGTCAACACCCATAACGCAATCGGTGAGGTTGTAAATAATGCTCCCCAAAGCCGTTGGGGCAATCCTCTTCAGCTTGTTTCGTTCTTTGGTCGTTTGAATTATACATTTGACGACACTTATCTTCTCACTTTCACTCTCCGTGATGACGGTTCTTCCCGTTTCTCAAAAGACACCCGCTGGAGCCTTTTTCCCTCTGTAGCTCTCGGTTGGAAGATCAACAATGTAGGCAGTCTCCGCGATGTGTCTTGGCTTGATGAATGGAAACTTCGTCTTGGCTGGGGTCAGACCGGTCAGCAGGATATAGGTAGCTATTTCCCATATCTGCCTTTGTATACCAATTCATATAAACCCGGATTCCAATATATCGGTCCTAACGGACAATGGATCGAGCCTCTTTATCCGCAGGCATACGACAGTAAGATCAAATGGGAGACCACTACTACATGGAACGTCGGATTTGATCTCGGATTCTTTAATAACCGCTTTACAGCTGCCATCGACTGGTATCTACGCAATACAAAAGACCTTCTTGCGTTCACTCCAGCGTTGGGTATGAATACCTCAAACTATATGACTACCAATATCGGTAGCCTTCGTAACTATGGTATTGAGGTTACATTGGGCGGACGTCCTGTGCAGACTGAGAATTTCACATGGACATCCAACGTCAATGTGGCATGGAACCGTAACAAGATTACTGCTTTAACAGGCGATGCCAAGACTTCAGAGATTTCTGCAAGAAACGTGCCGTCAGGCACAGGCGGCCCTCTTCAGTGGCATCTTGTAGGGGAGGCTGCTTTCACTTATCGTGTATATCAGCAGGTGTATGACAACGACGGCAATCCTGTCCCCGGTCAGTATGTGGATCAGAATGCGGACGGCAAGATCAATGACGCCGACCTTATCAACTTCCATTCTCCGGAACCTAAAGTGACATTCAACTGGACTAACAATTTCAGCTATAAGAATTGGGATCTTTCGTTTGCGTTGCGTGCCAATTTCGGCAACTATGTCTACAACGGACCCCGTTATGACCGTACAAATCTTGCAAAAGTTGATGCTTACGGTCTCAACAATCTTCTCCGTGATGAATTCATATTCCCAAGCAATCCCGAGCAGCTTATCTTAAGTGATTATTGGGTTGAAAACGCATCGTTCCTCCGTTGCGACAACATCACACTCGGATACACCTGGCCGGACCTTATCAATGAGCAGCTTCGTCTCCGTCTTTATGGCGCGGTTCAAAACCCGTTTGTGATTACAAAATATAAAGGTCTTGACCCTGAAGTGTTCGACGGTATCGACAACAATGTTTATCCCCGTCCAGTAAGCTTTACAATCGGTCTGATCGCTACATTCTAACTTTAAAGGCAGATATAAAATGAAATATAATAGATTTTTCCTTGCCGGCAGTGTCATCGCGGCAACAATGACTTTGGGGAGTTGTGTCGGAGACCTTGATCTGACGCCCACCGATCCAAGCCTTTTGACTCCCGGACAGTTTGCATCCGATCCCGATGGTTATCTTGACAAGGCGATCGGAGGCGTATATCTCCAGTATGCCACATACGGAGCCAATGGAGATGCATCAGTACAGGGATTCGACAGCGGTATGTCGACATTCCAACGTGCAGTTTTCATCCTTGAGGAAGTCCCTTCAGACGAAGCTTCATGGATTCCTAATGATGCTGACTACGGTCTGTTCCAATACGGTCTTATTCCTGCGTCAAACACAGTTGTTATGGGCACATATTCAAGATTGTTTATCAATATTGCTATGTGCAACCAGTTCATACAGACTGTGAACGATGGATATTTTAATCTTACTACGGATGCTTTGAAGAACAAGGCTGACGAGTATATGCGTCAATGTCGCATTTTGCGTGCCGGTGCATATTGGTATGCTATAGATAACTTTGGTAATGTCCCCTATGCAGATGAGAATGTAAAAATGGGAGAGGTCGCACCTCAGCTTTCTTCCAATTTCGCTGAAGGACGCCGTATGGTGTACGAAAAAGTTGTTGAGGATCTTGAAAATATCGTGACATGGTATAAGGAGAATGATCCAAACAACCGTCCGCCATATGGATATGTAGGACTTGATGTGGCTGAGTCGCTTCTTGTGAAATATTATCTGAATGCTGAGGTTTATACCGGTACAGCTGCCTGGGATAAATGTCTTTCTCATGCCGAGGCTGTAATTGGGCGCCTCGGAAAGGGCGGTTTCCAGAATTCAGGTCTTTGCCAGAATTATTTCCAGAATTTCGGTGCAAACAATAAAGACTTTGCTATCGGCGGTGCGAATGCAGTCAACGAAATAATTTGGACAATACCTCAGGAACAAACAACTCAGAACCCTTCAGGACTCGGTCTTATGTCTTTTGCCAATTCCACATTCATGTGTAATGCATGGATCGGTGATGCTCCCGGGGATGCCACTTTCCAGTGTAAGCAGTCTGATTATAATTCAGGCAATGGATGGAAGTGTATTGTTGCACGTCCTGAGTTTGTTGAAAAATTTGATTGGAATGCAGACTATTCAGTTTCTCCTGACAAACGTGTCGATCTTTGGAAAACAGCGAAAGACGGTTTCAGCATGCAGAACAAATCTCTCGCTCAGGCTGACTGGGGTTCGAACGGCTACCTTGCTGTGAAATATAGCAACTGGGCAATGGACGATAACGGTATTGACACAGCTAATTCTCCCGCTGCAACCGATCAGCTTGGTGGAGACTACGCGATGATCCGTCTTGCCGAGATCTATCTGTCGGCAGCAGAGGCGATCCTTAATGGAGCAGGTTCTCCTTCAAAGGCTGTTGAATATGTGAATTATATCCGTGAACGTGCCGGTATGGAGCCTTACACAAGCCTTAACCTTGTGGAGCTTCAGGATGAGCGTTGCCGTGAGCTCTATACAGAATCTACACGTCGCAGCGACCTTATCAGGTATGGCAAATGGATTTCAGGTTACACTTGGTCCTGGAAGGGTCAGGTTGCCAATGGCACAGACTTCGCTTCAAACTTTAACGTCTATCCTCTTCCCAGCACAACAGCTGCGAGAAACGGATATACTCAGAATCCTAATTACTAATCATTGCATTCGAAAGAAAAATGAAAAAGATATCATTATATATGGCAATGGCAGCATCGCTCCTTGGTATCGCCTCCTGTTCGCAAGATCGGGATCCGGTGTTGCAGATGCCTACAAAATTTGAACTCAATACACCTGCGATGCAGGATCAGTATATCGAGCTTCAGGAAGGAAATACTCTCGAACTTGTGGCATCCCAACCGGATTACGGTTATTCAGCAGTGGCTCAGTATTCTGCCGAGATGTCGCTCACTGAGGATTTCGCAACAACTTATGCACTTGAATCGACCGACAAGACCCTTGCCCGCATGACTTTCAAACAGGAGGCTGTGGCTACTGGTATATGCGAACTTTCCGGTGTGACCGATGAGGACACCTACAATGCCAAGTTCCCTAATGGAATGACTACACAGAAAGTTTATTTCCGTGCAATATGTGAACTTGATGGTGTAGAGGGCACCCGTATCGTTTCAAATGTTGTTTCTTACAATATGTTGAAAGGTTATTTTGCAGTTCCGGTTCCAGGATATATCTACCTTGTCGGTTCTCCGGAAGGTTGGGCAGGTCCTACAGAGTCGAATGCAGCCCATTATGCAGACTGGCGTCTGTTTGAGCCGGCTGACGCTATCGGATCGCATGTATATTCCGGTGTGTTTGATATGCCTGCAGCCCCGATGTTCCGCTTCTATACAGCGCTTACCGGTTGGGATACTGATTCTTATGGCTTCCAGGTTGATGACAATGCAACAGACTTCCCCGAATTTGCCGATGGCACTTTCACAAGCCCTGTAGTGAAAGGCAAGGGATCGTTCAACTTCCCCAATTTCCCCGGTGGAAAAATGACTGTTGTGTTGGATATGAGTGATGAAAAGAATATCACCATGACTTGTACTGCCGGAGAGGCTTCCGTCACTGTCACTAAATATATTTATGTGGTAGGCAACATTAGCGGATGGCAAGCTCCTGAGCAAGCTAATGCTGACGCTTACAAGGATTATCGTTTGGCTGATTCTACCGGTGATGGTATTTATACAGGAGAATTCCAAGTTCCCGCTGGTGAACTCAGTTTCCGTTTTGCGCTTGAACTTAGCGCGGAAAATGGTTGGGATAATCCAAGCCAGATAGGCTTTGCTGAGGCAGACAGCAATAACGATTGCTCGTTTACCAACGGTTCATTCTCAGGTCCGTATGTGCCGGGCAAAGGAAACTGGACGTTCCAGCTTGAGTCTGATTCAACGGTAACTCTCACTGTTGATACTAATAATAACACTGTTTCTTACGCATTGAAATAAGAACAATAAACCGGAGACGGTGTCATTCCGTCTCCGGCTCAATCAATAGAATCAATATGAAAAAAATATCATTATATGGATTTGCTGCAATTGTTGCCCTCTCGGTGGCTGCGTGCGACAATTATGAAGAGCCAAATCCTACACCTCAGGTCAATCCCCAGGAACCAATCCTGAAAGTTGACGATGTGACAGTGGCATCAAGTGTCACTACAGAGTCATATGATCTTAAGGCTCTTAATGACGAAGGGAAAAATATTGTTCTCTCCACAGTAACCTGTGATGTTCTTCCTGAAGGGTATGAATTTCTGGCAGATGTTGAAATATCAGCCAACGATTTTGCCCGTTCGGCTTCTGTGCCGGCATCGGTTGTCGTCGATGAGGAAGGTACATATTCTGTAGTTGTCAATCCTGATGATCTGCAGGGTGTGTATTATGCCAATATTTCAAAAGGTCCGAAAGCAAAAGACATTAAGATCAGATATAATCTAAAGACTAAGACCGGTAACCAGATTGCCTATGTAGGTAGCCCTGAAAATTTCTATGGTCCTTATGATATGACAGTGGTTCCATTCCCTTCATCTCTTGTGATTGAAGAGAATTATTATCTACTTGGTACAATCAATGGCTGGAGTGTTGCCGATGCTATAAAATTCAATCACTCTGATGCCAACCAGTATGATGATCCTGTATTCACGATCAAAGTTGATATTTCTGCAGAGGATGCCGCTGCCGGATGGTGGTGGAAGATAGTTCCTGAGTCTACTTATGTCACAGGAAACTGGGTTGACGGAGATAATACGGCATATGGTGTGGCAGAAAACGGCAGTGAAGAACTTAGCGGCTTGCTCGTTGGTCGCACGGCTACTGAAGATTGTGGCGCCGGATGTATCAAGACAGATGGACAACTTCTTCTTACAATCAATCTTGAGGAAGGAACCTATGAATTCACATCCGCTGTTGACTATCTTTATACACCCGGTGATGCCAATGGTTGGTCTCAGATAAATTCTCAACTGCTTTCTACCAATAATTATTCAGATTATAGCGGTTATGCACTTTTGAGCCCGAATGGATTTAAATTCTCATCAGCTCCAGACTGGGATCACGTTAATTATGGAGCCGGAGCTGCAGAGGGTGATCTCTCAACAGATGGCGGTGCAGGTAATCTTTCTGTTGCAGAGGCCGGTTTGTATTATTGTAAGGTAAATACTGCAAGCCTTAAATATTCCGCAACTTTGGTTTCTACTATCGGAGTGATCGGAGATGCTACTCCCGCAGGCTGGGATGCATCAACACCACTTACCACCACTGACAATCTTATATGGACCGGGACAATAGAATTTAAGGGGGGTGAATTTAAATTCCGCGCCAATGATGGTTGGGATATAAATCTCGGAGGCGATCTTCAGAATCTGACACAAGACGGAGCAAATATCGCTTCTCCGGGCGAAGGCAAGTATGACGTCACTCTTGATCTAAGCAAGCTTCCTTACAGCTGCAGTTTGGTTAAGAAATAACTTTGCGAGTTGAATATAATTTCATATTTAAAGGGGCGGCAGTTTTGTCGCCCCTTTTTTGTGATATATTAGCACTTGGGAGAGATTTTATGGCAGCCGCTCGCGTGGGAGGCTGCGCGCACGACCTGCTCCAAGGAGCAGGTAACGGAACAAATCGGGTCGAAATTATATTGAATAAGATTGTGATGGAATCGGATGGGCTCGGGTGGCATAGGGATAGCATCGAGATGGAATTGGGATTTTGGCTGGAAGGTGAGTTTGGGTCGAGGTGCATTCCGATTTGTTCTGTTAATCGCTCCTTGGAGCGATTCGTGCTGTCTTCGTGCTGTCGTGCCGTCATGGCGCTGTCTTCATGCTGTCGTGCTGTCGTGGCGTCATCATGGCGCTGTCTTCATGCCGTAATCGTGCTGTATTTTAGCGGCTTGAAAAATTTTTGTCAAAAAAGCCATTTTTTTATGTCTTAATCTTTGGAAATTGTTATCTTTGATGAAATTATAATTTCGACAAAAGCATTTATCATGGAAAGCTCATATCTTATTTCTAAGAATGATGATGATCCCCGTCGCCCTTTATATTGGCGAGATGGGATTCCTTGTTGTAACAGACGGGCGCCTTGGCACGACTACACTTCCAAATGCTTCTACATGGTAACTGTTTCAAGAAATGACGAAGTAAAGATGCCATTTTCGATAGTTGAAAATATAGGAAGGGATCAGACAGGTAGATTATGTGCAAATGTGAGTCTGACAGAAGTTGGTAAGCTGATATTTCAAAGTCTTTATGAAATGGAGATTCATTTCAAGGAGTTAAAACTTCTTGAAAATGTGATAATGCCTGATCATGTGCATGCAGTGATATATGTAAGAAGAGAATTTGAACAAGGACTTGGTTCTGCAATCAATTTTTTCAAGGGTGGATGCACAAGAAAAATTAGAGCTTTTGATAATGAATTTTTATTGTCGGGAATTAGTGTTTTTAATCGTGGATTTCATGATAGGATAGTGAAAAGAGAGGGGATGTTGACAAAGTTAAGAAATTATGTGGCTGATAATCCCCGACGATATTTAGTGAGGAAACTGAATCCCTTTATGTTTAACAATCTGCATGTGCTTCAGTGCAGAGGAAGGCGGTGGCGCATATATGGGAATTTTTTATTGTTGAAAGACCCAATGAAGTTACCGTTGATTGTTAGTAGGAAATATTCCATTCAAGAAAAAGAGGATTGGCTACGCAAGTGGAATGATATTGCCCGGAATGGTGGAGTCTTGATCTCTCCTTTTTATAGTGATGAAGAGAAGAGACTCAGAAATGAATTGATAGAAAAAGGTGCCGCTGTGATTCATCTTCAGATGGAAGGATTTCCGGAACGATTTTCTCCGAAGGGAAAATATCATCAGCTTTGTGAGGAAGGGAGGCTCCTTATAATCGGAGAGGAGCTCTACTCTATGAAGAAATCTCCGCTAACAAGAGAAACTGCTCTGGCTCCTGTCTCTTATACACATCTCCGAGCCCACGAGACGGACTCCTATCTCG
>ENA-OYZU01000246-OYZU01000246.1-human-gut-metagenome-genome-assembly--contig:-NODE-246-length-13149-cov-5.341225_pt1 | contig 13149 bp, 10 predicted proteins | sample MGYA00244202_ERZ653488 | MGnify/ENA primary metagenome ERZ653488 (study PRJEB26926, sample SAMN06164972) | human gut metagenome | biome: ENVO:00009003; feature: ENVO:2100002; material: ENVO:00002003...
GAGATAGGAGTCCGTCTCGTGGGCTCGGAGATGTGTATAAGAGACAGATATTACCTTTGATAATGTAAATATCTTTATCATCATCTTCAGGATAACATATATAGTCTCCTATATTTCCAAGCATATATGTCTCATAATCCCATTTTGTAAACACTTTTGCTGCTTTTGTAAGCTTTTTGGCATATATTCTGGAACTGTTATTGCTGAAACATTCTTTTGAATGCGGCATAAGTTCCTCTGAGGTATTGGTCAAAAGATTAATTATCGACGGAGAATACTCAAATTCCATGCAGTATGTTTTGTCTCCCGTAGTGTATTTTCTTTCAAAAATCTCTTTTTCAATCGGATACGCACCGCCTTCATGACCTATCATTATGTAAATTCTGTCATCTGCCACAACAAAAACATCGCCTTCGTAAGTTCTTACCTTACACTCTGTTCCTGTCTCAAACATATCTGTTGTTTTGACAAAGCCATACGTCAGATTTTTCTTTTCATATAGCTCAAAGTCTGAATGGTCCTTGATACCATCTTTTGCATTAATTACATCAAAACTGTCATAAAATTCGCTTACTTTATCAAAGAAATACGTGTCTATTCCTTCATCACCATATTTTTCCCTGAATTTCTTCTTACTGATATATCCACCGGCTTTATCAATGTGTCCGCCACCATTTCCGATGTCTTTGGTAAGAAAAGCAGCAAAATCATTGGCTGCCACTTCTACGGCACAGCTTCTTATGGATAACTTATAGCCATCCTGGCAATCATTATATATAATACTTACATCAACGCTGTCAACCTGCAATACCATATCCCCGATAACCCCTAGTATATTAGGGTCACATGGTTTTGAATTAATTATGGTAAGCCTTTTATTTTCATCATAACTGTATCTTAACAAGGCAATTCCGGCTGTCTCTAATTCACTAAGTGTAAAATTGGTATGGCATAATCTTTTAATAAGGCTCTTATTAATCTTGAGGAAGTCAATCATATCACGTTCGAGAGGATGTCTTATTTCTGCAAAACCATTACTGTCCATAAACATTCCGTAATAAAGTGCCGTTGCCATATCAATATCGGAATTAATATCCACCCCTGATTTTCTCAGCATATCATAACAAATGGTACTGCAGCTTACAAGGTGACTCCGTATCTCACTCATATCATCGGATAGTCTGCCTGTATTGTGATGATCTATCATGGCTATATTTTCAGCATCAAACTTCTGGACATTACCCTCTCCATACTGGCAGTCCACCGTCAACAAAAGTTCAGGCACATAATCAAGTTCTGTTACATTTTCCGCAGGAATATTCATGGAATCAAGCAATAAAACAATATTGCTTTTGGTAATTTTCAAATTGCCTCCATATATGAGCCTGACATTTTTTCCAATGCTTTTAAAATATTTATACAAAGCAAAACCTGAACCCACCGCATCTGCGTCCGGGTTATTGTGCATCTGTATTACAATTTCATTGTATTTGTTAAGATTTGATAATTTCATTACTTTTCCTCCGTATATTTGCAAAGAGCTGCAATATCAACTGTTATTGCCGGTCTTATTCCAAAGCTTTCAACATTAACCGACCTCGCTGCAAACATATCCTGTTCATAACCACTTGTTACAAAATAGCATTTATAAGGTGTTCCTTCCACAGGTTCTCTTAGCCACCAGTAGTATTCATCCATATGTAACATATCTTTATATTCCTTGTAATAACTGCTTTCGTTATTCTTAACAGCTGCATCAGTAGGTGAAGCATATATACTTATGCCGGCTTTTTCAAAATCATCGATATCCGCTTTGGTAAGGAGGTATACCTTATCTTTAGAAACAATTTCTTTACCATTGGTTTTATAATATTCTTTTGTCTTATTTCCGACCTCTGTCAGAATATTTTTTTCATCATCCGTAAATCCATATAAAAAACCAGGCTCTGTATTATAACCGTTCATTCTGTCTGCCATTGCCTTTGACACCGGAATTCCGTCTTTGTATTCTACAACCTTGCTGTCACTGTTAAGCCAGGTTCTTATATTAGAGGTGCTCCAGTCATTGTTGCCCTGTGTCTGTACCAGAAGTTCAAAATCTTCAGCATTGGCAGCGGATGGCAGATAAGTCTCTCCATTGTACTCGTAGGAAGCCCCGCTTTCAGAAGCATCATATGCCTTAAATGTGAGAATTTTATCCGCAACAAGGACTGCTGTACCATCAGTATTAATCCTCAAAACACTCCAGGCTATTTTTTCATCATTATATGTTCCAATTTCAAATGTATCTCCGGTTTTTATTCCATAATCTACATCATTATTTATATTTGGGGACGGTGCATCATTATTCTTAGGACGGCATATAAAAAATACCACTAATCCGACAATAATTATTCCTAGCACCATCCCGATAATTACAGGTGCTTTTTTTCTTTTTTTATATCATTTTCCACAGGCTTAACACTACCGGTATTACCGTCTGAAAATCCGCATACGCTTTCATATATTCTTTCATAATCCATGCTGTCTTTAGCATCCATCCACTGATGTGTCATGAGAAAATATTCCAATGATTTGGAAAGGGTTACATTCTCCATTTTATATACAATAACGGGAATATTTTTGCTTATCGCACGTTCTATTTCCCTTAAAACATGTGGAGAAGTATTGGATTTTTCTGAAAGCATCAAAATAACAACATAAGAATTATCTATGCCATCAAGCAGTTCCTCGGCATATTCATGTCCTGAGCGTATATCTCTTGGTGCTATGAAGCATTTTTTATTTCTTTTTTCAAGATAGCCGCACAAAGCCTCCGCTTTCTTTGCATCTGATGACGAATGTGATATAAAAATGTGATTTCCCATAATGTCTCCTGAAATTAAATGTCTTTTACCTGTTCCTGTATTTCATTGCTTAAAGTCTGGATACTTTCAGACTGGGCTGAGATTTCCTCCGTAGTTGCCGCTATATTAGTAATACGATTATTCATCTCATCAATTGATGATAAAAGGCTGACAATTGATTCTATGCTTGCCTTTATTTTTGGCACCGTATTTTCTGCCTGTACCCTGTTCTGTTCAATAAGTTTCTTGGTAGTATCTGCAAGTTCCCTTATACTGCCAGCAACAACAGCAAATCCTTTTCCTGCCTCTCCGGCTCCTGCTGCTTCAATAGATGCATTCAGACTTAACAGATTAGTCTGGTTAGCAATATCGTTTATCTCTTTATTGCTTTCATTATATGCCTTGATAAAATCAGAGAATATGGTAAGCCGGTTTCTGATTGCATTACATTCATCAGATATATCTGTTACAACCTGGGTAATGCTTGTGGCATCCTGTGCCGTAAGTTCATTTGCTTCTGCAAGTTCAGACACACCCGAACTAAGATGTCCGAATTTTTCAATTATATCTTTAAGTTTTTCATTATGTAATCTCTGTTCTTCAAGATTATTTTTATGTAACTCTTCAACTTCAAGCTTTTCAATTTCAGCAACTCTCTTATTATAATAAATGCAATTTTCTTTTTTGTTAACGCCGTTATATATTGCATAAGCCATAGATTCACAAGAATCATATCCGCAGCAGCCACAGTCAATTTTTCTTTCTTCATCAGTCTGTTTATGCATGGATGCGTATATATTTTCTAATTCTTTTGTTGAAGGCTTAGTAGCTTCAATTGATTTGTCTGTGTATTTTCTGCTAAAATCCTCAGGATTAAGTTTTGAAAACTGTCTGTCAAAAGCATCCCATCTTTCTTTATATGTCAGGCTGTTGTTCCATGGATTGATATTCCTTTTACCCAACATCTTTTTCTTAACCGGTTCATTTGAGACGACATCTTTCATTTTATTGATTGCAATTTCAATATCCAGTTCACTTATGCTTTCATCGGTTCCGGTTCCTCTGACACAGCCTTTCTGACAATTCAATATGTCTACCATAAAAGCTTTTTCTGCTGTTTCCTTGTTATATTCCTTTAAAAATTTATATGCTTCCTGCTCTCCCTCTACCTGAATAACCGGAACATTTCCAAGGAAAAATTCAACATTTTCCTTGAGTCCTCCCGGATGTGGATATCTGATTCCAAGCCCATACTTAACTATCTCATCATATTCTTCACAATCTTCATACCTGCCTTTAATTGCTTCGAGCAATTTTTTGAAGGTAACATTATATTTTATAAGTCCATGTGTATTATTATCGTTAATTTCATCTTTTTTGGCCATACAAGGACTCAGAAATACAAGTTCTTCTTTTATATTCATATATTTCTTAAGATATATTGCCTCACACATCATCGGACTTTGAACCGGCATAAGCAGATTGATAAGTTCCGGCTTATAATGTTCAATATAATTTACGATAGCAGGACATGGTTGTGAAATAAGTCCCTTTCTTCCTGTTTTATTAATATATCTTATATATGCCCATGTGGTTATGTCTGCGCCGAATGCCACAGGGTAAATTTCCACTACTCCTTTTTTCTTAAGGTATCCAAAAATTTTCTTATATTCTTTAGGATAATTTGCAATAAATGCCGGTGCAACGATAACTGAATATTTTTTCCCTTTTTCAATATCCGAGAGGAACATTTCTGTATCATCCTCATAATCTCTCGCCCCATGTCTGCAATTATCAAAACAACCTCCACATGAAATACATGCATCTGCGTTAACCTCAATACGTTCCCCTTCTGCTACATTTGCCAGTTCAGCAGGGCAGCTTCTTATACATTTATTACATCCAATACATTCACTATTAGTAAAAACCATAATACATTATCTCCTTATCATCAAAGCTATAAAAAACAAGTCTTACCACAATAATATTATTTATTATGGTAAGACCCACAAAACCTGTAAACAGGTCTTTATTATAACTTAAATTAGAATTTACCAGCCTGTGCTGCTTCTTCGATAGAAACGGCAACTGCAACTGTCATACCAACCATTGGGTTGTTACCGGCACCGATAAGACCCATCATTTCTACATGGGCAGGAACTGATGATGAACCTGCGAACTGTGCATCTGAATGCATACGTCCGAGTGTATCTGTCATACCGTATGAAGCAGGACCTGCTGCCATATTATCAGGATGAAGTGTTCTACCTGTTCCACCGCCTGAAGCTACTGAGAAGTATTTCTTGCCTGCTTCAAGTCTTTCCTTCTTGTAAGTACCTGCAACAGGATGCTGGAATCTTGTAGGGTTAGTTGAGTTACCTGTGATAGATACGTCAACATTCTCTTTCCACATGATTGCAACACCTTCCGGAACTGAATTAGCGCCGTAGCAGTTTACTTTAGAACGAAGTCCGTCTGAATATGCGATTCTTTCTACTTCTTTAACTGTATTTGTGTATGGATCGTACTCTGTCTCAACAAATGTAAATCCGTTAATTCTTGAAATAATCTTAGCTGCGTCTTTACCAAGTCCGTTAAGAATAACTCTTAAAGGTTTCTGACGTACTTTGTTAGCCTTTTCAGCAATACCGATAGCACCTTCAGCGGCTGCGAATGACTCATGACCTGCTAAGAATGCGAAACATTCTGTCTCTTCTTCAAGTAACATCTTACCAAGGTTACCATGTCCAAGACCTACTTTACGTGTATCTGCAACTGAACCAGGAATACAGAATGACTGAAGTCCTTCTCCGATTGCTGCTGCTGCGTCAGCGGCTTTTCTGCAGCCTTTCTTAATTGCGATTGCTGCACCTACGATGTAAGCCCAACATGCATTTTCAAAACAAATTGGCTGAATCTTCTTGATCTGGTTATACACATCAAGTCCAGCATCCTTTGTAATCTTCTCTGCTTCTTCAATAGAAGAAATTCCATAGCTGTTTAAAGCTGCGTTAATCTGGTTAATTCTTCTTTCATATGATTCAAATAATGCCATCTGTCGTTACCTCCTATTCCTGTCTTGGGTCAATGATCTTAACTGCATCATCAACACGGCCATACTGACCCTTTGCTTTTTCCCAAGCTACGTTTGGTTCATCACCCTTCTTAACGAAATCTGTGAACTTACCAAGTGAAACGAACTGATAACCGATGATTTCATCATTAGCATCAAGAGCAATTCCAGTTACATAACCTTCTGCCATTTCAAGGTAACGAGGACCTTTCTCAAGTGTTCCGTACATTGTACCAACCTGTGAACGAAGTCCCTTTCCTAAATCTTCAAGACCTGCACCGATTGCAAGACCGTCTTCTGAGAATGCTGACTGTGTTCTTCCGTAGATAATCTGAAGAGCAAGTTCTCTCATTGCTGTATTAATTGCGTCACATACCAAGTCAGTATTCATTGCTTCAAGAACAGTAAGACCCGGAAGAATCTCTGCTGCCATAGCTGCTGAATGTGTCATACCTGAGCATCCGATTGTCTCAACTAAAGCTTCCTGGATAACTCCGTTCTTTACGTTAAGAGAAAGCTTGCAGGCTCCCTGCTGTGGTGCACACCAGCCAATACCATGTGTAAAGCCTGAAATGTCTTTGATTTCCTTGTACTGAACCCAGTTACCTTCTGTAGGACAAGGTGCAGCGCCATGATGAACGCCCTGTGCTACTGGGCACATATTCTTGATTTCCTGTGTGTAAATCATTATGTAACTCCTTTCGAATTGTAAAAAATCACTTTGCGGAGCACTTTAGTATCTGCCATAATACAGCTCCACAATTAGTCTTATAATCTCATATTCAGACAAAAATTTCAAGTGTTATATTGTATATAATTTTATTCAGTTACTTCGATTTTACGAATTGCCTTTGTACGGATTTCTTCACAAATATCGTTAATAAACTGTTCCAGCGGTTTCTGTCCTTCGTCTCCTAAAAATCTGCTTCTAACGGAAACTGCTCCTGTTTCCTGTTCTTTTTCTCCAACTACAAGAATATATGGAACTCTTGCAAGTCTTGCATCACGAATCTTATAGCCAAGCTTTTCAGCTCTGTGATCTGCCTCTACATATATCTTATGTTCACGAATCTTTGCGGCAACAGAATCTGCATAATCTGCATACTTATCAGATATAGGAAGCACTCTTACCTGTTCAGGGCAAAGCCATGTTGGGAACATTCCGGCATATTTTTCAATAAGCCATGCAAGTGTTCTTTCATAGCATCCCATACTTGTCCTGTGAATGATGTAAGGTCTTACTTTATCGCCCTTTTCATCTATATAATACATATCAAATTGTTCGGCAAGGAGAGCATCCCACTGAATTGTTATCATTGTGTCTTCTTTGCCGTATACATTCTTGGCATTAATATCCACCTTAGGACCATAGAACGCAGCTTCACCGATATCTTCAACAAACGGAATTTCAAGTTCATTAAGGACATTCCTGATGTGCTGTTCTGTATCTTCCCATACTTCAGGCTTGCCAATATACTTATTGCCAGGGTTCGCAGGGTCCCATCTTGAAAGGTGGTATGTTACATCTTCCTCAACTCCAAGTGTTCTTAAACAATACTGTGCAAGTGCGATACAATCCTTAAATTCCTTAACCATCTGGTCAGGTCTTACAATAAGGTGTCCTTCTGAAATAGTGAACTGACGTACTCTTGTAAGTCCGTGCATCTCCCCTGAATCTTCATTTCTGAAAAGTGTGGATGTCTCACCATATCTTAAAGGAAGATCTCTGTAACTCTTCTGGCTTGCCTTATATACATAATACTGGAATGGGCATGTCATAGGTCTTAAAGCAAAAACTTCTTTGTCTTTTTCCTCATCACCCAGTACAAACATTCCGTCCTTGTAATGATCCCAATGTCCTGATATTTTGTATAAATCACTCTTTGCCATAAGAGGTGTCTTAGTTCTTACATATCCTCTTGAGTCTTCTTCGTCTTCAATCCATCTTTGAAGTGTACGGATGATTCTTTCACCCTTAGGCATTATAAGAGGAAGTCCCTGACCGATAACATCTACTGTTGTAAAAAGTTCCATCTCACGTCCCAGCTTATTGTGGTCACGTCTCTTGATATCTTCAAGGTGCTCAAGGTATGCTTTAAGGTCATCATTTTTGGTAAACGAAATACCATAAATTCTTGTAAGTACCTTATTGTTGCTGTTGCCTCTCCAATATGCTGCAGATGAAGCTGTCAGTTTCACTGCTTTAATTGCTTTGGTGCTCATAAGATGTGGTCCCGCACAAAGGTCAACAAATTCGCCCTGACGGTAGAATGATATCACGGCATCTTCCGGAAGATCATTAATAAGTTCAACCTTATATGGTTCTCCTCTGTCTTCCATGAACTTAATTGCTTCTTCTCTTGGGAGTTCAAATCTTTCAAGGGATGCTCCTTCTTTTATAATCTTCTTCATCTCTGCTTCAAGGTTATCAAGGGCTGCTCTGTCAAATGCAGGACAGTCAAAGTCATAATAAAAGCCTTCGTCAATGGATGGTCCGATTGTAAGCTTTGCATCAGGATAAAGTCTCTTAACAGCCTCTGCAAGTACATGGGAGGTTGTATGCCAGTATGCCTTTTTACCTGCTTCATCATTAAATGTCAGAATATTAAGATTGCAATCTTCTGAAACAACTGTTCTTAAATCAACGACTTTGCCATTAATTTCTCCTGCACAGGCGTTTCTCGCAAGTCCTTCACTGATATCTTTTGCAATATCGATTACCGACATTGCTTCACTGTACTCTTTCTTAGAGCCATCTTTTAATGTTACTATCATTTCTATGCCTCTTCTTTCTCTTCTTCATCACCAAAATCATATGAAAAACACTGATTGTATTTCTTTACAGTATTTTTGCTGGTGGTTGTTTTTCCAATAAAAAATCCGATTATTATTCCGACAAAAGTACATACTGCGGCTGCAATGATTAACTCTTTGTTAGTTCTTGTCTGTTCTGCTTCAATAAGCTCTGCTACTTTTTTGGTTCCTTCTTTGATTTTGCTCATAAAAATTGCCTCCTTAGATACTAATATGTATAATGTGCTTTTTGTGCCTGTGTTATACAAAAAAACCCCTTGCTAAATGCAAGGGGCAATAATTATCGCGGTTCCACCCAAGGTTCGCCTTAACACAGGCATCTCTTATGATTATAACGGAATCACCGGGCAGGATTGGTGCCACTCCGAGGTAGTCTTCACATAACATCCGTAAAGCCTCACACCACCCGGCTTCTCTCTGACACTTCATATTATGCTACTCGTCTCATCAACGTTTTATCTATATGCGTTAATTATAAACATATAAAAAAAATTAGTCAATAAATTTTTCTAAAATCTCACCGGCTTTTGCAAGAAGTTCTTCCCTTGCCACAGGTTTGACAAGATACCCTGCCGGTTTCTTGTCCATACACTCTTTAATAAGGTGTTTGTTCGTAACTCCCGTAAGGAATATCACGGGTATTTTATCGCATCCATCCATACCTTTTATTATATCAAAAGTTGCCGGTCCGTCTAATCCCGGCATCTTATAATCAAGAATAATCAGGTCAGGTTTATGATTTTTCAAAAATTCAATTGCTATGCTCCCGCCTTTTGCGGAACATACCTTATAAACCGGTGCCAGATACATATTTAAAAGCTTTAACATCCTGCTGTCATCATCAACTACTAATATTGTCTTCATAATTTGCATATCCTACCTAATTCCATTTCAATAGTCAAAAAAAATACGAATCTTCCATACAGACAATACCACATATTGCCTGAAAATGGAATATCCGTATTTATAATATATGCTATTCTGCAGTCGCGGCAGCTTCACAAACCACCTGCATCTCCGCACTTTGCTCCGCGTTCCTGTTAACTTCTTCCGGCCTGTGGTAGGTTGGAATTGTTGCCTTAACTGCTTTAATCACACTCTCATAATATGCATCAGTGGAATCATGATTAAATATAGCATGAAATATTTTAAGTTTATTTTCGATTTCTTCTCTCGTATAAGGCTTGTCTTTCTCGATAAAAATCATTTCATTATCAGTCTTATCGAGATTCTCATTCTTCATAAGAAGTTCTTCGTATAATTTCTCACCCGGTCTTAATCCTACCTCAACAATGTTAATGTCTTTGTAAGGTATATAACCTGATAATCTTACCATATTTTCCGCAAGGTCAAGAATCTTAACCGGCTTGCCCATATCAAGAACAAACAATTCACCGTTCTTAGCAATTGCACCAGCCTCCATAACAAGTCCTACAGCTTCCGGAATTGTCATAAAATATCTGATTATGCGTTTGTCAGTAACCGTTACCGGTCCGCCTGCTTCTATCTGGCGCTTGAACAAAGGAATAACAGACCCATTGGAACCAAGAACATTACCAAATCTTACCGCCGCAAATTCTGTCTTATATCTGTTATCATTACGGCACTGGATAATCATCTCACACATACGCTTTGAAGCACCCATAACATTTGTAGGATTAACCGCTTTGTCCGTACTTATAAGAATAAATTTATGTACTCCATATTTTTCTGACATATTTGCCACTGTATAAGTGCCAAAAACATTATTCTTAATTGCTTCGCAGGAATTATTTTCCATAAGTGGTACATGCTTATGTGCAGCTGCATGAAATACTATGTCCGGTCTCTCTGCCGCAAAAATTTCATCAATACGCTTTTCATCACGAACTGAAGCAATATATGTCTTCAGATCAATTTCTCTTCCATACTTTCTTATAAGCTCCTGTTCAATTTCATAGGCATTATTCTCATAAATATCCAGAATAATAAGCCGTTTAGGATTAAGCATCGCAATCTGTCTGCAAAGTTCTGAACCGATACTTCCTCCACCGCCTGTAACAAGTATTGTCTTATTCCCAAAAAACTTACTGTTCTTATCTCTATCAACTTTAATTTCTTCCCTGAAAAGAAGATCTTCAATTGAAAATTCCCTGAGAGCACGTTTCTTACCCTTAATACTGCCATTAACCGGATAATCGTATAATTTAACTTTGCATCCCGTCTGCTTATAATAATCATACAATCTGCTCTTCAGTTCAGTGGAGGCATCAGGAATTGCAATAATTATTTCCTGGACGGGCATATTCTTAATTGTCTCAATTATATTGTCATTTTCCTTATACACCTTAATGCCATTAAGCCTGTTGCCGGACTTATTATTATCCTTATCAATAAAACAATACGGATTATAATGGGACGCCGGATTTCTCATAAGGGAAGATGCCAGACTCGCACCTACATTACCCGCACCTACAATCGCAATATTAATTCTGTTATTGCTGTATGCGTCACTATTCCTGTCCTTAACTCTTCCAACATATGCATATAACATCTGATATACATATCTGCTGGCTGTCGTAGCCACATAATTAATCATAAGAACCAGTAACGAATATGCAAATCCTATGCTGTATCTCCTGTTAATCCTGCCTATCATGTAAAAAGCAACACCGGCACTCATATCTGCCAAAAGCAGCCTTAGATATGAAGCTGTATTAGCATATCTCCAGATACTTCCGTATATTCCGTTCAGTGTTCTGAACAATACAATACATCCAGCAAACATAAGATACTTAACAAAAGAAAAGCATCCATTCAAATCCATGGACGATATTGATGTATGCGAAACTAATACCACAAACTCCCATGATGCAGATATTATTAAAATATCCACTATCATAAGCTTAAATCTGCTAAAAAAACTAATTAACTTATCCTTCATTGTACTTTCTCCTTCATATAACTTTATCCTATTAAAAGTATAGTGAATATATACACTATACTCAAATACCAAAAGTTACGTACGTCAATCCCTGCCATAGAGATCCCTTGTATATACCTTATCAGCCACGTCATCAAGGCATTTATCATACCTGTTAGCTATTATTGACCAGCTCATTTTCTTAAATTCTTCAAGGTTATTTACAATCCTGCTTCCAAAAAAGGTTGTTCCATCTTCCAGTGTCGGCTCATAAATGATAACCGTTGCACCTTTCGCTTTAATACGTTTCATGACACCCTGAATAGATGACTGACGGAAGTTATCAGAATTAGATTTCATAGTAAGGCGATATACACCAATCACCACTTCTTTCTCCAGAGAAGCATCATAGGTATTTTCATCTCCGTATGCATAATATCCCGCCATCTGCAGAACTCTGTCAGCAATGAAGTCCTTCCTTGTTCTGTTAGATTCTACAATAGCGGACATCATATTCTGCGGAACATCTTCATAGTTTGCCAGAAGCTGCTTCGTATCTTTTGGCAGACAGTAGCCACCATATCCAAATGACGGATTGTTATAATGCGAACCTATTCTTGGGTCAAGACAGACACCTTCTATTATCTGTTTTGTATTAAGGCCTTTCATTTCTGCATAAGTATCAAGCTCATTAAAATAAGATACCCTCAATGCCAGATATGTATTTGCAAAAAGTTTAACCGCTTCTGCCTCTGTAAATCCCATAATCAGGGTATCGATATCTTCTTTGATTGCACCTTTTTGTAAAAGCCCCGCAAAAGTATTGGCTGCCTTAACAAGTCTGGCATTCTGTACATCCGTTCCAACAATAATTCTGGACGGATATAAGTTATCATATAATGCTTTGGATTCCCTTAAGAATTCCGGGCTGAAAATAATATTATCACAGTGGAATTTTTCTCTGATACTTGCAGTATAGCCTACCGGAATGGTTGATTTAATCACCATAATTGCATCCGGATTATATTCAATAACCAGCTTTATTACGGCTTCTACTGCAGATGTATCAAAAAAATTCTTCTTACTGTCATAATTCGTCGGAGCCGCAATGACAACAAAATCTGCATTCTTATATGCCGCTTCCGCATCCAATGTAGCTGTAAGATTTAATTCTTTTTCTTTCAGATACTTCTCAATATATTCATCCTGAATGGGACTGATCTTTTTATTAATTTTTTCAACTTTTTCAGGAATAATATCAACTGCCATTACTTCATTATGCTGTGACAATAATGTTGCAATGGATAAGCCTACATATCCTGTTCCTGCTACTGCGATTTTCATAATATATTTTCCTTCCTGTTGTGGCATACTGTAATAACTACTCTGTTTATAATTATGATTTCTGTATTTTTATTATGGATTTAATATCGCTTTTTAATAGTTTGAATTGTTCAGTTTTGTGAAAAAAAGCAACAAAAGTTATAGATCTGTCTCTTATACACATCTCCGAG
>ENA-OYZU01000256-OYZU01000256.1-human-gut-metagenome-genome-assembly--contig:-NODE-256-length-12926-cov-11.018569_pt1 | contig 12926 bp, 9 predicted proteins | sample MGYA00244202_ERZ653488 | MGnify/ENA primary metagenome ERZ653488 (study PRJEB26926, sample SAMN06164972) | human gut metagenome | biome: ENVO:00009003; feature: ENVO:2100002; material: ENVO:00002003...
CCGGGGCGGAAAAGATGCTGTGCGAATGACATGGTTTAGATGAGAATTAGTATTAGCACGTTTTCCGCCCATTTTGCGCATTTCTTTCAGAACCTGTCATTTCGGCTTCCTATTCTGTTTTGATTGGCAAAATTCGTTCCGTTTTTGACAGTCGTTCCCTTCCCTTGCAACAAGAAACCCCTTCGGCAAGAGGAGAAGCCGAAGGGATTGATGGGAAGGGCAGTCACCATTCCAAGAGGAGGACGGAACGATGACCGGAAACGGAATCGAATCAGATTTCGTTCTGCCAGATTCACTTTTCATATCAGATTATAGCACACTGCCAGCTTTCTATCCGCATTTTGGCGCAAACTGTCGATTTTTTTGCACAATTAGCATGTCGCCGGATTCATCTGCACTTTTTCCTTCCAGAACGCTGCCAGAGGCGCTGCCTCTGGACTCCGCCAAAGGGTCTTCGACCCTCTGGACTCCCATTCGCGCGATTGAGTTGCGTACATCTGCATACTGTGCCCGCGTGTTTATTGGGGGAACACAAGGGGCGCTGCCCCTTGACCCCGCAAGGGACTTCGTCCCTTGACCCTTCCGCGCGATTGGGTTGCGCACATCTGCATACTGTCTCCGCGTGTTTATTCGGGGAACCCCTAACGCAAAAGAGCCGTCCCTGCTTGCAGGGACAGCCCTTCTAATCGTCAGCATTCATTCCAGCAGGAACATCTGCTGTAATTGCGAATGCCCGCTGATTTCAACAGCGCCTTCATTTCCGACCAGATAGCATCGTGGCGGCGCTTATATTCCGTCTGCATTCCCGGCTTAATTTTTCCCATCCAAGCAAATCGTTCCATGCAAAAAATTTCTCCATCACCCGAACAGAGTACACCCCATCTCCCGGAATTCCTTCGCCTTTTGCAGCAGCGTTTCTTCGCTGACGCCGAATTTCTTCCCCAAGCAGTTGAGGCACAGAAAGCGCGTCGCGCCGCGGTTAATCAGCTTCTTCGTCAGCGCAATTTCCACGCTTTGCAGCGCCCGATGGCACTGCATACACTCAGGCATTGTCCTTCACCAGATGGCAGAGGAACAGGCGGCAGTCGTGCGACTTGATGTGCGGATTGAACGAATCCTTCTGCGCCCCCAGATGCTCGCCGGAGAAAACGTCCGTCATGTCCAGCGCAACGCCGCCGGTCACGGGCAGACCCATATCCGCGAATTCACAATGCACCTCGGCATCCGCGTCGGAGAGGTTGGCATAGAACAGGGCAAACTCGTTGTCCGTCAGGTGGCGCAGCAGCACGAACGCCGTGTCTGCCGGATGCGTCCACGGCGCTTGCGCGTCGTCGGGGTTCGGAATGCACACACTATCGCGGCGTACGATATACGGCGGACGGCATTCAGCATCCTGATTGATCCGCAGGAGGGCGGAATTAAGCATCAGCGCGCGGTATTCCGGCGCAAGGGTGCGCAAGTCAGCCCCCATCATCAGCGGCACACCGCACAGGCACCACAGTACAAACTGCAAGCGGTATTCCTCATAGCTGCACACCTTGCCCAGCCCGACATTTCCCTTGCCCGCCATGCCGACGGTGAGCATGTCCATGTCGTTGAAGCAATGGTTGCCGCTCATGCAGAGCTTATTCAGCTGGCTCTTGACGATGTCTGTGAAGGAGACGAAGTTATCCATAATGTCGCCGGTGGAGCGGTACATATGCGCACCGATTGCGCGCATCCACTCGCCGGGTTCTTCCATGCCCCAGTTGCAGGCGGAGAAGAGGATTTCGCGCCCGGTCGCTTTCAGAGCCATCGACATGGTGAGGTAGCGCGCCTTGCAGTTGCCGGACTGCGGGAAGTTGCAGAAGTCGTACTTGAGGAAATCCACGCCCCAGTCCGCAAACGTCTGTGCATCGACAAATTCATGGTCATAGCTGCCGGGATAGCCCGCGCACGTCCGCACGCCCGCGCAGGAGTACATGCCGAACTTCAGTCCCTTGCTGTGAACGTAGTCGGCAACCGCCTTCATGCCGTGCGGGAATTTCTCCGGGTCAGGCACGATGCGGCCGTCTTTGCCGCGCTCGCGTAGGCTCCAGCAGTCGTCGATGACCAGATATTCATACCCCGCCTCGCGGTAGCCCTGCGAAGCCATCAGGTCAGCCATTTCCAAAATCAACTGTTCGTTGATTTGCCAGCCGAACGTGTTCCAAGAGTTCCAGCCCATCGGGGGCAACTGTGCAAGCGGCATAAATTTCCTCCGTTTTGTCCTGCCAAGCAGGAGATTTGGTTTCTGCACAAACATTTCGCCATAAGTCCGGAAATCCCTGCATGATTCTCCCGAAAATATTTTCTGAAAATTTTCGCCGCACCCATTTTGAAAGAGGAATTTCCAATCCCATGTCGAATGAAATGGATTGAATGGGCGATTTTCGGACATTCCTCCGAAGCATTTGGCCGCCCAGAATTTTTCTTCCTATATATCAAGGAGGACGCGATCAACATGAAACAGTCCAAGCTGATTCTGGACAAGGACTACATCATCTCCCCCATCGACCGCCGCCTGTACGGTTCGTTCATTGAGCACCTGGGCCGCGCCGTCTATACCGGCATTTACGAGCCTGCCCATCCGCTGGCGGATGAACAGGGTTTCCGCCGCGACGTGCTGGATTTGGTGCGCAAGCTGAATGTGCCTGTCGTGCGCTATCCGGGCGGCAACTTCGTCTCCGGCTTCCGCTGGGAGGATTCCATCGGCCCGAAGGAGCAGCGTCCGCGCCGCCTCGACCTTGCGTGGAAGACGACCGAGCCGAACACGTTCGGTCTGCATGAGTTCGTCGACTGGGCGAAGAAGGCGAACACGGAGGTCATGTACGCCATCAACCTCGGCACGCGTGATATTCTCGACGCGCAGTATGTCGTCGAATACTGCAACCATCCGTCCGGCACAGCGTGGAGCGACCTGCGCATCAAGAACGGCGCGAAAGACCCGTTTGACATCAAGCTGTGGTGCTTGGGCAACGAAATGGACGGCCCGTGGCAGACCGGCGCGAAAACCGCCTACGAGTACGGCCGCAAGGCAAACGAAGCCGCGAAGGTCATGAAGTGGGTTGACCCAACCATCGAGACGGTTGCGTGCGGTTCGTCCGGCACAGGCATGCCCACCTTCGGCACTTGGGAGCATGAAGTGCTGATGCAGGCGTACGACAACGTGGATTACGTCTCCCTGCACCGCTACTACGGCAATCCGCACAACGACACGCAGGACTTCCTCGCTTCGACGATGGATTTGGACGAGTTCATCAAGACCGTTGCCGCCATCTGCGACGGCGTGAAGGGCACGAAGCACTCCAAGAAGACCGTCAACCTGTCGCTGGACGAGTGGAACGTGTGGTATCATTCCAAGAATCAGGATCAGGATTTGTACGAGAACAAGCCGTGGGGCACAGCGCTGCACCTGCTGGAGGACGTGTACAACTTCGAGGATGCGCTGCTGGTGGGTCTGATGCTCATCACGATGCTGCGCAACGCCGACCGCGTGAAGATTGGCTGCCTGGCGCAGCTGGTGAACGTGATTGCGCCGATTATGACGCGCGAAAACGGCGGCGCGTGGGCGCAGACGATTTTCTACCCGATGATGGATGCGTCGATGTACGGCCGCGGCACGTCGCTGCTGCCGAAGATTGTGGCAGACAAGCACGACACCAAGCATTACAATGATGTACCGGACATGGATGCCGCCGCCGTGATGGACGACGCGGGCAACGTGACGATTTTCGCTGTCAACCGCGACCTGACCGAGCCGATGGTGCTTGACCTCGACCTGCGTTCCTTTGGCGATTTGCGCCCCGCGATGCACTCCGTCCTGCACCACGACGACATGAAGGCGGAGAACACAGAATCCGCCCCGGACGTGGTGAAGCCGGTCATCCTCCCCTGCCCGAAGCCCGGTGAACCCCTCGTTCTGCCTGCTGCCAGCTGGAACGTGATTCGGTTCGTGAAGGGGTGACGCCAGAGGCTCTGCCTCTGGACTCCGCAAGGGGCTTTGCCCCTTGACCCCACAAGGGAGTTCCTCCCTTGACCCTTTCGCGCGATTGGGTTGGTGACACTTTCAGACTGTGCCCGCGTGTTTATTGGGGGAACGAAATATATGTAGAGCTGTAAGTCTCGATAGGCTTACAGCTCTACGTCTACCAGAATCACATCATCGCCAATTTTGCAGATGTTCTCCCACGGAATCACCACCCCTGCCCGCTCGCCGCGCAGCAGATGCACAAAGCTGAACTCCCCCGGCACGACAATCGCCGTCACGCGCCCATCCAAGGCACAGAACTCGATGTCCATCGGCTTGCCTAAGCACTGCCCGTCGCGCGTGTTGATGACGTCCTTCTGGCGAAGCTCGCTAAGGCTCATGGGCGGATTCCTCCCCTTTCACTTCAACAATAGCCCCATAGGCGCTATCATCCTATGCGCCATCAGCCCATTTGGATGCCCCTTTTTGCGGATTTTTTATCGAATTTATAAAATCCCCTACACAATCCGCAGAAAATATGTTATAATCAAGAAGCGCAAGGACAGGCGTGTGCTTTTTACATGCCTATTTGCAGGACTATCATTAGATAGGAGGAACCTATTCGATGCAGTACACCAAGGAAGTTGAAGAAATGGTCTGTGTCGCCAAGGGCCCGAACCACGGCCCGGCGCCCATCCCGGAAGAGGGCAAATGGATTCAGGCCAAGGAGATCAAGGACATCTCCGGTCTGACCCACGGCATTGGCTGGTGCGCGCCGCAGCAGGGCGGCTGCAAGCTGACGCTGAACGTCAAGGGCGGCGTCATCGAAGAAGCGCTGGTTGAAACCATCGGCTGCTCCGGCATGACCCACTCCGCTGCTATGGCGGCTGAAATTCTTCCCGGCAAGACCATCCTCGAAGCGCTGAACACGGACCTCGTGTGCGACGCGATCAACACCGCCATGCGCGAGCTGTTCCTGCAGATCGTTTATGGCCGCACCCAGTCCGCTTTCTCTGATGACGGCCTGCGCGTCGGCGCTGGTTTGGAGGACTTGGGCAAGGGTCTGCGCTCTCAGGTCGGCACCATGTACGGCACCAAGCTCAAGGGTGTGCGTTATCTGGAAATGGCTGAGGGCTATGTGCTGAAGCTGGCGCTGGACAAGGACAATCAGGTCTGCGGCTACCAGTTCCTGTCGCTCGGCAAGATGATGGACGCCATCAAGAAGGGCATGAGCCCGAACGAAGCCTACGAGAAGAACGTGGGCACCTATGGTCGCTTCAAGGCGGAAGACGGCGCCGTCGCTTGGATCGACCCGCGCAAGCAGTAATATAGGAGGTATGCTGAAATGGCTCTGTTTGAAAACTACGAAGGACGCATGCCTCAGCTCCAGCCTGTTCTGGAAAAGTACGGCTTCAAGGATTTTGATGAGCTGAAGGCTTACAACAACAGCAAGGGCGTTGACGCTTATAAGATTGTCGAAGGCATTCAGCCTATCTGCTTCGAGAACGCGAAGTGGGCTTACGAGCTGGGCGCTGCCATCGCGCTGAAGAAGGGCGTTAAGACCGCTGCGGAAGCGGCCACCTGCATCGGTGAAGGTCTGCAGGCGTTCTGCATCCCCGGTTCCGTCGCTGACCAGCGTCAGGTTGGTCTGGGCCACGGCAATCTGGGCGCGATGCTGCTGGACGAGAAGACCGAGTGCTTCGCGTTCCTCGCTGGCCACGAATCCTTTGCTGCCGCGGAAGGCGCTATCGGCATTGCCCGCAATGCCAACAAGGTTCGCAAGAACCCCCTGCGCGTCATCCTGAACGGTCTGGGCAAGGACGCTGCCATGATCATCAGCCGCATCAACGGCTTCACCTATGTGCAGACCAAGTATGACTACCTGTCTGCTGACGTGAAGGAAGACCATGCGCTGACGGTCGTCAAGGAAGTCGCCTATTCCAACGGCGAACGCTCCAAGGTCAAGTGCTACGGCGCTGATGACGTCCGCGAAGGCGTTGCCATCATGTGGCACGAGGGCGTTGGCGTGTCCATCACGGGCAACTCCACCAACCCCACCCGCTTCCAGCACCCCGTTGCCGGCACCTACAAGAAGGAAATGATCGAAGCCGGCAAGAAGTACTTCTCCGTTGCGTCCGGCGGCGGCACGGGTCGTACCCTGCACCCCGACAACATGGCGGCTGGCCCTGCCTCCTACGGCATGACCGACACCATGGGTCGTATGCACTCTGACGCGCAGTTTGCTGGCTCCTCCTCCGTGCCCGCGCACGTTGAGATGATGGGTCTGATCGGCATGGGCAACAACCCGATGGTCGGCGCGACCGTCGCGGTGGCTGTCGCTGTCGAAGAAGCGCAGAAGAACGCGTAATTTGGTTGCTTCCAAGAACCTTCCGTTTCGGCGGAGGGTTCTTTTCTTTGTGGAAAAATGCGTTTTCCGCAAACATGTAGATGAACGAACGGTTTCCGCCATTTTTCCCTGCACTTTTGCCGTTTTTCCGCACATTCCGCCCTCCCTCGCCCTTGCGTCCCGTCCGGCAATCTGATAGAATAAAGTATTCTCTGTTCCCGAAAGGATTGATTCACCCATGTTCTTTGATACGATTGCCGCCATCAACAAGGTCGTCAACGATTTCGTCTGGGGTGTGCCGGCGATGGTCTGCATTATCGGCGTTGGGCTGCTGCTCAGCGTCCGCACGGGCTTTTTGCAAATCCGCAAATTCCCCTTCGCGCTCAAAACCACCATCGGGCGCATGTTCCACAAGAAGGAAGCCGCGGACGGCGCGATGACCCCGTTCCAAGCCGTCTGCACTGCGCTGGCGGGCACGGTCGGCACGGGCAATATCGCGGGCGTCGCGGGCGCAATTGCCATCGGCGGGCCGGGCGCGGTGTTCTGGATGTGGTGCTCGGCGCTGCTGGGCATGTGCACGAAATACGCCGAAGTCACCCTCGCCGTCCACTACCGCGAACGCAGCGCCACCGGCGAGTGGATCGGCGGGCCGATGTACTACATCAAAAACGGGCTGGGCAAGCGCTGGCAGTGGCTCGCCATCCTCTACGCACTGTTCGGCACGCTGACCGTCTTCGGCACAGGCAACGCGACGCAGGTCAACACCATCACGACGGCGATTAACACGGCGTTCATGCAGTTTCACCTCGTCAGCGACGCTTTCGTGCCGACGCTCAACCTCATCATCGGCATTTTCTGCGCGATGCTGGTGGCCATGGTGCTGCTCGGCGGCATCAAACGCATCGGCAGCGTGAGCGAAAAGCTGGTGCCGTTCATGGCGCTGTTCTACGTCGTGCTGGGCATCGGCGTGGTGCTGCTGAATCTTGAACGGCTGCCGGGCGTGCTTCAGTCCATCTTCGAGGGCGCGTTCAACCCGGCGGCGTTCACGGGCGGCATCATCGGCAGCCTGTTCGTGAGTATGCAGAAGGGCGTTTCGCGCGGCATCTTCTCCAACGAGGCGGGTCTGGGCACGGGTTCGATTGCCCACGCCTGCGCCGACACGCAGAAGCCCGTCACGCAGGGCATGTTCGGCATCTTCGAGGTGTTTGCGGACACGATTATCATCTGCACGCTGACGGCGCTTGTCATCCTGTGCAGCGGCACGCCGGTGACCTACGGCGTGGCAGCGGGCGCGGAGCTGACGATTTCCGGCTTCACGACGACATACGGCAGCTGGTCGTCGATTTTCACGGCGGTGGCGCTGTGCTGCTTCGCGTTCTCGACGATTATCGGCTGGGGGCTGTACGGCTCGCGCTTTGTGCAGTTTCTGTTTAGGAGCAACAAGGTCGTCCGCCCTTTCTTCGTGATTTACTCGTTCGTGTCGATTCTCGGCGCAACGCTCGATTTGGGGCTGCTCTGGGACATTGCGGACACATTCAACGGGCTGATGAGCATCCCGAACCTGATTGCGCTGCTGCTGCTGTCGGGGATGGTCGTGAAGCTCACGAAGGAGCATTTTCCGGGGAAAGGCGCAATTCGGAAAACAGGCGAATAATGCAAAACGGTGCTTCCCGCGCGTGATGGGAAGCACCGTTATTTTCTCTGCGTTCGCATAAAGGAAGGGAGGAGAAACTCCTTCCGGAATCTCCCCTCCCACAGTGCATCGTATTACTCAACCGTCAGGTTCGCCGTCATGCCGCCCACGGTGATCACATGCTCGCCGGCATCGAGGGTCAGCGGGATGGTCACAACGCGGAAGCTGCCAGCAGACACAGCGATCATCTTCGTCGCTGCCAGTTCGCCGTCCACCAGCACTTCGACATTGATATAGCCGTCAGCGCCGTTGTTTTCAGCGATGAAGTTGATTTCAAAGGTCTCGCCCGCCTTGGCCAGGTTGAGAACCTTTGTCGCCATTCTGGTGCCGGAAGACGTCTCTTCGCTGACTTCACGGACACCCTGCGGCGCAATCAGCGTGTTGCAGGTAATGTCAGCAGGCTGATCGTAGCGCATACCGAAGTGCGCAGGATACATCACGTCGCCGAGATTCGTGGGCAGGTCAGCAGTCGGGTTATTGCGAACCACGGCTGCCATGTACAGGCGAGTCTTGGTATCCACGCCAGTGTCAAACTGCAGCTCGCCCCAATCCAGTTCAGCATCTTCGCTCGTCCATGCCATCTCGAACACGGTCTTGCCGCTGGGGGCCTTCACACCGTAGAGCATATCCGCCAGCACGGACGGCAGCGTCTTGTGATAGAAGTTGCCCATAGAAGAACCGTGGTCAGGTGTGCAGTCATAGGTCAGGAACAGCACCGCCGCGCTGCTGTTCACCGCGTAGGCATCAGGCTCGTTGGAAACGCCGCCGTCGTAGCAGAGGACAACGGGCTTTTCGGCATCCGCAGCATCCTCAAACAGCAGCTCCGTCGCGTCGTCCATCGCGGTCACATGGGCAATAATCACGTCTGCGTCTTCCATGTTGTCCACCACCGTCGCATACGCGGCAATGGCTTCCTTATCCATGGCAACCGTGTCCTTGCTTGTCCCCGCAACATACACCTTCTGCTCTGCCTTGAGCGGCAGAATGTTATCATTCTTCAGCAGGACGGTGGATTCGGTCTGGAGCTGGATTTCCATGGCGTTCATTTCGGCAGTGCGCGCACGATAAACGTCTTCAATCGTCGTCATGTCGAACGCCTGCGCCTTGTATTCGTCAGAGGCGCACAGTTCCAGCGCGTCTTCAAGGTTGCCGTAGGGATCTTCAAACAGACCCAGTTCAAACTTGTTGCGCAGCACACGCTTGGCGTGCTTATCAATCGTTTCCTGCGTCAGGTTGCCCAGTTCCAGCTGTTCCTTCACAGCGTTGGGCCACATGGGCTGCATCATGCCGGGATAACGGGCGATAACCGCGTCGTAATCCACAGGCACATCGTCTTCCACCATGAAGAAGCAGCCAACCTGATCAACGTCCGCGTTGAAGATGGTCGCATACAGTTCGCCGACAGAAGCAGTGCTCAGGTCAAGTCCTTCAGGCGTCGTGCCGGAAGCAGAAGGAACCTGCATCCACATCGGCCAGTCGGTCACGACACAGCCATCATAGCCCAGCTGCTGGCGCAGCACCGCCATGGACTCGGAGTCGTAGCAGACATTGCAGTCATTGAGGAACTTGCCGTTGTTCAGCATGATCCAGCCGGAGCCGTTGTCGATGACAGCGCTCTTCCAGCCAACCAGCCACGAATCCACCAGATTCGCGGGAGACTTCGCATTGAAGTAGTTGGAGCGGCCGCCGCGCGCCACAAAGTGCTTCGTGCAGGCATTCACGCCGTTTTCTTCATACGCCTTGGTTTCGATGCCGACCATCTTGGCGATGTAGTTCACATCGTCGCCGTACCACGAGCCGATTTCCACGCCATAGGAATGGAACGGCACATGGAAGCCGATGGCGCGCTCTTCCTTCGCGTACTGTGCAACAAGGTTGTACAGCAGTTCCGGGTCATGCGCAATGCCAACCGCGTAGTTCGGCATGTTGACCATGCCAGCCCATGTGTTGTAGCTGCGGTCGCAGGACAGCACAACGGGAATGCCCAGACGCGCCGTTTCCGCGATTTCCTGGAACGCATTGTTTTCATAAATCAGCGTTTCCGGCGTACCATTGACGTTGTGCAGGTACGTCGTCACGTTATCGCTGATGATGGAGTGATACATCGGAACGTAGCAGCTGCCATCAGCGGCGGTATATGTAGGTTCGTTGGAATAGAGCCATTCCTCCGTGTAGGGATACATGCTGGTGAACGTACCGCCCGTAGAGGCGTGCCACAGCAGACCGATTTCTTCATCCAGGGTCATCTGGTTAAGCAGATCGTCCACGCGCGCGTCCACAGGCTGCCGCCAGTCTTCGTACACGTCCAGCGTGCCGTTGCCGTTCAAATCCTTGAACTTCAGTCCATCGACCTCGATGATGTTCTTCACATGCGCTTCCAGCGCCACCTGCCCTGTCGCCTCATCCGCCGGAACGATGACTTCGTTCACGGCATAGGGTTTGGTGAAGGTATGAGGATCAACGACTTCCCCGCCTCCACCGTTGTTAAAGTACTGCTGTTCCGCAGCCGCGATTCCGCTGAGCATCATTGCCAGCGTCATCACGAAAGACAGTGCCCTTGAGAACTTTTTCATACCGTTTTCTCCTTCCCATAGTTCCCGCATTGCATTGCCAACCGACGTAAGGCAATCGCCTTATTGATTTCATTATACCGCCGCAGCCAAAAAGAAGCTATGGAAAATTCAATCCTCACTTTTGTAAATTTCAGCACAGACTTTTGCTCCAGTTTCAGCAGGAACATACAAAGCGCATCAAAGTGCACAAGAAGCGCCCGGCGCAGGTTTTCCCCCGCGTCGGGCGCTTTCTATTGAATTGTGGATTGGTTTCGCTTATTCCTTCTCCACCGCCATGGCGACGAGCTTCTGGCTCCGCTTCAGGAACGCCGTAATCTCATCCGCTTCCAGCGGCTGGGCGCTCATGCGCGCCAAATCGTAAATCTGCTGGCAAAGCAGCTGCGTCGTCTCATTCTCCGGATCGCGTTCCGCCAGTTCCTGAATCGCCTTGTTGCGGCGGTTCAGCACGAGCGTGAAGCGGTCGGGCATGTCGAAGGACTGACCATACAGGCGGCTCATTTCCTTCATGCGGCGAATCTGCTCGTCCTCCGTGACCATCGCAGGCAGCTCCGCGTCGGACAGGCTCTGCAGGTTCACGGGCAGGTCATCCTTGCCCAGCGCCTTGCGGAACATCGCCTGAATCGTCTCCTGATTCAGCTCCTTGCCCTCTTCGGAATCTTCCAGCAGGCCGGACACGTCCGCGTCCACACGCGCGAAGGTCAAGCCTTCCTCGCCGCCGGAATATTCCATGAAGGACTGGAAGTTGCCGTCGATGATGTGATCCATCACCACAACATCAATGCCGCGATTGGTGTAAAGCGCGACGCTCGCCGCCTGACGCTTCGGGTCGTTGGTGTAGTAGACCTTCTTGTCCGCCTTGTCGGCGTTGCCGGTCTTGTACTCTTCCAGCGTCAGATAACGGCCATCGGTGGTCTTGTAGAGAATCGCCTTCTTGACCTGCTCGTAGAACTTCTGGTCACGCATCGCGCCAAACTTGACGAAGGGCGCAATGTCGTCCCAGTATTTCTGATACGTCTCGCGCTCGGTGTTGAACAGCCCGCAGAGCTTGTCCGCCACCTTCTTGGTGATGTGCGCGGACAGCTTCTTGACCGTGCCGTCATTCTGCAGGAAAGAACGGCTGACGTTCAGCGGCAGATCGGGGCAGTCGATAACGCCCTTCAAAAGCGTCAGGAATTCCGGAATGACTTCCTTCACGTTGTCCGCCACGAACACCTGACCCGCGAACAGCTTCACTTGACCTTCGTACTTGCCGAAGTCGTTGCGGAGCTTCGGGAAATACAGGATGCCCTTGAGGTTGAAGGGGTAATCGACGTTCAGATGCACCCAGAACAGCGGATCTTCCCAGCCGAACATCTTGTGATAGAAGTCGATGTACTCCTTGTCCTCGCACTCGCTCGGCTTTTTCAGCCACAGCGGCTTGGTGTCGTTAATCAGGCTCGGCTTGGGTTCATCGACGACCTTGCGCTTCTTGGGCGTGCCGTCCTCGTTGGTTTCGCCGGGGATTTCTTCCTCGCGCTCCACCGGCTTGGCGTTTGCATCCATCAGGTAAATCGGATACGCCATGTAGCCGCAGTAGCGGGTCAGCACTTCGCGGACGCGGTAGAGTTCGAGGAACTCCTTCTCTTCATCGGAGATATGGAGGATAATCGACGTGCCGTGCGTTGTGCGGTGACCTTCGCTGATGGCGAAGTCCATGCCGTCCTTGGATTCCCAATGCACCGGCTCCGCGCCCTCCTGACAGGACAGCGTTTCGATTTCGACGTTCTCAGACACCATGAACACGCTGTAAAAGCCCAGCCCGAAGTGGCCGATAATGTCGCCTTTCTTTTCGTCGCCCTCGAACTTCTTCATAAACTCGGACGCGCCGGAGAATGCGACCTGATTGATATAGCGCTTCACCTCGTCCTCGGTCATGCCGATGCCGGTGTCGCTGATGGTCAGGGTCTTGTTCTCCTTGTCCACCGTGACCATGACGGACATTTCGCTCTCGTCATCCGGATTCGTCATGCGATACTTCGTGATGGCGTCGCAGCCGTTGCTGACCACCTCGCGCAGGAAAATGTCCTTATCGGAATACAGCCAGCGCTTAATGACCGGCATAATATTTTGGGCGTCAATCGACACAGAGCCCTTTTCCATTTCAATCGCCATACATCATTCCTCCTCGGAAAATAAACGGTAATAATTGTTGCAGTCTTTCTGACCGCTGGATGTATTGTAGCACGATTTCCATCGAAATGCAAGCGAAAATTAGCACTCAACGCTAAAGAGTGCTAACAATTTTCAGATTGTTCACTTTTTTCGCCCGCGAAACCCTCCCACATG
>ENA-OYZU01000260-OYZU01000260.1-human-gut-metagenome-genome-assembly--contig:-NODE-260-length-12843-cov-5.060525_pt1 | contig 12843 bp, 10 predicted proteins | sample MGYA00244202_ERZ653488 | MGnify/ENA primary metagenome ERZ653488 (study PRJEB26926, sample SAMN06164972) | human gut metagenome | biome: ENVO:00009003; feature: ENVO:2100002; material: ENVO:00002003...
CAGGTCTGCGGCGTGTCGGACACATCCCGCGGATTGTCAAAACGTGGAAAGACACGGAATTGGATATAAAAAGCGGCAGAGAAGAAATTCTCGCATTTTGTTCCAACGAATATCCTATGCACTGTTTCTATCTGGAACTTTATTGCATCTTACATTTTATTGTGACCGGCAATCTATTCTCCGCCCTGTGTGCGAGCCTCATTTTGCGCCTCTTTTGAAAAGTTTAAGGTTTGGGAAATTGACAAACGCACAAGTCATGATAAAATTAACGTTGGCATGCAAAAAATATGTAAAGAAAGCGTAAATAAGGGAACATATGAAGATAAAATTATATTTTGATAAGGGTAATTTGGGCAGACTTGCGGTGGCGATGATCTTCGCCGCGGTATTGTTCTGGAAAATCGGCTTTTCGGTGTGGGCGCTGCCGGTATTCGGAGTGTGCTACTTCCTATTTAAGAGTCTGGAGGTGGAACTGTCAGAGAAGATCCCGTGGGTCTGGACCGGACTGATGATCGGCGCCAGCAGTATTTTCACGGCGTATCATGTGCAGTATCTGCTGCTGGATGCAGAGCTTCGCGCCAAGATCACACAGCCGAAGATGCTGCTCAATATCTTGTGCTGTCTGGTGGTATTTCTGGCGGTACAGGTTTTTACCAATAATACGGGACTTACCTGCATGATTTCCCACATTTTTCTGGTGTCATTGGCGGGAATCAACTATTTTGTATATCTGTTCCGCGGGAACGAATTTATTTTCAGCGACCTGAAATCCATCCAGACCGGACTTTCGGTGGCGGGCAATTATGAGTTCGTGATGGATGACCGGGCGGGCTATGTGATTCTGATTTCCACGCTCTATGTGGCGCTGATTCGCAAGCTTCACGTTTCCTTTAAAAAGAGAGTGCCGATGGCGATCATCTGTATCTCTCTTGCCGTGCTGAGCGGCGTGTATATCGGTCATAAGACGGAGTACATAGTGACAGAGACCTGGGAGCAGAAAGGAAGCTACCGCAACGGATATATTCTGAATTTTGTGCTGAGTGTAAGAGACTGTTTTATCGCTGCGCCCGACGGGTATTCCAGTGAGGCGGTGAAAGCGCTGGAAGAGCAGTATTCCGGCGGGGATAGCGGCGGGAAGAAGCAGGGAGAGAAAGACGCTGCCTCGGCATATGCGGATGTGGCGGCTGATCCGGGAGAAAAGCCGACCATTATCGTGGTCATGAGCGAGTCGTATGCGGATCTTTCGGTGGTGGGAGATTTTTCCACGAATATCGATGTGGCACCTTATTTCCACTCCCTGAAGGAGAATGCCATTCACGGATATGCGCTGTCCTCCGTGTTCGGGGCGAAGACGCCGAATTCGGAGTGGGAGTTTATGACCGGGAATTCCATGGCATTTCTGCCGAGCGGTTCTGTGGTATATCAGCAGTATATTTCCAAGACGCCGACCTCGATTGTGTCCAACTTAAAGAACGACGGCTATACCTGTGTGGCAATGCATCCGTACTATGAGACCGGATGGAGCCGCAACGCGGTGTATCCGGATCTCGGGTTTGATGAGACATATTTTATCGACGATTTTGACCAGACGAAGATTCTGCGGGAATATATCACCGACCGGGAACTGTATGAAAAAATCATTAACCGCTATGAGAGCCGTGCGGCGAATGAGGATCTGTTTATCATGAGTATTTCCATGCAGAACCATGGCGGTTATACGGAAAAGTACGATAATTTTGATGAGAAGGTACGCCTGTTGGGATTAAACTATCCGGACGTCAATCAGTATCTCTCTCTGGTGCACGAGAGCGATTCAGCGTTGGAGTATCTGATCTCCTATTTTCAAAATGTGGATGATCCGGTGGAGATCGTATTTTTCGGCGATCACCAGCCGAGCCTTTCGTCCAGTTTTTATCCGAACTTAAACGGCAAGGGACTTTCGGGACTGACCGAGGATGAACTGGAAGATCTGTATACGATACCGTTTTTCATATGGACGAACTATGAGAGCACGGAGGTGGAACTGCCGGTCACCAGCATCAATTATCTCTCGACGCTGGCGCTGGAGCGGGCAGGAATAGAACTTCCGGCGTACAATCAGTTCCTGGCGGATATGATGGAGACCATTCCGGCAATCAATTCCAGAGGCTATTATTCCAAGTCCGCCGGCGGATTTTTGCACATCGAGGAAGCGACGGGTGAGGAAGCGGACTGGATCCGGAACTATAATATTTTGCAGTACAACAACATGTTTGACAAAAAGGAAAAGAGTGAAGTATTCTTTCCTTATCTGAAGTAGTATTAAGAAAGCAACAGAGATACAGCTTTTTAGCGGGCAATGTGTATAAGAAAAATGTGGAGGCGAAAAAATGGAGAGAGTGACACTTGGAAAAACAGGGATTACCGTCAATAAGAACGGGTTTGGCGCACTTCCGATCCAGCGGATCAGCACGGAGGACGCCGTGAAGCTGGCGCGAAAGGCATATGATGCCGGCATCACTTTTTTTGATACCGCGCGGTTCTACACGGACAGCGAGGAGAAGCTTGGAGAAGCGTTTGAGGGCATGCGGGAAAAAGTCTATATTGCGACGAAGACGGCGGCTGCCAATGCGGATGAATTCTGGGAGCAGCTTGGCATTTCCCTGCACAATCTGCGCACGGATTACATTGACATCTATCAGTTCCACAATCCGTCCTTCTGCCCGAAGCCGGGCGACGGAACCGGACTTTACGAGGCGATGCTGGAAGCGAAGGCACAGGGAAAAATCCACCACATCGGTATCACGAACCACCGGCTTGCCGTGGCAGACGAGGCGATCGAGTCAGGACTTTATGAGACGCTTCAGTTCCCGTTCTGCTATCTGGCGACAGAGAAGGACATCGAGCTGGTGGAGAAGTGTAAGCAGGCGGGGATGGGATTTATTGCAATGAAAGCGCTCTCGGGAGGATTGATCAACAATTCGGCTGCAGCGTACGCGTTTGAGGCACAGTATGAGAATGTGCTGCCAATCTGGGGCGTGCAGAGAGAGCGGGAACTGGACGAGTTCATTTCCTACATTGAACATCCGCCGGTCATGACGGAGGAGATCGCAGCGGTGATTGAGCATGACAGAAAAGAACTCTCGGGCGAATTCTGCCGTGGCTGCGGTTACTGTATGCCATGTCCTGCCGGAATTGAGATCAACAATTGTGCGAGAATGTCCCTGATGCTGCGCCGCGCGCCGTCGGAGGCACAGCTGACGCCGGAGATGCAGGCGAAGATGAAAAAAATTGAGGGCTGCCTGCACTGTAACAAATGCAAGAGCAAATGTCCGTACGGACTGGACACACCGGCACTGCTTGCGAAGAACTACGAAGATTACAAGCGGGTACTGGCGGGAGAAGTCAGCGTAAAATAAGAGATGCGCGGGCAGGCAGAACGACATGCAATGCGCGTAATGCACGCGTGAGGCGAAGAGGAGTGAGAGAATGAAGAAATACGAGACAGTCATTTTTGATCTGGATGGAACGCTTTTGTATACACTGGAGGATCTGACAAAAGCGACAAATTATGCGCTGCGCAGGATGAATATGCCGGAGCGTACACTGGATGATGTGCGCCGGTTTGTCGGAAACGGTGTGGCGCGCCTGATCGAGCTGGCGGTTCCGGAGGGAACGGCACCGGAAGTCTTTGAGCAGACGCTTGCGATTTTCCGGGAGTATTATGATATTCACTGCAATGACAATACAAAAGCCTATGACGGAGTGATTGATCTGCTCCGGGAACTGAAGGCGGACGGATATGCGCTTGCGATCGTGTCGAACAAGCCGGATTCTGCGGTGAAGGAACTGGCGGAGATTTATTTTGAGGGGATTGTGAAAGTGGCAATCGGCGAGAGTGCCGGAGTGGCGAAAAAACCGGCGCCGGATACGGTCTATGCGGCATTAAAGGAGCTTGGCATGCCAAAGGAGGGCGCCGTGTATGTCGGAGATTCCGAGGTGGATGTGATGACAGCGAAAAATTCCGGTCTGCCGTGCATTTCCGTCCTGTGGGGATTCCGGGAGGAAGCGTTCTTAAAAGAACATGGTGCAGATCATTTTGTCCGCGAACCGGAGGAGATCAGAGATTTCCTGAATGCGTAGGTCTGTTGAGAAATGTTTCACTTTTGGTAAGGAAGTACCATTGCATGATTTTTGTACATAAAGTACAATAAAAATAATGAGAAACACAGAAGAGTTGTGCGGAATCACAACAAGGAAGGCGGCATGGTATGAACAGAAGAAGTGTGAAACATACGTTAACGATGACCTGTCTGATGCTGGTATTACTGGCATCCCTGTTGCTTGGGGCAACTTCCATTTTCAGTATCCGGAATACGACCAATATGGCGCTGACGGAATATGAAAGTGCGATGGATTCCGGTTACAACACAGAGATCAAGTCTGAGGTCCAGACGGTGATTGCTGTGCTGCAGGCAGAATATGATAAGAGCCAGGCAGGGGAACTGACAGAGGAAGAAGCGAAAGCAGAAGCGAAGGAGATCGTCCGCGCCATGCGTTACCGCGATGACAGAAGCGGATATTTCTGGATTGATGATACGGATTACAATCTGGTAATGCATCCGATTCTGGCGGAGCAGGAAGGAAATAACCGCTACGATCTGGAGGATCAGAATGGTGTCATGATCATCCAGGAGATTATGAAGGTCTGTAACAGTGCCGATGGAGGCGGATTCAATGAATTTTACTTTACGAAGGCGGACGGTGTGACGGTTGCGCCGAAGGTAGCATATTCCGAGTTGTTTGCACCGTGGGGATGGGCAGTCTCCACCGGTAACTACGTCGATGACATGCAGGTAGAGATGACGGGTGTGGAAGGACGCATCAACCAGAAGTTCGAGGTTCTCTGCATTGTGATAGTGATAATGATGGCTGTTATGCTTGTGATGGCGTTCGTGTGGGCGAGAATCTATGCGGCGAAGCTCTGCAAGCCGCTGGTGGAGATCCAGGGGCTTGCATCCAGACTTTCCGACGGAGATCTGACAACGACCGTGAACGTAAGGGAGAAGAACGAGCTGGGAGACACGGCAGAGGCACTCAATGCCGCGCAGAAGCAGATTGTTTCCCTGATAGGAAGCATCAGCACGGCATCAACAGATCTGCGGAATGCACTGCAGTCGTTTACTGGTAATTTCTCCTCGATGCAGGAGTCCATCGGAAACGTTGCGGTTGCCGTCAATGAGATTGCGGAAAACAGCACGACGCAGGCAGGATCCACGACGGAAGCGTCCAACGGTATCATGACGATCGCGGAAGGCATCGAGAAGATCTCCAGCGAGATGGAAGAACTGGTCGGCAATGCCAATCAGATGCAGGAGTATTCCGATAAGTCGCTCGCTAAGCTTCGTGAATTGATCGATACGAACAATAAGACAGAGGCGGATATCGAGTCGATGTATACACAGACGGAGAGTACCAATGCATCCGTCAATAAGATCAGCAAGGCGGCGACGCTGATCAGTGAGATCGCAGATCAGACGAATCTGCTTTCACTGAATGCCTCGATTGAGGCGGCGCGCGCGGGAGAAGCCGGACGCGGATTTGCGGTAGTTGCGGAAGAGATCGGAAGTCTTGCGACACAGTCGGCAGATACAGCGCATGAGATTAACGACATTATCGGAGAGCTGACAGAGAATTCCGAGAAGTCGATGGGCATTATGGTACAGATGAATGATGCGTCGAAGCAGCAGGTAGAGGCGCTGAATCATACCAGCGAGATGTTTCTGGATATGCAGAAGGCACTGGAGGCGTGCACGAATTCCATCCGCGTGGTGACGGATATGATCCGCACTGCGAATGAGGAGCGTGAGAAAGTTACCCAGAGCATCGAGGTGCTGACGCATCTTGCGATAGATAATGCGGCATCCACGGAGGAGACTTCCAGTATGACAACTGAGCTGGAGGGAACGGTGGAGCGCTCCAGCGGAATGATCGAGAAGCTGGAGGGCGACATGAAAGTGCTTGCAGACAGCATGGAGCATTTCCGGTTGTAGGAAGACTGCGGCAAGAATACAAATGATAAGATGAGAATGAAAGCGGGCGTGTCAGAAACTGACACGCCCGTAATTTCATGTCTGCAGATATTCTGCGAATGTGAATATATACTGGGTACGAATAGGGAAAAAACCTTTTATATTTCACATGCGGCATCATATGCTGATTTAATGGCATGATCGATATTGCTCGGACGCTCTCCGGCACAATCGCCAATATAATGAAGCGGGAGCGGACAAGCCGAAAGATCCGGAAGATTCTTTCTTGCACCAACAGCCATTACAACGAAATCCGATCTGATCTCTAAGACCGAGGTTTTTTCATTTTCTGTTTTCTCAACAATAACTGCATGGTCATTGATCTCTGATAGTTTTGCAGAGGTAAGGATCTGGACATTGGAATGCTCTAATTCACTCATCAAAGTTGGGAGAATCGTGCTGCTTTCTTCCTTTGCAATCTGATCCATCATTTCAATAATTGTAACGTTACATCCGCGGGCAGCAAGGTATTCCGCAGTTTCAACACCTACAAGACCACCGCCGATGACAGATACGTTGCCGAATACAATTTCTTTTTTAGCAAGAATATCCCATGCACTTGTAACGATTGGAAGATCTTTGCCCGGAACGGGAATGATTGCATTCGTTGCACCTGTTGCAACAATTACTTCATCAAACGAATCATAGTCTTTTCCGGTAAATTCCTGACCCAGACGGAATGTCACTGATAATTCGGGAAGCACGTTAAGATAGTAGTTAATGCTTCTCATCATTTCTTCTTTTCGGGGTGGAACGCTGGCAATAAGAAGCTGACCACCGATCTGGAGTGACTTTTCAAATATAGTTACCTGATGGCCTCTCAGAGCGGCGACACGTGCTGCTTCAAGTCCTGCAATTCCTGCACCGATAATTGCAATTCGCTTTGCTGTGACTGCAGGAGTAATCTGACGGCTTGTCTCATAACCATTCTCGGCATTTAATACACAGCTTAGGAATGCACGGTTTTGGATATTGTCTGTACATCCTTTATTACACATCATACATGTTCTGACATCGCAGCAGTGTCCATCGGCACACTTGTTTGCAAAATCAGGATCGGTAAGCAGTGAACGCCCGAGTGCAACGATGTCAGCAGAGCCATTTGTAATAACGGCTTCAGCAGCTTCCGGTGTTACAATACGACCAACCACGGATACGGGAATGGAAACGAGTTCCTTGATTTTTTTAGAGTATGAAACCATAAAACCATATGGCTGTGTCCCCATAGCAGGAATGGTATCCCCCATATTTCCGGTGTGGTTAGCCTGCGCGACATGCAATGTGTCAACACCGGCAGCTTCTAATTCTTTTGCAAAAATGCAGGCCTCATCAAGTGGAAGACCACCTTTTCCCCGAAAGCCGTTATCTCCAAGAGGAGTTACGATTGGAAGCTTGTAGTCGATAACCATATCTGGGACAATTGCTTTTAAACGCCGTACAAGAGTTAAGGCGAAACGTGTACGGTTTGCAAGGTCTCCGCCATATTCATCTGTTCTGTGATTTAAAATAGGAGAGCAGAGCGATCCGACAAGGCGGTCTCCATGTACTTCGATACAGTCAACGCCTGCTTTGTGGGCTAAAACAGCACAATTTTCCATGTGCTTAATAATTTCATCCAGTTCTTCCGCAGTTACTTCATTTACAAAGTGCTGCATATCATGGTGAAGTTTGGCTCTTGCCTCCTGCATTTTTCCCTGGTGAAACATTTCGTTTAAAGCTGCGACGTTATAGTCTGGATGGAACAGCTGGATTCCAAGCTTTGCACCGTATTTATGACATGCATCGGCAAGCCGCTGGAAGCCTTCTGCCTGTTGAGGAGAGTAAAGTTTTGGTGTAGGAGAGAATGTTGAAAGAGGAGCAACGTCTCCAATGACAATGTATCCAACACCACCTTTTGCAAGGCGCTCATAGAAACGAAAACTCTGTTCGCCGATAGATCCATCTTTTTCTTCGTATCCTGTTGTAAGTGGGGGAAACATAATACGGTTTTTAAATTCAATGTTTCCAACTTTAATGGGCTCTAATAATTTCATTGTGCACACATCCTTTCAAAGTGATTATCTTATTTCAATGGTGTTAAAAACTCTAATATGAGCCTGTCTAATTCAGCTCTTGCAGAACCGCTTGCAAAGTTGTGATTTGCGCCTTCAATTGTTTTGTAACTGCATTTGCCATTATAGAGTGCTTCATATCGATGACAGGTAGCATCATCTACCAGATCGTCTGCCGTTCCTCTGATAAGAAGAACAGCACCTGTATATCCCGCTGCGGATGAAAACGGTTCATACTGATATAAATCATGGTTAAAAGAAGTAGGGAAGCAAAGCCCTTCTATATCTGCTTTTGTGATTCCCTGTGCTTCCATTGCCTCGGCGCGGTCTTTACATCCAAACCACATGCCGGCTCCCGGGCACATGAGTATGAGAGCATGTGGATTAACGATAGGCGCAGCAGTGGCAGCTGCATAGCCGCCCATGCTCTGGCCTGATAAAATAATTTTATCAGGATTGGCAAAATCCTGCTGTTTTGTCCAGTTTATAATATCTTCGATATCATGTAAGATACCGGTGAATGTCATGTCCTCGAACTCACCGTCGCTTTCGCCATTTCCGTATAAATCAAAGCGGACGCTGGCAAATCCGTTTTCAGCCAGAAATCTGGCTGTGTGGGTATAGATATTTTTGTATCCGCTTTTATTTCCGGTAAATCCGTGTACGTTAATGATGGCGGGGAAGCGCGAGCCTTCATCCGGAATATTTACAATTCCGCGTAAGACATGACCTGAGCGGTTTGTTATTTCAACTTGTTTTGTCAATGCAAGATACCTCGGTTTCTGAAGTTATTCTGCGTTTGCAGCATTTCGTTTGTCTGATAAATTCTGTAACATTTCAGCTGTTTTCTCTTTTGTAAGAGGGTATACAAACTTTAATACAAGTACAGCTAATAAGTACCCGGCTACATATAATCCGGTATATGTTTTCCAGAGACGTCCGGAGAATGCTTCGCTCTGAACGGCCTCATTTACGTTAAAGCCTGCGATTGCAAGTGCAAAGCTGCTCATACTTCCGGATACGGCATTAGCAAGCTTACGGAAAAATGTATATGCAGAGTACACGATACCTTCGTTACGTTTTCCGGTCTGAAGTTCCTGATAGTCAATTGCGTCATTTACAAGGGCCCAGACTAATACCTGGAAACCGCTGACACCAAGATAACAGATTCCGTTGATAATAATAAAGAGCATTGGGTTCTCAAGAGGGAAAAAGAATAAAATAGCATAAACAACAACTGAGAAAGTTGCACTATACATAATCCATTCTTTCTTTCCAAATTTCTTTGCAACAAATTTTGTCCCAATGAATGCGATAAGCGACCAGATAACGCTTAACATGCCTGAAACTGCCATAATGGCGACATTTCCGAAATAGTCACGGAATAAGTAGGTATTTAAGCCGTTTACCATACCGGCACCAACGATACCAATAAAGCTGGATAACATAACACCAAGTAAAGCTTTGTTTTTGGAGATGGCTTTCAGCACGTCTAAATAGTTAAGCTTCTCTTTTTCTTTGGCAACTGGCTCGGTGATAATACGCTCCTTGCACCAGTGTGATGTAAACATAAGGCAGATGAAACCGATAACAGCACAGATGGCTGCCATAATAAGGAAGTGGCTTGGTACAGGCTGGTTGTCTTTGTATAAGAATAATGGACCGGCAATAACGATGACGGTCATAAAGATTGTGCCGCCAAGACTTCTGAAGCGTGAAAGGTCGGTCCGTTGGTTTACATCATCTGTCATAACACTTGAAAGACTTCCAAATGGTACGCTTACACATGTGTACATAATTTCATATACAACATATGTGATGAACATGTAAGCAAGACGGGCACCATAAGCAAAATTACTTACGTTGACGAAGCCTAAGATACAAAGGACTGCGGTTGGAAAAGCAAAGAATTTAATCCACGGAATGAATTTGCCCTTACCCTTGTTCTGGTGACTGTCAACAAGTGCACCGATTAATGGATCGTTTATGGCATCCCAAAGCTTTGTGATAAGCATAAGGATTCCTACGTGCACCGGGTTGACCTTCAGCACCAGGGTATAAAAAATAGCAAGATACATGGCTCGGAACTGTTCTGTACAGCAACATCCCAAATCGCCAAGAGTGTAACCGATTTTGTCCTTCATGGAAAATGGTCTTGTTTCTTTCATAATAAAATACCTCTCGTTTTTGTGTTGTTTTGGTAGCTACATGTTCATTATATGGGGATTAGAGAGATAAACATATACAAAAATTGCTTGCAAACTATGGAAAATTGATGTATTGTATAAATTGACAAAATGAACAAAAATATGGATGCTGGAATGTGCAAAATTAACATATGAAAAAACAGAGTTATGAGATGGAATATATAAAAATAGAAGATAGCGGACAGCGCAGTTTTGGACAGAAGAAAAACCATACAATTATTTTTGTGACAGGTGGTATGGGATATTTACGTCAGGAAAATGAAAAGGCGGTCTGTACCATGGAGGACTTAATATTTATTAAGCCTGGCAATAAAGTGAAGATTGAATATCGAAAAAACAAATATCCGTTAGAACTATATGTGCTCTATGTGGGAACAGAGTTATTGCAGAGCTTATCAGATGAAAATACAAGACTTGACGAGGCATTTGATATCGTTCCCTTTCAGGTTAAGACAGTTCATTCTGAGAGTGAATCTGCCATGCTTATAAAGAATATTTCCAAAAAGCTGTATTCAATGCTTAAGGAATCTCCTAAATTTGCACACACATTGTATGAGAAAAGCCTGCTGACAATGCTTCTGGTACTTGCGTTGCGGTCGTCTGTCAAGGAGGACGTACAGCTAAAATTAAATAAGAAAAAGCATGTTGTAATGGATGATATTTTCATATATATAAGAGAACACCTGACAGAAGATATATCATTGGAGCGCCTGGAAAACGAGTTTTATGTAAGCCGCTATCATATTGTGAGAGAATTCAAGAAGATGACAGGCGAAACGCCACATTCATATATTGTAAAGAGCAGACTGGATCTGTGCAGACACTATATAGAGCAGGGAAAAAGTATCCGTGAGGTTTATGAACTTGGAGGATTTGGCGGATACAATCATTTTTTCAGGGCATTTAAGAAAGAGTATGGTGTTACTCCAATGCAATATTATAAAAATCTGCAGATCGACAGGAATGAAAGATAAATTGATAAAAACAGCAGTATCATGTTTGAAATAAAGCAATGGCTAACGGACAGTTTCCCGAATAAATTTTCAGTTTTCCCATATACTAACTCCCAAGCTAATATATAGCAAATAAGAGAGGCTTTATCCACAGAGATGGAAACAGACAAAGCGCTCTTGCGAAAATAAAGCATTGGAGGAAAATTTATGAAAGCAACGGGAATCGTGCGTAGAATAGATGATCTGGGCAGAATTGTGGTGCCCAAAGAAATCCGCAGAACGCTCCGCATACGTGAGGGAGATCCGCTTGAGATATTTACCGACCGTGAGGGAGAGATTATTTTAAAAAAATATTCGCCCATCGGAGAATTGAGCCAGTTTGCCGGGGAATATGCCGAGAGTCTGGCGCACACGACGGGATATCTGGTGCTGATCACGGACGGGGATCATGTGGTCGCGGCGTCCGGCAGTGGCAAGAGAGATTTTGAGGGCAAGCCCATCAGCGGACAGTTGGAGGAGATCATCGGTGAGCGGAAAAGTCTGGTAGCTTCTGACGACGAAAAGACATTTGTAAAGCTGACGGCAGACGATGCCGGCGAGTACAGACAGCAGGCAATCAGCACGATTATCTGTGAGGGGGACGCCATTGGCGCAGTGATCCTCTGCTCACGGGAAGAACGGGAGAAAATGGGAGAGACAGAGAGCAAACTTGTCGCGGCGGCGGCAGGCTTTCTGGGCAGACAGATGGAACAGTAGAACAGAACTGGAAAAAGGCATTTGAAACAGTGTGTTTCAGGTGCCTTTTTGGGCATATGCCTTGAAAGAAGTCGGGAGACATGATAATCTCATAAGGCAAATGAGTTTCATGGAAAGTTAGAAAGGTGGAAACATATGAGCGAAAAACTTGACGTGACGATGGGGGAAATGACCAAAACAAATGGAAAGTCTGGCAGGAAGGTGCCGAAAAAAATCATATGGACGATCGGCGCAGTGGCTGTGGCGGCAATTATTTTGATCATTGGAATTTGCAGCGGAGCATTTTTGAGCAGAAGTAACAGGATTCTGCTTGCAGCAAGAAATACCATAAAAGATCTGCCCACGGTTGTTGAGAATAGGAATGTTGCAGATATTATAGCATCCGGAAAATATACGATTGGTGTAAAAGGGGCTGTCAGGGGAAAAGACTTTGATGGAACGTTTAAATACAAAGATACACAGCTGCAGGCAGGGGGAACGATTTCACTTTTCGGTAGGGAGAATCTGGATTTTCTGGCAAACCTGGATGATGAGCAGCTCTGCGCAAGCATCCCGATGCTTACAGATAATCTGCTGGTATACAATTACAAAGAAGAGAAAGACGGCTACATAGTGGATCTTCTGGGAGCGGATGGGGTTGCATCGATCGATGCGGCACTTCGTGAACTTACCTCGAAAGAAGAACAGAACAGAGCGGCGCAGGAGATCCTGTCCGTAATATACGATGAGTACAAGACGCTCGATATAAAAAAAGCAGAAAAAGAAGAATTCATAGTGGACGGCAGCGTCAGAAAATGTAACGGGT
>ENA-OYZU01000264-OYZU01000264.1-human-gut-metagenome-genome-assembly--contig:-NODE-264-length-12820-cov-4.044027_pt1 | contig 12820 bp, 9 predicted proteins | sample MGYA00244202_ERZ653488 | MGnify/ENA primary metagenome ERZ653488 (study PRJEB26926, sample SAMN06164972) | human gut metagenome | biome: ENVO:00009003; feature: ENVO:2100002; material: ENVO:00002003...
GGCATACTATTATAATGCCATAATAAACAAAAACAATCAAGATTTTGGAGAAGGTCTTATCAATGCCTCCCAAGCGGAAAAATCTGCTTTGGCAAGCAACAACATAAAGTGGCTTGCATTGGTACACAGATGTATTGGCGACCTGTATGACGCCATCAGACGTTCAGAGATTGCGAAAAACTATTATTCTCTAAGCCTGAAAGAATTTAAATCGATTGAAAGTGACTATACCGAAGATGCGATATATGACCTTTGCCGCTCTTATTTCAACAATGATGAGACAGACAGCTGTCTTACTCTTGCCAAAGAATTATATCGAAAAGGCACCGACAGCGGCAAGCAATATCTAAAGATAAATTCATTGCAGACATCCGCACTTTGCTATTACAAACAAGAGAAATATGATTCCGTAATAAATTGCTTCACACCCTTGGCGAATGCATATCCGGCATCCATGACTGTTCAAGACTGGAATTACCTGGGCATGGCATATCTTAAAACGGGGAATGTCAAGGAGGCGGATACATGTGCCGACAGCATAATTTCCCGTTCCGACAGACCGGCTGACCTTTTGTGTGAAATAGCAGCCGCTAAGGGAGATTATAAAAAGGCGTATGAACTGAAAAGCGAAATCTGCCGGATAAATGATGAAATCTATCGCAGATGGGTATCCATGTCTCAGGAAAAGGAATTGATGGACAATTACAAGCTTCAGGAAACTGAACTGGCTCTTGAAGAGTCAAAAAATATTATTTACCTTCTCGTCTCCATCATTGCTGTTTTATCTCTAATTGCCATAACAACATTTCTATGGAAAAAGCTGCTAACTGCAAAAAAGAAAAACCGGGAGATGGCGCACACCCTTTCTGAATTGGAAAAGGATCTTGGACTCCGTGAAGAGGAACTTGAATCCTTATCAAGAGATTATAGCGAAAGTTCAACGTCGCTACGCAAAGCTATCGAAGAAAGCAGATCGGCTGTCAGGTCATTGATCGGTGAGCAGTATAAGATGTTAGACAGTCTGATGTCAAGATATCATGACATCAAAGGGTCGGAATCCGAAAAGAAAGTGATATATAAGGAAGTGATGAGAATAATTTCCTCTTTCAGAGACAACAGAAAAGTGATTGTCAACTTTGAGAAAATTATTAATCTCAACCTTGACAATCTTATAAACCGTTTTGTCAAAGATAACCCTTCACTGGACTCTGAGGATAAGAATCTGTTCATTTTTATCGTTTTGGGTTTCTCCGCAAAAACAATAAGCGTTATCCAAGACATACCCTATGACAGGGTCTACAACAGGAAAAGGGCTTTAAAGAAAAAGATCGAAGAGAAATCAGCCGGCAATCCGACTCAATACCTAATCTATTTTTAATAGACAGTTCCCCTGTTTTGTCTAAAATCAATCTTACCCGAGGATTGCGACCGCTCTTTTCAAGGCGGTGATAAGGACATCAGCCTCCTCTATCGTGTTGTAGGCAGCGAAGGAAACACGGACTGTCCCCGGAATGCCGAGACGGTCCATCAACGGCATCGCACAATGATGGCCTGTCCGAACCTCAACTCCTTGCTTGTCAAGAAGCAAGCCAAGATCGTAAGGATGGATATTGCCAACCAAAAAAGAAATAACGGCATCCTTGTGGTCAGAAGTTCCATAAATCCTAAGACCGGAAATCTCCATCATCTTTTTCTGAGTGTAATCAAGAAGCTCCTTCTCATGGACGGATATATTCTCCATTCCAATCTCCTTGATAAAATCTATTCCTTTTGAAAGCGCCGCGATATCCACAAAATCAGGCGTACCGGCTTCAAATTTGAAAGGAAGATCTGCGTAGGTGGTATGTTCAAATGTGACCTTACCGATCATCTCACCACCACCCTGATAAGGAGGCATCTCCTCAAGCCATTTTTTCTTACCGTAAAGCACGCCGATACCTGTGGGACCATACATCTTATGCGAAGAGAACACATAAAAATCGCAGTCAAGATCCTGCATGTCCACATACATGTGAGGTGCAGCCTGTGCCCCGTCAATTAGAACAGGCACATTCCTTGAATGTGCATACTCCACCATCTCTTTCACCGGATTGACCGTACCCAAGACATTGCTGACATGACAGAAGGAAGCCATCACTGTGCGATCATTAAACAGGGAACGATATTGGTCAAGATCAAGCTCCCCTTTATCATTAATATCGACAACCCTGATAACAATCCCTGTCCTGTCCCTAAGAAGCTGCCAGGGCACAATATTGGCGTGATGTTCCATCACGGTCAGGATTATCTCGTCACCCTCCTTGAACCGGCTTCCAAAAGATGAAGCCACAAGATTGATACCCTCTGTGGTGCCACGTGTGAATATCACCTCCTCAATGGATGAGGCATTGATATATCTGCGAATCTTCTCCCTTGTCTTCTCCTGCATGTCGGTCATCTCCTGGGAGAGCGTGTGAACGCCACGATGGACATTTGCCTTTGTATGAGTATAGATACGCTCAATCTCCTCCACCACTCTACGGGGGGTCTGGGATGTGGCACCATTATCGAGATAAACCATTGGTCTACCCGCCACCTCACGAGAGAGAATTGGAAACTCCTCCCTTATTTTGTTTACATCATAATTGTCCATAAGAATCATTTTGCATCTCCGGCACAAGAAGAATTACACGCCGCACAACTTGAAACTCCTCCGGCAAACCTACGTTCCACGAGCATGTGAAGACGCTCCTTAAGACCCGGGATGGTGACGGCTTCTATCACGTCTGCCATAAAAGCCTGCTTCAACAAAAGCTTTGCCGTCTGTTCCGAAAGCCCGCGCGTACGCATATAGAATACCTGCATCTCGTCGAGCTGTCCGATCGCAGTGCCGTGGCTACACTTCACGTCATCGTCATAAATCTCAAGCTGTGGCTTTGAAAACATCTTGGCAGTGTCGCTCCCGACTATATTGCGGTTGTTCTGATAAGCCTCTGTCTTATCGGCACCCTGCTCCACCTTGATCAAGCCGGTAAAAGCTCCTGTAGCCTCATCGTCGAGGACATACTTGAAAAGCTCGTCGGTGTTGCAATGCCCTTTCTTATGCTCTATGCGCGAATAAGTGTCAATATGGCGACTCTTGTCTTCAATTCCCATCCCATAAAGGTGAAGGGATGCATGTTCCCCTTCAAACCGCGAATAATATTCATTCCTTGTTGTGCCGTTATAGAGGGTCAAGCCGTCGATGACAAGTTCACATCCATCTTCCTCACGAATATACATCGCAGAGAGACGTGATGTCTTTTCAGTACTCTCCTCAAGATCATAGTAGTCAAGACGTGAATTCTTATCAGCAAAAATCTCGACAGTCTGCAAAGCAAGGAAATCGACATCAGGATTTTGGGTGTGATCGCACGTAAGAATCTTTATCTCTGAATCTTCTTCCATGATAACAAGCACACGTCTGACAGCCATAAGCGGTGCGCCATTCTGAAGTATGTTTACGATCTGGACAGGCTTTTCGACTATTACTCCTTTCTTGACCCATACTGCTATTCCGTCTTGCGAAAGAAGTGTATTAAGAGCAACAACAGGATTGTTCAGATCAGCGCACTTTCCATAATATTTAGCGCATATTTCAGGATGGTTGATGGCAAACTGACGCAGACTGCCCACATAGACACCTTCCGGCAACCCGATTCGTGCGTCTGTTGCCTCTGCATAAAGATCGTTGACTGAAAAAAACAGCGATGTTGAAAGGCTGGGTACGCCACAATGGAACGTGGCAGCAGGATTCACGTCTATATTGACACGCCCTATATTCACTCCATAATCGGGCGAGAGAATCTTTTCGAGATCAGTGGTTTCATAATTCTCCGAACCTTTGGCTGGAAGCTCCATGTTTCCAAGAATTTCACAAGCCGCCGGACGCAACTCATTGAGCACCCCGGCACTTCCGGAATCCACAAGAGATTTATGCTCCTTATAAAGATCGATATATTGTTGCAATGCACCCATATCCTTATCCTTTATTATCCTCGTTGTCAACCTGCTGTTTGATCCAATCATATCCTCGCTCTTCCAGCTCGAGGGCAAGTTCCGGACCTCCGGTCATTACTATTCTCCCTTTATAAAGGATATGAATAAATTCAGGCTTGATATAATCAAGAAGGCGCTGATAGTGTGTAATAACAATAGTGGCGTTATTGTCCGACTTAAGTTTGTTGACCCCTTCTGCAACAACACGCAAGGCATCTATGTCAAGACCGGAGTCAGTTTCGTCAAGAATCGAAAGTTTCGGTTCAAGAACAGCCATCTGGAAAATCTCGTTGCGCTTCTTTTCCCCACCGGAAAAGCCTTCATTCACTGAACGTGAAGCAAGCTTGTTGTCGAGTTCCACAATCGCCCTTTTCTCTCTCATCATCTTGAGAAAATCAGTAGCGCTCATGGGAGGCTGACCGAAATATTCACGTTTTGCGTTAACAGCCGCACGCATGAAATTCACCATCGACACGCCCGGAATCTCCACAGGATATTGAAAGCCGAGAAACAGACCTTCATGACTTCTGATCTCAGGCGGCATGGCAAGAAGATCCTTGCCGTAAAACTCAGCCGTACCCCCCGTCACTGTATATGCAGGGTTGCCCGCGAGCACCATCGAGAGCGTAGACTTGCCGGATCCGTTAGGACCCATTATGGCATGAACTTCACCGGGACGCACCTCAAGATTGATTCCCTTCAATATTTCTTTGCCGTTGATCTCGGCATGCAGGTTGTTTACTTTAAGCATTTTCTATCATTATTTTGGCTCCCAAACCATTATTCTTTATTATAACATCGGGAGCACAATTTATGTTGCAACTTATTTTTTTCGCTTCCCTTAATTGTATAAGATGAGAAAGATCCTCATAGCTGCGGCATCCGAGCATTCCCGGTGCAAGCATCATCACAATCTCCACTACGTTCCCATCTTCCGCCGTGGCATATTTCATCAGAGGAGAAGAGGGATTTACGCATAAGATAAGATTATAGATGATGGAAAGCATGAGCATATACTTTGCAAGGCAGAATGCGGATCCGAGCAGTTTGTCGAGCATACCTACATAAAACACCTGCATCGCACTTCTCAATACTTTCGTAAATATACGAAACAACAGAAAAACCATAACATATATCAATGCCGCAGACGTGACGCTGTAGATAAAAGCTGATCCGAGCCTCCCTTCAAGCCCGGGAAGGAGCGCACGCATAAGGGCTTCCGCCTGCTCGTCAAAAACGTGTGCACAGACAGTGCCGAACGCGAAACCAAGCACTCCCGACACCTGCCCCGTAAAACCGCTGCGGAATCCTTTGATCACCGCGATTGCGGCAACGGCTATAGCCACGATATGAAAGGTTGCATCATTCATCTTATATACTCTGCAAAATTAACTCTTATCGCCGAAACTTCAAAATTACTCCGCCACATTAACTATACGGCGTGCGTTTTGAACAAAATATTTTATTTACGAAAGCTTTCTTATCAGTTTTTTTGTTTAAATTTGTGATATGAAAGTGCCTTTTTTAAATCGACCAGTGAAAGACCTAATGGTTGCCGGCGGATTTCTTCTCGTCTGCATCCTGCTTGTGTTTGCTGCAATCTGGGCTTACAGGCAATTCATAACCACCCCCCCTTATGTCGACCCCGAACGTTATCCGGTAAGAGGCATCGACGTCTCGGCTCATAACGGCAATATCGATTTTGACAAAGTGGCTGATGCAGGTATGGAATTTGTTTTCATAAAGGCAACAGAGGGGGGCGATTTCAAAGACAAAAGTTTCCGTCAAAACTACGACAACGCCAAGAGAGCAGGACTAAAGACCGGCATATATCATTTCTTCCGGTTTGACCGTGACGGTGTGGAACAAGCTATCAATTTCCTTAAAGTGGTTGGGAAACGACAACCGGAACTCGGTCTTGTAATCGACATTGAAAAGACCGGCAATCCCGACACTATCCCTAACGAAACTATCGTCAGGCGCCTTTCAGAAATGGTGGATTATCTTAACCTGTTAGGACACCGCGTAATGTTTTACACTAACCGCGACGGCTATTATGATTATATCGCCGAGACATACCCCGGTCATCCCTTATGGATCTGTGGATTTACAGAAACCCCGATCAATGCCGAATGGAGTTTCTGGCAATTCAATCATCGCGGGGAAGTGGACGGAATAACCGGAGACGTGGATCTCAACACATTCTGTGGCAATCGTGCCGAATGGCAACGCTTCCTGCAAGGAGACATATGGCCTTACTCCCAACCTGCCAAGCAATAACAAATATTGTTCATCGTTATTTGTATAGTGAAATGTTGGGATTTTAAATCGCGGACATAGAAGTCATTTAAACTTTTTTTTGCGGAGATTGATTTTGAAACGATATAATTTTTACTCATATCCTCAGGTTGAAATCCATGATGTCTTGATGAGAATTATGGCATATGTTTGCCTTATTGTCATTACATCATCAGCAGTTTATGCTCTCCCGCCCGATCATTATGCTTCGTCATCCCGTCTTGCCTCAGGGAAATGGGTGAAGATTGAGGTCAAAGAAACAGGAATACAACTGATTTCAAATACCATTCTTCGCAATTTAGGATTTTCGGATCCCGACAAAGTAAATGTTTTTGGATATGGCGGAAGATTGATTTCAGAAAGTCTTGACGAAAATCAAATCGATGATCTGCCGATAGTGCCGTCAATAAAGACAGATCAAGGGATTGTGTTTTTCGGGCACTCCAATGTCAAGTGGACACCTACCGACAATAATGCCACACAATTCACTCATGAAATTAATCCGTATTCAGATAATTCCTACTATTTCATAAGCGATTGCGAAGAGTCTGCTATCCATCCCCCGCTAAGAGATGAAGTTTTTCCGGGATCTGATGAAACAATCACAAGTTTCACTGAGAGGATTCTTCATGAACGGGATATTCTCGCTCCTTCAAACACCGGCAGACTCATGCTTGGTGAAGATTTCCGCACACAATCAACCCGCAGTTTTCAATTCGATTTGCCGGGCATAATATCTGACGCCAACATGACGGTAAGATTCGGAGCAAAGGTCACCAACGGAATGTCGACCCTTCTCTTCACAGCCAACGGCACAAGATTGCCTGCGACTGAAGATGACAGAATCAGCGGCGTAAGTTCGAACGACACTTTTATTGCCACCACAACCACAAGCAAAGTCATATCCGGGAATGATGACAGGCTCGATCTGACCATCCAATATTCCCATTCCGGAGCCCTGTTTACCGCGGCATTGGATTATATTCAAATAAATTATAAGAGAGAATTACGGCTTCATGACAACGAGCTTTATTTCTATGTTTCTTCAGAACAACCTGCATCGGTAAAAATATCTGGATGCGACAGAAACACCATAATCCTTGACGTCACCGATCCCCTCAACCCAAAACAACTTGTCTGTTCCCTGTCAGGTTCAGATGCAATATTCAACAAAGCTTCCGGATATTCAGAATTCGTGGCTTTTAATTCTGCGAAAGTATCCCGGGCAGTCATCCCGTCCGGCAGAATCAATAATCAGAATCTTCATTCAGCTGAGGCCCCGGGACTATTGATAATTACACCCAATGAATACCGGAGTGCGGCAGAAAAAATTGCAGGGATACACGAAAAAAGCGATGGACTTTCCTCACTGATTGTTTCACCGGAAATGGTCTACAATGAGTTTTCGTCCGGAACGCCTGATGTTTCTGCATTCAGGAAACTCTTTAAAATGTGGTTCGACAAGTCAGCTGATTCAGACAGTGACTACACTCGATATTGTCTGATATTAAGCCGTCCCACATACGATAATAAGATGGTGACATCTTCTGTTAAAAATGCCGGCTACCCACGAATACCTATATGGCAATCTCCCACCGGATTCTCTGAAGCGACCTCTTATTCATGTGACGATTTTATAGGGATGCTTGAAGATTTCACTCCCGGGAAAGATATTGAAAACGCCAAAATAAATGTCGCTGTAGGAAGGATGCCGGTGACCAGTGCAACAGAAGCGATATCTGCCGCCAACAAACTTGAAAAATATGTGCTGAATCCTGAATATGGACCGTGGAGAAACAATGTGATGGTCATAGCCGACGATCAAGACAACGGGACTCATCTTTCACAAGCGGAAAGTGTCTGCGCAGCCCTTCATGACAATGGAAACGGCGCAGCATTCACCTATGAAAAGCTCTATCTTGATTCATACATCCTTGATTATTCAGCCACAGGTCCTGTCTATCCTGAAGCAAAACAGAGAATGTTTGACAAACTCACCGAAGGTGTGTTGTTTTGGAATTATATTGGTCACGCTTCACCTAAAAGCTGGGGACACGAAAACCTTCTCTCATGGGAAGACATTTCCAGTATGAATAATAAAAGACTCCCCTTTCTTTATGCAGCCACTTGTGAATTTATGCGCTGGGACTCTGACGACATAAGCGGTGCCGAAAAGATGTGGCTTAATCCTGATGCAGGAGTGATCGGTATGATCTGTCCGAGCAGGACAGTCTATATATCTCTTAACGGACCTCTAAACGTAAACACATCCGAATTTGTATTCAGACGCGACCACAACGGCAAGTCAATGCGGATCGGAGACATAATGGTGGAAGGGAAAAACGCGCAAGGCAAAGACGATAACAAACTGCGTTATGGGCTCATGGGAGATCCGGCAATGCGTCTCCCTTCTCCGGATTATGTTGTAAGTATCGACAATATCGACAGCAACGATCTTTCCGACCCTAATAATCTACCCGTGCTTAATGCACGCTCTACGGTTAAAATATCAGGAAGCATAAAGGATATGAACGGAAATGTAGCCGATGATTACAACGGAAGCGTTTCTCTCAGGCTATATGATGCAGAAAAGGTTGTCACAACCAATGGTAATGGTGATAACGGAAGAGAAATGTCTTACAATGACAGAAAATCCAGGCTCTATTCAGGTAAGGCGATTGCCCATAACGGCAGGTGGGAAACAACAATCATGCTACCTTCTGAAATTGAAAACAACTATAGCCCGGCATTGCTCTCGGCATACGCTCATGATTCGCTCGGCAGGGAAGCAAACGGTTACACCGATAAATTTTATATTTATGGATACGACCCTGAATCTTCAGAAGATCTGGAAGGTCCGGTCATCTCATCTATTTATCTTGACTCACCATCTTTTTCCAACGGAGACACTGTCGGACCATACCCCGTCTTAAAGGCACGTTTCTCAGATAAATCCGGGATCAATTCCTCGGAAACAGGGATTGGTCACAGCATGAAAATTGAACTCGACAATGAAATCTATTTCAATGATGTAGCTATATATTTCTCTCCGGATGAATCAGATCCGACTGCCGGAGAAATATCATATCAATTTAACAACCTGAATCCCGGTGAACATACCCTGACTTTCACAGTCTGGGATAACGCCAACAATTCTTCTTCGGCGACTCTGTCATTTAAGATCAAAGCCGGATGGTTACCGGGCATTTCCGACCTTCGCACTGATGTGAACCCTGCGTCTTCCAATGTAAACTTCCTTATTTCATCTGATTCTTCCGCCGGTATCAATAACTGCGAGATTGAAGTGTTCGATCTTTCAGGCAGAAAAATTTGGGGAGGAGAAACCGGATCTGCCGTATCATCCTCTAATATATCTATCGGATGGAATCTTGAAGATTATAACGGAGCCAGAGTGGCGAGAGGCATCTACCCTTACAGGGCGATTCTCCACACAAGTTCAGGAGCGAAAGTGACAAAAAGCGGAAAACTTGCTGTCACTGCAAAATAAGAACTGTTTTCAACCGATTAATTAATATGATAAATAATCTTATACTTCCGGAACCTACTCTCCGACGCCTTCCATGGTATCTTGCATACGTGGAGATACTTAAGGCGCAGGATGTAGAATATATATCATCCACTCAAATTTCAAGGGCACTGAATGTAGATGCTTCACAAATAGCCAAAGATCTTTCTTTCCTTGCATTGAAAGGTAAAACCCGCATAGGTTATGAGGTAGACGCACTTGCTAAAGCTCTTGCAGACTTTCTTGGATTCCACACTCCCCACAAGGCATACGTGTTTGGAACGGGTAGTCTCGGAATGGCATTAATGCAAGATTCGGGTCTTGACAACTATGGGCTTAATATCATTGCAGGTTTTGATATCGACAAAAATAAGATTGGCACAAAGGTGGGGGATGTGCCCATATATCATATTGACAGTCTTGAAGAAGTGATGGAAGCAAACCCTGCCACAATCGGAATTCTGACCGTTCCCGCCGATTGTGCCCAGATCACTGCCGACATCGCAATCGGTGAAGGGATAAAAGCTATATGGAACTTCACTCCCTACAGGGTAAAAGTGGCAGAAGGGATCGTGATGTCAAACACATCGATCTATGCCCACCTCGCCCTGATTTACAACAGACTTAACGCAGAATCCTGATGAAAACTTTTATAATTGAAAATAACTTGTATTGCGGACAAGAGGGAGAACCGGTTTGGAGTTTTCTGCCGGATTCGGCATTATGCAATGCCGGTAAACCATTTTTTATTCCTGAAAATGCAGACTCCATGACGGCTTTTATCTCCCCGGCAATCAAGATCACTCGGCTGGGTAAATCAATTGCCCCAAGATTTTCCAAAAGATATTATTCAGAAGCTGCTCCGGCAATCCATTTTCGAGACATGGGCTACAGGGAATACCTGACCAGACATGGTCTACCCACAGACATGTCGCAAGCTTTCGACAGAGCCTTGATTATAGGAGATTTCGAAAACGCAGTTACAATATTGGGTGATATACCTCTCACCATGTATAAAAACAATGAAAAAGTTGATGAATGGAAAAAGGATGATCTCACTACCACTATTGACGAATTATTTCCGGCAATTTCAGCATCCAACACTCTGAAAATGGGGGATTATCTTATTCCTGCACTTTCCATTGGCACTGAAGTTAAAATTGGAGATAATCTTGAATTGAAACTTGGAGACAAGACAATCCTCAATGTTATGATAAAATAAAATTCTTCTCTTCAATGAAAATAATACCAACCAATAGTTGTCTTGTCTTTCTATGCATGTATCTGCTCACAGTATTTTCTGCTAATGCAAGAAACGAAATCAAGGACAATGAATTTAATCCTGTAAATACAGGAGTGACAACTCTAAGCATCACTCCCGATGCAAGGGGTTCAGGAATGGGTAACCTTGGTGCGGCAACAGAACCGGATGTAAACGCCCAGTTCTGGAATCCTTCGAAATATGCTTTCGCCTATAGCAAAGGAGGGGTTGCAATATCCTATACTCCTTGGCTCAGAAAAATTGTCAACGACATATTTCTCGGCGACCTCACAGGATATTGGAAACTTGGAGATGGCGATAATCAGGCTCTGAGCGCATCTTTCCGTTATTTTTCTCTTGGAGATGTGACTGTGGGTGGCAATACATCGGGTGAGACTCTTCAAACTATCAATCCATACGAATTTGCTTTTGATTTGGGTTATTCAAGAAAACTTTCGGAAAAGTTTTCAATGGGTGTCGTGTTGAGATATATTCTTTCAGATCTTTCGTATGATGATTCTTATTCAGGGGAAACCAACACTGCAGCAAGCGCTTTTTCGGCGGATATATCCGGATATTACGTCACATATCCCATGATAGGCAGAAATGAATGCCAAATTTCATGGGGTTTCAACATCTCAAACATAGGCACTAAAGTGAGCTATGACCATGGTGCCACCTATGCCTTTCTTCCCACCAATTTAAGATTGGGAGCTCAATTCATGTTCCCTCTTGCCGACTATAACACTCTTGCAGTAGGTCTCGATCTCAATAAGCTTCTTGTGCCGACAATGCCACGCCAAAAAGATTATGACATGGACTCGATCGAGGGACAAACTGCATATGAAGAGGCAAAAGAGAAATGGGAAACGATGTCGCCTATCACCGGCATTTTCAAAAGTTTTTCCGATGCCCCCGGTGGCTTCAGTGAAGAATTGAAAGAGATCAATGTTTCATTCGGTGGTGAATATGCCTACAATCAGCAATTTTTCGCGCGAATGGGATATAACTATGAAAATGCATCCAAGGGGGGTAGAAGTTACTTCACATTCGGTGCCGGATTTGCATTGAATGTCGTGCGTCTCGACGCTTCCTACATGCTCGCCACAGCGCAGAGTTCACCTCTCGACCAAACTCTCCGCTTCACTCTTTCTTTCGATATGGACGGCATTCAGGATCTCCTCGGTAAACGTCGCCGCTAAAAACAATTCAAACTCAAAACTCAAAACTCAAAACTCAAAACTCAATATGTATAGAATAGGACAAGGATATGACGTTCACAGACTCGTGGAAAACCGCGAACTTTGGATTTGTGGAATAAAACTACCACATACTCACGGGCTGTTAGGGCATAGTGACGCCGATGTAGCGATCCACGCTCTATGCGATGCTATTCTCGGAGCTCTCGCTCTTCGCGACATCGGATACCATTTCCCGGACACTGACCCGAAATATAAAGGTGCCGACAGCAAACTTCTACTTGCCGAGGTATGCCGCATGATAAGAGAGAAAGGCTGGGAGATCGGTAATGTCGATATCACCATCATGGCTGAAGCCCCAAAATTCAAGCCCCACATCGAGGAGATGCGAGAATGTCTTGCAAAAGTCATGAACGTACATACAGATTGTGTATCAGTCAAGGCAACGACAACTGAAGGACTCGGCTTTACCGGCAGACGTGAAGGTATTGCCGCTAATGCCGTAGCACTACTCTATGA
>ENA-OYZU01000274-OYZU01000274.1-human-gut-metagenome-genome-assembly--contig:-NODE-274-length-12565-cov-4.123181_pt1 | contig 12565 bp, 7 predicted proteins | sample MGYA00244202_ERZ653488 | MGnify/ENA primary metagenome ERZ653488 (study PRJEB26926, sample SAMN06164972) | human gut metagenome | biome: ENVO:00009003; feature: ENVO:2100002; material: ENVO:00002003...
TACACTCGACTAGTCGTCGGCAGCGTCAGATGTGTATAAGAGACAGTATTAGGATGGATCAAAGCATGATAAAGTGCGGTGTAAAAGACTGTCTTCTGATCTTCCGTGCCACCCTCAACCTCAATCTTGCCGAGTTCATGCGCCCACGAATCTCTCGCATGCTTGAGTACACTGTCAAAATCAGTATCCTTTTGTTCATGATTCAGATTTTCGAGAGCATTTTCCTGAGAAACGAACGATACCCCGATACTCACTTCAACCTGCTCTCCTGCTTCGAGATTGTCAAAAGAAAACCAATAACCCAAATCATCACCCGACATCTCCCGGGCGAAAGACTTATAGATTTTATAAGTTCCGTTATCGGGAGTCCATTCCGCCTCCACTCCATGCATCTCCGGCTGCATTTTCCAGAAGCCGGATGAATCCGGTTTTCTGTTTACCCTTAATGCAAAATACATTGTAAACACAGCATCCGGATTATAGCAAAAAGTTCCCATCAGCCGGCTGCCCACAATCTCGGTATCCGAGACACGACGTATTGACGCCCCTGTCTCATTGGTGAGACCGATACCCAGATTAACAAGAATATTACCTTGCCCTGCAGGAAAAGTATACCTCTCGACCGAAGATCTTTTTGTAGCGGTCGCCTCCGAGAATATCCCGTATTTTTCAAGATATGCGGAATAATAACCGGGAGAGGCTTTCTCATCACGATAGGTGGTGCCGTAATCGCGATAATCGACATTAAGAGGCCCTGTGGTTGCCATGGTCACGACCGAACCAAGTTCCGGACATCCCACCCCGCTCAAATTTACATGAGAGAACCCTGTGAGGTAACTGTTTGTGACATCATACGGAGTAGACCACCAGCGGGCATCCTTGTCAAAATTATTCAGCTCTGAGCCGGTGACATTGAAAGGGGTCACCGACATCAATCCGTTCGGCACCACCGCCCCGGGATTGGTGGTTCCGAAATTGGTGGTTCCGATAAACGGGTTGACATACCGCAGCAGCGCAGTGTCAGGCTGCTCAGCAGCATTGATAAACGATGCAGCTATAAGGAAAATCGCGGCGATAGAGAGTCTTGCCATCCTATAAAGAATGTGTTTTTATGAATTGTATGATTTCATCAATATAACCGAAAGCCATGCAGACCGTAGTATCCGCCGCACCATAATAAACGGCAACCCGGTTGCCCTCAGTAATAGCCGCACATGGAAACACCACGTTCGGGACATCACCCGCCAACTCATAAGGCGCTGCCGGGGCAAGAATATAGTCTCGTGTGCGCCACAACACTTTCGACGGATCATCCCTGTCAAGAATGGCTGCTCCCATTGAATAACGATAACCATTACATGTGGCAATAACCCCGTGATAAAACATAAGCCAGCCCTCATCCGTAAGGATAGGTATCGACCCGGCCCCTATCTTGAGACATTGCCATGCGCTCTCTTCAAATGGAGCCACTTTCATCACACAGCGATGCTCTCCCCAATATTTCATATCGGGAGAATAGCTTATAAATATATCTCCGAAAGGGGTATGTCCGTTGTCGCTCGGACGGCTAAGCATGGCAAAGCGACCATCAATTTTTTTGGGGAACAACACCCCGTTTCTATTGAAAGGCAGGAAGGCGTTCTCACACTGATAGAATGTCTTGAAATCAAAAGTATATCCGATGCCTATCGTGGGGCCGTTATAACCGTTGCACCATGTGATCCAATACCGGTCGTCGATCCATGTCACACGGGGATCATATTTATAATCGGAATGGATCATATCGGTATTACCCGGCTCGAACTTGATCGGAGTGTCGGATATCTCCCAATTGATCCCGTCATGCGAGAAGCCGACGAATATATTCATTCTCACAGCTTTGTCATCGCAACGGAACACTCCCGCATAACCGTCGCCAAAAGGTACGACCGCTGAATTGAATATCGAGTTTGAGATTGCAGTGGCATAGCGTCCGATTATCGGATTTTGAGAGCTTCGCCACATCACGTCCTTGCAATTGTCCGGACGGTTTTCCCAAGGAAAATTATTGATTGCCATTATTGTTTACTTATTTAATCTATCAAATTTAAAGCACTTCGTTGTCTGTCAAGGCTGACGTTTCCGCTTCGAGCAGTTTTCCCTTGTCATCATACCTGAAAGGGACAATACGGCTCATGACAAAAGCCGGGATAGTGCACAACATAACAACTATGAAAAATGCGAGATATCCCAACTTGTCGGCGAGCCATCCACTCATCATACCCGGAATCATCACTCCAAGATTCATTATGCCTGAAGCAAAGGCATAATGTGCCATCTGATGAGGACCGGGGGCTATCTGCTGCATCATAAACAGAGTCAATCCCACGAAGCCGAAGCCATATCCGAAATACTCGAATATAATGCCTGACGCAATGATCCATCCGGCATCGGGCTGACGCCATGCGAGCAAAGCATACACCACAAACGGGATGTTGAACGCACACACCAGGGAAAACAAAACTTTCTTCAGTCCGAACGCAGAAATATAATACCCGGCAAGAAGAGAACCCGCGACAAAAGCCGCTGCCCCATAAGTGCCGTAATATACCCCTATCTGTTCGGTGTCAAGTCCGAGTCCACCCGATTCACGGGAAGCCTTAAGGAACAAAGGTACAACTTTCACCACAAATCCCTCGCCAAATCTATACAGGAGAATAAAAATAATATAGACCAGTATATGTTTTTTTGTGAAAAATTGTCGCAACACGTTCCATAAATCGTATAAGACTTCCTTCACTCCGCGCTTGTCGGCTGTTGCGTTTCCTACCTCCCCTTTCAACCCTTTTCCGGGCAGAATAAATATATGATACAGTCCCAACAAAAACATTACCATCCCAAGAATGCCCATGATAATCATCCAGGCATCCCGGTTGGCAGCAATGACATCTCCGACAGAAGCTGACACGTCAGACGAAAGGTTATTCTTTATCAGCCATCCAGCAAGATATATTAGACCACCCGACGCCACAATCTTGGCAATATTATAGAAGGCGCCTTGCCAACCGATATAGCGCGCCTGCTGGGTGGGCGTGAGTTCTGACATATACACTCCGTCACAGGCTATATCATGGGTGGCACCTGAAAAAGCTGCTATCGCGAGGAAAAACACAGCAGGGGCAAAGAAATCTTGAAATGTCAGAGACAGGGCTGTAAGTCCGAATGCAACTCCGGTCACAAGCTGGGTCGTGACCACATAAAATTTTTTAGTCCGGAAAAGCTCAAGAAACGGACTCCACAACGGTTTTATAGTCCAGGGCAGAAGTATCAGGGAAGTCCAGAATGTTATTGAGGCGCTATCCACTCCCATTCCATCGAACATCAACACAGACACCATGTTGACCACAACAAACGGGAGTCCCATGGCAAAATAAGCTGTCGGCACCCATGCAACCGGAGTTATCTTTCCCTTATTCATTTTTTATTCTTCCTCTTAGACAACGTTTTTTCAAAATCTTTGAGTATTTTGCGGCCTTCTGCCGTTGAACGCAATTCATTGGTAAACGAATATGGAGCGGCATCCTCGGAAACACCTCGCTCGAAATTCGGATCGCAACCCATTTCCACATCTATCTTTGCCCCTTGCGACAACTGATCATTGGTAAAATAATTCTTGTCATATTCTATTCCATTTACCTTCATATTACTGATATAGCGATTGACACCACTATTTGCAGGGGCATTGATCTCGACCACGTTGCCATTCTCAAGATGTATTTTCGCCTTCTTGAACAATGGAGATGTGATTGCATATTGACCTGTGCCGGGAGCCACGGGATAGAACCCGAGAGAGGAGAACACATACCATGCAGAAGTCTGACCGTTGTCCTCATCTCCGCAATACCCGTCAGGATAAGGGGTATAAAGACGGTCTATCACTTCACGGGTCCAATATTGGGTCTTCCACGGTTCGCCCGCCCAGTCATAAAGATATATCATGTGCTGCACCGGCTGATTGCCATGCGCATAGTTGCCCATATCCATTACCTGCATCTCGCGGATTTCATGAATCGGGAAACCATAATAGCTGTCGTCAAAATGAGGCGGTACGGAAAAGACAGAATCCATCATTGAAGTGAACTCTTTACGTCCCCCCATAAGTTCAATAAGCCCCTGCGGATCATGGAAGACACTCCAGGTGTAATGCCATGCATTACCCTCGGTGAAAGCGTCTCCCCATTTCAAAGGGGAGAACGGCGACTGAAAAGAACCGTCTGCGTTACGCCCACGCATAAGGCGAGTCTCCTTATCGAAAAGATTACGATAATTGAGAGCACGCATTGCAAATTTATTCTGCTCCTTTTCAGGACGATCAAGAGCTTTTGAAAGCTGATAGATTGCCCAGTCGTCGTAGGCATATTCAAGCGTACGCGCCGCATTCTCATTTATGCCGACGTTATAGGGTACATACCCGAGAGTATTATAATATTCATGCCCGAGACGTCCGGTGGACCTGACTGAAGGATGCACATTTTCTGTGCCTGCCACTATCCCGTTCCAAAGCGTTTCGGTATCCTCCACCTTTACGTTATTGAGATAGGCATCCGCCAGCACGGAGGCAGAATTATTGCCAACCATACAATCCCTATGTCCCGGAGATGCCCATTCCGGGAAAAAGCCGCTTTCCCGATAGGCGTTGAGCATCCCTTCCTGGATTTCCCTGTTTACAGAAGGATAGACCAGATTCAAAAGCGGGAAAAGCGCACGGAATGTATCCCAAAGCCCGGTATCCGTATACATGTATCCCGGCAACACCTCTCCATTATAAGGACTATAATGCACCACTTCATTCTCAGGTGTGACTTCATAGAATTTTCTGGGGAAAAGCAATGACCGGTAAAGCGCGCTGTAGAATGTGCGGTCTTTATCAACCTCTGCACCTTCCACATCAAAACGTCCGAGAATATCATTCCACCTATCCCTGCCATTCTCTTTTATCTGAGTGAATGTCTGCGATCCAAGCTCCTTCAGGTTATGTTCAGCCTGGGCGAAACTTATGAATGAAGAAGCCACCCTCGCGGTTATAATCTCGCCACGGGAAGTGGAAGAGAAACGTATTCCAGCCACAGAATCCTGCGATTCTGCAAGTGTGAAAGACCTGTCAAATTCAATTACAAAATAATTAGCAAAATTATCAGGGACGCCTCCATGATTGTTGCATGCCTTCCCTATGACACGCCTGAGTTCGGGCTGCACCTCAATCATACCTTTCCCGTCAAGTATGTCGACTACCATGAAAGCCTCATCTGTCGCGGGATAAGTGAATTGCAGTATTGCGGCACGCTCCGTCGGCGCGATCTCCGCAGTCACGTCATAGTCGGCAAGATAAGCCTTATAATAATAGGGCAATGCGATTTCCGCCTTATGAGAATACCACGATCCCCTCTCTTTGTCTGAAAGAACCAGCTTCCCCGTTTCAGGCATCAGAGAGAAAGCACCGTAGTCATTGATCCAGGGAGAGGGCTGGTGAGTCTGTTTCAACCCGCGGATCTTATTGTCGGTATAGACATACTGCCATCCGGAACCGTTTTCACCTGTCTGCGGTGTCCAGAAATTCATGCCCCACGGCAATGCAATCGCCGGATAAGTATTGCCTGTCGAAAGTTCGAATGTAGATTGCGTCCCCACAAGAGGGTTCACAAGATCAGCAGGACTCTCTTTTGAAAAAGCCTGTATGGATGTTGCCAAAGCAAGGGATATGGTAATGTATCTTATCATGATAAAACGAGCTTACGCAATTGATAGGTTATTTATAAGTTTCAGAAGGCTTGTCTGTCATATCGAACCTCAGATTCCCACCTCCGGCGAAATCTTCATGCGAAATAAACGGAGAGACAAGACGCTTACCGTTAAATGTCACAGATTTCACATATATATTACTGTCGGAAAGCCCTTTTGCCTCAATATCCAGTTTTTTCCCTTCCGGCAGGTTTACTGTCATCTTTCCGAACAACGGACGTCCTACGGAATACACCGGATTTCCGGGTGCCACCTGATATATACCCATCGCATTAAGAACGAGCCACGCCGACATCTGCCCGCAATCCTCATTTCCGGAAAGTCCGTCCGGATCGTTGCGGTATTGTTCACGGAATATTCTGCCCACAAGTTCCTGTGTTTTCCATGGCTGATCTACATAGTTGTAAAGATGTGTCACATGGTGAGACGGTTCATTGCCATGGGCATATTGACCGATCAGACCGGTGATATCAGCAGAAACGAGATCACCTTCAAGTTCGGAAGGCGCATTGAACAACGAATCCAATTTCCCTGCAAATGCATCATTGCCACCCATAAGTTGCACAAGCCCGTCGACATCATGGGGCACAAACCAGGTCCACTGCCATGCCGTTCCCTCGCAATAATCGTCATTACGATGGTTTGACGACCGGGGATTGAAAGGTTCGCGCCATCTTCCGTCGCTCATTTTCCCGCGCATAAATCTTGTGGACGGGTCAAAATAATGACGGTAGGCTTTCCCGAGCGAATCATAACGTACCTGAATGGCTGTCTCGCCCGCAGCATCAGCCAGACGCGCTATCGCCCAGTCATCATAGGCATATTCAAGAGCTTTTGCCACAGATTCATGATCTTTGTCAGATGGAATCCACCCTATCTTATTTTTATAATATTTCGCCTGAGGCATCAGGCAAGCCACCACCGCAGGCGGCGCCACAATTCCCTCCGGATCGTATTCCGCTGCCCTTACGGAAGCCATAAGAGCCTCTTTCGGATCAAAACTGTTCTGTCCCTTCGCTACAGCATCTGCAAACATCGCCGCCGTGTGATATCCGATCATTGTGCCGGTATAATTTGATGCAAGCTCCCACATCGGCAGGATTCCACCCTCTTTTGCCTTGAGAAGCAATGACCGGAGAAACGCATCATTGAGCTGCGGATCTATTACTGTAAGAAGCGGGTGAAGCGCACGGAATGTGTCCCAGGTAGAAAAGATAGTATAAACCGGATCAGCTGTCGAACCCTGTTTCGGTTTACGGTCCATGCCGAGATACCTTCCGTCGGCATCGGTGAAAAGATTAGGTGCGATCGCCGTATGATAAAGGGCGGTATAGAAGACAGTAAGATCATCTTCATTCTCTGTATCCGGCACCTCTATTTTAGAGAGCCATTGATTCCATTTTTTACGTGCTTCAGCACGTGTGGCATCAAAGTCAAACCCTGGCATCTCAGCCTCAACATTCCCTTTCGCGCCATCTTCATCCACTGCAGAGACTGCAATTTTGGCAAACAGACTGTCGCCTTCCTTTATTTCCGGGAAAGTCAGAAGCGCCTTACACCGGGCATAAGGTTCCCCCTTGGAATTGACAATTGTATCCGTCACATATTCAATCTTGAACGGCTCAGAGAACTTGGCATAGAAATATATACCCTGATCAAACGCCCAATATTTAGTCATCTTGTAGCCGGCGATTTCAGTATCACTTATAGCGTGAATGTCCATGGTCAGATTCTGCTGACGCTGGATAGAATAATCCATATCTATAATCATTCCCGCCTCCCCGTCCATTGCTTCAGGAAAGGTGAAGCGATATAGGGCGACCCGGTCAGAAGCAGTCGACTCGGCAAGTATTCCGTAGCGGTCAAGCATGACTGAATAATATCCCGGCTCGGCTATTTCCCTTTCATGAGAGAAGCCGGAAGCATATGGGAGATTCTGAAGCGTGTCGACCTGATTGTCTATCTCCTTAAGTCCGACAGTCGGCATAATAAGCACATCTCCATAGTCGGCACATCCTGTCCCGCTGACATGAGTTTGAGAAAACCCATTGATCAGCGAATCTGCATAATAATATCCGGAACATGCATCCCATCCGTCAATACGGGTGTCGGGTGAAGGCTGAATCATGCCGTGCGGTGTCACCGCCCCGGGAAAAGTGTGACCGTGACCACCCGTGCCAATCATCGGGTTGACAAAAGAGGCGTAATCTCGTGCCGTCTTATCTGATACAGAGCCACAGGCTGCAACCACTGCCGCAACAATAGCAAACGACACTATATGTCTTGTCTTATTCATCTTAATACTTGAGTAGTTTGATTGTTAAGTTATTTCCATGGATTTGACGGTTTGGAATCCATCTGCAATTCAAGCACTCCCCCCTTCATGATGTCTTCATGTGATATTCGGGGGACTGTGAGGGTATTTCCATTAAGAGAAGCCGAATTAATATACCGATTCTCTTTTGAAAGTCCGGTTGCTCGTATAATGAATTTCTTTCCATCCGACAGATTTATCACCGATTCCTCAGCCATAGGGGCACCCAGTTCATACATTCCGGAAACAGGATTGACAGGATAAAATCCCATAGCCGACAATACATACCATGCCGACATCTGCCCCATATCTTCATTGCCGGGGAGACCTTCGGGGGTGTCTGTGTATAATTCGGTCATGATTCTTCTCAGCCAATCAGCCCCTTTCCACGGCGAATCCGTGTAGTTGTAAAGATACGGATTATGATGTGAGGGCTCATTCCCGTGGGCATACTGCCCTATCATGCCTGTCGAGAAAATCGGAAGTTCAACCGACGGGTCTGTCTGATGACTGACTATGCTGTCAAGTTTAGCCTCCAGAGCATCTCTTCCTCCGAACAGCCTTATCATCCCATCGATGTCATGCTGCACAGAAAAAAGATATTGCCAGGCATTGCTTTCACATATTTCCTCGGTATACTCATCCGGATTGAAAGGAGAGATGAAAGAACCATCGCGAAGACGCGGCTGGAAAAAGCCACTCGCAGGATTGTAGACATTCGCATAATTTCCGGATCTGCCGATAAATTCCTTATAGATTTCATCTTTCCCGAGATGACGTGCAAGTATTGCTATGGAATAGTCATCGAATGCGTATTCAAGGGTCTTTGACATTTCCCAACCCTCACCTTTTTCAACCGGCACATACCCCAGATCCATAAAATCTCCAAGCTGTCTGTAAGGTCGGTTGCGGGCGGTTTTCACCATTATGTCAAGAGCTTTTTCCGCATCAATGTTACCAAGACCTTTCAATATTGCATCCACTATTATGGGGGCTGAATGGTATCCGATCATCATGTCGGTTTCCGCACCCCACATATTCCACACCGGAAGACGTCCGTTCTGAATGGCAAATTCCATAAGCGAACGCGCCATATCTCCTGCCCTTTCGGGAACGATAATGGTGTAAAGCGGATGAGATGCACGGTAGGTATCCCAGGTTGAGAAAGACGAATAATTTGTAAATTTTTTTGCCTGATGAATTTTTCCGTCAGGTCCCGGATATGACCCATCCACATCACAATAAATTGTTGGGGCAAGCATTGAATGATATAACGCAGTATAAAATATACGGCGCGATGTCGTGTCGGGAGTTGAAAAACTGATGCGCCCGAGCTCCATGTTCCAGGCACTGCGTGTAGCTGCATCCGCCTTATCGAAATCGATACCCGGAGCCTCCGCCTCAAGATTATTGAGCGCATTTTTAACAGACGTGGGAGAAAGTGCAGTGGCAACTGTAATCTGCTCGCCGGGCAAGGTATTGAAATAGAAAACCGCATCCTGAACCGACACATCCGAAGCATTGGGTTTCACTATAACAGAATCCTTCACTTCCACCCTGTCGAAAGGACGTGAGAATTTACTGGCAAACCATACTTTCTGATTTCGTGCCCATCCATCTGAAAATCTATATCCCGCCACTGTCACACTGTCGATTATTTCTATTCCGGCAGCCTGTGTGGCATCCCAGTTCATGGCTTTTGACAAATTCAAAAAGACTGCCGCATCTCCTCCGGGCATTGTATAACGTTGAAGTCCCACTCTTGGAGTTGCCGTCAGTTCCACAGTAATGTCATAATCATCAAGAACGACCTTATAATATCCTGCACGTGATTTTTCTGTAGAATGACGAAATTTTGAATGTATCCCGAGTGGAGCCGGAGCTGCCTTTACAGGCAACCTCACAGGCATAAACGACACATCATACAAGTCGCCGGCACCAGTACCGCTCAAATGGGTATGCGAAAATCCGGCAATCGTGGAATCCGGATAAAAATATCCGGAGATACGGTCCCATCCGGGAAGGCCGTTGTCAGGACTCAGCTGAACCATACCGAACGGCGCTTGAGCGCCGGGATAAGTGTTTCCTGTAAAGTCCGTACCGATCATGGGGTTTACAACTGAAGCCAAATCCCCGAAACCGTCTGAAAAAACGGCTCCATTATTACTACAGGACACCCCGCCGACAACACATATAATTGTCGCAAACACAGGAGCTAAATATGTACATGGATGAATATAGCGCAGATAAGATTTTTTCATGCTATAGGTAATCAAGATAAATAACCGTTTTATAATTCGGCACAACTAACTCTTCGTTGATGAATGCCGTATATGTTTCTCTATGGATGCAATCTTCTTTGAGATATTACATTTCCATAGAGATGGCAACTATCAAATCAAAAATCAAGTAGTGATAATTCATATGTGTGGTTAGTGTCTTTTATTCGCCAACCCACATTACGCCGGAGACACGCGAAGAGCTCCGGCATAATGAGCGGCGATTATAATATCATCGTGATTATAAATATCAACGATTGAACCAATACCTGATACTTATTGTCAATAATCCTTATTGTACCAGCTGTTGTCGTATTCAAGTTCAGCATTCCAGAACGATATGGTTGTCTTTTTCATATCATTCACTATATAAGGAGTCATCCAATATCCGGGGTTGCAAGTGAAATTGAATATCATGAGTGCGCCATAACCTTCTTCACGCATTCCGTCAAGAGAGAAGCGGGAGGAATAGTTGCCATTTGCAGGAATCCACTGCATATAGTCAGAACAGTTCCATGAGCCGGTTCCCGCCTGGCTGATGCTCAGTCCGGGATAAGTGGAGACAGGATTGGATGTCACGCCATAATCATTGAGCACGAGATCGAATATCTCACCGGGATTCATACCGTCGACATCGACAGCACTGTAAAGAGCCTCATATCTGTAGCTTACAAGCAGGCGTGAAGGCTGTGCCTTACGGATTTCATAAGCCATGCGGGAAGCAGCCTCGGTAGACTGTGCCTGAAAACCGGGAATGGTTGTGTTGGCGGCCTCATCATAGTTGGTATATTCGTCATCGAGAAACACTCCGTCAAGTTCGTATGCATCACAAAGGTTCTTAACCTCTGAAGCAAACGCTTTGGCAAGTTCAGGCTTGAGTGTGGAAATTCCGGAAATATCGTGATTTCCGAGTATTCCGAGCACAACCTTGATGCCTCGTTCCTGCAACGGTTTGATGTATTTCTCACGTTGGTCAAGCAAAGCCTGAACATTCTCATTTCTGCTGACATACACGCGTCCGGTTTGAGAATTGTAATTAATGTTGGCAGAAAAAAGCACGACTACATCAAAAAATTGTTTTCCGCTTTCTTTCAGAGTGAAACCCATCACATTCAGGGGATTGACATCGTTCACCTCAATCACTCCCACAATCTTCATACCCGGTTTCCCCTCATAGAATTTTTCAGTGCCGGGGAATTTAGTGCAATCACGCACCAGAACAATAAATGAGTTTTCACCTCCTGCCATTGCTGCATTCTCCGGTGTCACACTCAAAGGCACAGCATAGGTGGTTTCCGGATCAAGATCAGTATTGCTCTTGAATTCAAGCTTATAGGCATCACTTGATATGCTGCCTGCACTGATAGTTATCTTGCCGTCGTCCGGAAGAATCACACTTGCCTGCGGAAATGCAGCTACCTCACTTCCCGAAGCGGCATTATATGCATCAAGTACGGAAAGGTCATATTTCAAAGTAGCGGAGGCAGACCCTTCGATCGCCTTGGAAGAGCGAAGATACAGATCCATAGTGTACGACTCCTTAAATTCCGCAAACCCCACATTGCTGTGACCGTCGCCGTCAGTGAGATACACCACGTTTCCTTGTGGACTCTGGATAATACTGTCGTCAGCTCCACCGATATATATGTCATCGTTGTCGCACGATACAAAGGCTGATATTGCAGCCATACAGATCAACGATCTGAATAATATTTTTGACATTGTCTTCGAAAAATTCTTTAATGTTGTCTGAATGGTCTTGTTTTATTTCTCAGGAAGATATACAGGAATCCAATCCGGAGCTTTCTGACACTTGAGATCATATCCGTTGGCATAATCGTGGATTGTGTTTCCGGTGCCTTCATCCATTTTCCAATAAGCGGCGAGACCGTCGGCATCTTCATTCACCACGTAGAAATGATTGGGCTCATTGATCTCTTCCTTTGAAAGGATACGGTTCCAGACACGCAACTCGCTCATATACCCTTTGAAATATCTGTTGGCGTCATAAGCGTAGCCCACATAAAATCCACGCGGGCCATCGGTTATGTCTCCGGAGGCAGTATTCCAGTTCACAGGGTTCCTGTAATTGCCGGTCTGCACATTTCCTTTGAGGACTCCGTCGAAATAAACACAGCATTCTCCGGCTGTCTCTTATACACATCTCCGAGCCCACGAGACGGACTCCTATCTC
>ENA-OYZU01000279-OYZU01000279.1-human-gut-metagenome-genome-assembly--contig:-NODE-279-length-12332-cov-3.976460_pt1 | contig 12332 bp, 9 predicted proteins | sample MGYA00244202_ERZ653488 | MGnify/ENA primary metagenome ERZ653488 (study PRJEB26926, sample SAMN06164972) | human gut metagenome | biome: ENVO:00009003; feature: ENVO:2100002; material: ENVO:00002003...
CGCTCATATATATCCCATGCGTCCAGAAGCGGCATATATGCCCTTCGATGCCAGGAGAAAAAGAGATTTATCTAACTGATGAACGAGATCCGGTTCAAAAATTGCGTGATGCCGCTCCATAAAACTCTCTATGCCTACGCGCTCACCATCCTTAGAGATGAGAGCGATGCGCAAGACTGTATCCAGGACGCATTCACACGCCTTTGGGAAAACCGGGACCGTCTCGGAAAGATAGACAACATTGGAGCATACGCCATGGTGACCGTAAAAAATATTGCCCTTACAATGCTTAGCCGGTCACGCAACGCGTTCTCTCCATACGGCGACGATCCTCCGGACATCCCTGATTCCGGCGCGTCGCCGGAAAACATAACGGAAGCCCGCGACGATGTCAGACAAATGGCACGCCTGCTCCGGGAATTGCCCGACAACCAAAGAAAGGTAATCACTCTGACCACTATGGCGGGACTCTCCACCTCGGAAATAAAAGAAGCTACCGGTCTCTCTGAAGATAATGTAAGGGTTCTTCTTTCAAGAGGACGGAAAAAACTTCGGGATCTCTTCTCAAAATCATAAACTCTCACCTCATTAAACAAACAAATATGGCAAACAACGACATATATACCGTCAGACAACTGACTGAAAAATTCTTCAACGCCACCCTTTCCGATCAAGAATCGGAGAGACTCTCAGGATATGCCGAAGACCTTACGGGACCGAATCCCTCCTTTGAAGTCAACGACATGCAGCTTCTAAATGACCTTGAGCTTATAAAATCGCTCAACAGTCATTCAGAAGCATCCCTGAAGGCTCTTGCACTCCAAACGCCACCGGAGCTTGAACAAATATTGGATAACCAGATTTCCAAACTCGCCCGCGCAAGCAGACGACGTTTGATATTCAAACGGTTAATTCCCATGACAGCCGCAGCTGCAGTCGTTGCAGTTGTTGCCACTGTTGGATTTAAAGCAACTGAGGGAATAAATATGGAAAATCCTCAAAAGCTGCAATATGCTTCCACACCCGACAATGCGGAAGCAGGGAAACAATCTTCGCCCCAACTTACAGGCTCTTCTGAAAGCCCTTCCTTTATAGAGATCAACAAACCCGTGGAGCATGTCGCCGCAAAGGTATCCAATTCACCGGGATTGCATCAAGCATTGCCTGTACAGACAGCTCAGGCACTATCTGCCATAGCTATAGCCACTGAACCTGAAAAAATTAATCTTCCATATTTTTCAGATCCGGTGATCGACGTGATGCCTATGATCGCAGCAGCATCTATTGATCCATCCAACATCGTTATACAACCGTTATCCACTCTTAGTCAAACGGTTTGCAATGTCTATGAATCAGTTGATGCCGTCTCTTCATCTTTCGCCGGAATTGCCGAGACATTGGATTTAGTCAACTCTTCCCTATCTCTGCTGGCTGCAACCGGAAGTGAAATGCAATAAGATAATCTATTCATCAGTTAAATAATTAAACCTAACCATAAATTATGAATACTCTCATAAGACTTCTTCTCTTCATCATTATCGGGATTTCTTCTTCGACAGCTTTCGCTGCCAATCCAAAGAAGTATTTTGAAGACCTATCCTCAAATCCCAATTTTGACTACACCTATGTATCCCCTCTCATGCTTCAGGCAATGGGTGATCAGTATCTTTCGCAGGAGAGATCCGGAGGTCTTCCTGTGAAAAGCAGTCAAATCACATCCATTGAAACCATTTCTACAAATGGAGACGGGATGAATGAAAAACTCTGGAAAGCAATCACCTCAATAAAAAAAGACAACAAGCTTGAGACTCTCACGACAAAGAAAAAAGACTTCTATCGTTATGATGTTTTCGCAAAGCTGTCAGGAGATCATAAATATTTCACCAATCTGCTCGTCATAACCCAAGACGGTGCCGAAAATGTGAGTGTGGTCTATATGGAAGGGAAAATCCCGGTGAATTCAAATTTAAAATACTCTCTGACTCAATAACCGTGAGTGGCGTCGACACGCCAAAAATTGAGGCAATTATAGAAGAGATTACCCAAATAATTAAACCTTATAGGCAAGGATTTGTCTAAAATAAAATAGTGCGTTTCTTAACACACATAAAATGATACCAAATGAAAAAGCGAATCATACCATATATATTAGGCAGCATGGCATTATTTGCAGCCTGTAGCCACCAGAAACCAAAATTGGAAATATCCCTCTCCGATAAATTTGAAGGACAGTCTGTAGAACTAATCAATTTTCTTGACTCAACATCAATCTCTTCGGCTATCGTCAAAGATGGAAAAGTTGTGTTTGATAATATTTCCCAAAAACCGGTATTCGCTTCGGTACTTATCGACGGAAGGACGCGAGCCTTTTACATTTCTGAAGAAGGAACCGCTACTTTGAACGACTCTACCTCAACTGCTGTCGGCACGCCTTTGAACGACAAGTTTTCGAAACTCCTGTCGGAGCTTGATTCAATAGAAAACCTTGACGACATGCCGACTTATGTGGATTTTGTAGAGAAGAGCTACAATGATAACAAAAACAATCCCATCGGCTCGTATTTTGGAATTGAATGGATGAAATATGCCGATTATAATAAAGTTGACAGTATTCTTGCCGATGCTTCTGCTGACATTCAGAACTCTCCCAAGACTAAATATTACAAAAATTTCGCAAAGCTTCGTGCCGCAACAGCTCCCGGGCAGCCTTTTGTTGATTTTGAAGGTGAAACAATCGATGGCGTGAACACAAACTTCTCTTCATTTGTTAAACCCGGTGTATACACTCTCGTTGACTTTTGGGCAAGCTGGTGTCCGTATTGCATTAAGGAGCTTCCTGAAATTGCCTCTCTCTACGAGAAATGGAAAGGCAATGGACTTGAAATAGTGGGAGTGGCTGTAAGAGACACGCCTGATGATTCCAAAGCCGCCGTAAACAAGCATAATATCACCTGGCCTGTGATCCTTAACACCCAACGGCGTCCATACGATATCTATGGTTTTTCAGGCATACCCCATCACATGCTGATAGGACCTGACGGAAAGATAGTATCTCGTGACGAATCTATTCAACAGATAGAAGCACGCCTGCAGGCAGCAAAGGATACGGCATCCAAATAATCCACCTCTATCTGTTATGGCAAAAAATGATATTTCGCAACCTCTCCCATACGACAAGCGCTCACTCAACCATATCATAGAAGACGCTATAAAGAAAAATTGGAACTTGATGGCACTATCTGATCTCGGCGGCATCAGTTTCAAATTCTCTGAAGTGGCTGAAAATGTTGAGAAACTTCATATCATTTATAATTCCGCAGGTATTAAACCCGGCGACAAAATAGCCATTTGCGGCAAAAACTCCGCATGTTGGGCTGTAGTCTTTATCAGCTGCCTCACCTATGGTGCGGTGGCTGTTCCTATTCTTCATGAATTCAAGCCTGAAAACATACATACCCTTGTTAATCATAGCGAAGCGAAAATTCTGTTTGTCGACAAGGCGATTTTCGAGAAACTTGATAAGGACAAACTTCCCTCTCTTATAGGGGCATTCTATATTTCTGAAGAAGGCTTAGCGTTCTCCAAAAGTAAAAAGCTTACGGAAACAAGGAATGACCTCAACAAGATATTCGGCAAAAAATATCCGCAAGCGTTCACTCCCGACAATCTGAATTATTTCCATGACAATCCGGAAGACTTGGCTGTGATCAACTACACTTCCGGCTCCACAGGAGCTCCCAAGGGAGTGATGCTCCCATTCCTGAGCATCTGGAGCAACATACGCTACAGCATAGACGATCTTGACTTTCTGAAACCGGGAGACGGAATGGTCAATATGCTTCCGCTCGGACACCTGTATGGAATGGTGATTGAAATGCTACATCCTTTCGTAAAAGGTTGCCATTGTCATTTCCTCACCAAGGTTCCGTCGCCTAAAGTGCTTCTCGGAGCTTTCGCAGAGGTGCGTCCCAAACTGATCATCACGGTGCCTTTGGTATTGGAGAAGATTATAAGATCAAAAGTTTTCCCGAAGATTCATACTCCATTGATGAGCGTATTGCTCAAAATACCTTTTGTCAACAACCGTATATATGGGAAAATAAAAGAAACTCTTATAAATGCATTTGGTGGTCAAGTGCTTGAAATTATCATTGGAGGCGCACCATTGAATGCCGAAGTGGAGAAGTTTCTTTACAGAATCGGCTTCCCGGTCACCGTAGGATATGGAATGACAGAATGCGGACCGCTTCTAACTTATGCTCCACCGGAAGAGTCAATCCCTCACACAGTAGGAAGGATAGTAGACCGAATGGAAGTAAAGATCGATTCTCCCGATCCTGAACATATTCCAGGCAACATAATGGTCAAGGGTGACAACGTCATGCGCGGCTATTACAAGAATGAAGAGGCAACCCGTGAGGTGTTCCCACATAACGACGGATGGATGAATACCGGCGATATGGGAACCATTTCAAAAGACGGCATGATCTCAATAAGCGGACGCTCCAAGACTATGATTCTCGGACCATCCGGACAGAATATCTATCCTGAAGAAATCGAACAAAAGATCAACAATATGCCTTATGTGGCAGAATCACTTGTAATCGATGACCACGGCAAACTCGTGGCTCTGATTGTTCCCGACACGGATGCAGCCACAGCAAAAGGTCTATCGACCGCTGATGTTGATAAAATCATGGTCCAGAACATCAAGGACGTCAACAAAGATCTTGAGTCATACAGTAAGCTAAGCTCACACCGCCTGATGGACAAAGAATTTGAAAAGACTCCGAAACGAAGCATCAAACGCTTCTTATATCAAGTCTAAAACCGTTATAATGATAATAAAAACATTACGACCGGCTAAGGTTAGCCGGTCGTAATATTTTTATCCTAAGGTATCAAATTCATCCATTTACGAGCGAAGGAGGAGTATGCATCTTTTGTTGCTTTTCAAAGGTGCGGCACCATTGTTTTATTCCGCAGTCTTCACACTCTGGTTTTCGTGCCTTGCAAACGTATCTGCCATGCAGAATCAGCCAATGATGCGCTTTTGGAGCGATCTCTCCCGGAATATATTTCATCAAGGTTTTCTCTGTTGCTAACGGAGTCTTGGAATTGTTGGTCAGACCGATTCTGTTGCTCACTCGGAATACATGAGTATCTACCGCCATTGCAGCTTTATTCCATACAACGGCAAGCATCACATTGGCTGTCTTCCTTCCAACTCCGGGAAGTTTCATGAGGTTGTCGATATCTGAAGGCATTTCACCACCAAATTCCTCGACCAGCACCTTTGCCGCACGAATGAGATGACGGGTCTTGTTGTTGGGGAAGGTTACACTCTTGATATACGGAAACACCTCTTCTTCTGTGGCAGAAGCCAACGAAAGGGGATCCGGATACGCCTCAAATAATGGTGGCGTCACTATATTTACCCTCTTATCCGTGCACTGGGCAGATAAGATCACAGCCAAAAGCAAATGAAAAGGAGTGTCATAATGCAACTCGGTTTCCGGAGAAGGCATATTCTCCGAAAACCAAGCAATTATTCCGTTATATCTTTCTTTTGTAGTCAAGACAAATTTATTTTAGCGTGCGGATTCAAATTCAGCAAGGAAACGCACATCGTTTTCACTGAACATTCGGAGATCCTTTACGCGATATTTGAGGTTTGTGATACGCTCGATACCCATACCGAAAGCATAGCCGGAATATACTTCCGGATCAATTCCACAAGCTTTGAGCACATTGGGGTCGACCATACCGCAACCAAGTATTTCAACCCATCCTGTACCTTTACAGAATGCACATCCTTTGCCTCCACAGAGGTCGCAGCTTATATCCATCTCTGCAGAGGGCTCTGTAAAGGGGAAATATGAAGGACGAAGACGGATTTTAGTCTCAGATCCAAACATTTCTTTAGCAAAGTTCAGAAGCACCTGCTTCAGGTCAGCGAAAGAAACATTCTTATCGATATACAATCCCTCTACCTGATGGAAGAAACAATGGGCACGCGCCGAAATAGCCTCATTACGATATACACGTCCGGGACAGACGATACGAATGGGAGGTTGTGTCTTCTCCATCACACGAGTCTGGACAGATGAAGTGTGTGTGCGAAGCAATACATCTACCGGATTGCGGGAAATAAAGAAAGTGTCTTGCATATCGCGTGCCGGATGGTCAGCAGGGAAATTTAGTGATGAAAACACGTGCCAGTCGTCTTCAATTTCCGGACCTTCCGCAATTGTGAACCCCATACCGGCAAAAATCCGGATTATATCATTTTTCACAATAGATAGAGGATGACGGGAACCTACCGGGAACGGAGTCGCAGTGCGGGTAAGATCTATTGAAGATGCCTCACTGTCTGCACCTGCCTGCAATTGTTCTTTCAGGCTGTTGATCTTTTCTGTAACGTCATTTTTTAGTTCGTTGAGTTTCTGACCCAATTCACGCTTGCTTTCCGCAGGTACATTGCGGAAATCCGCCATAAGACCCGAGACGATTCCTTTTTTGCTTAAATATTTAATGCGTAGTTCCTCCACTTCCTGCAGAGTGGAAGCTGTGGCGGCAGCCACTTCTTCTTTGATCCGGTTTATCTTATCAATCATTGTTGTTCTAATTGTAAAGTTTAGCACTCACATCACATGACAAAACCAGTGAAACGGCACTACTTTTCTTTCTTTCGCAAAATTACTAAAAAAATGTTGAATATCTTGTATCAAATATCCACTTTCGATGTTATTTAAGAAAGGCTTATGCTTTTGTAACTGTTTAAATTTATTTTTCGAAGAATTTGAGAGAATTCATCAGAAAAATTTTTGATATTTATGATGAAGTTATGTGGATCCTTAATAACTGAATTAATATCAAAAAGATGCCGGCAAAGATCTCAATGACAAGATAAAATATATTTCAAACAGTTTCTTAAATAGTGGCTTTCATCTTAGGAAGACTAAATCGCATTAGCCATAATATGTTTTTAGCTAAATCTACCTCCACATTAATTTACTAAAATTTATGGACACACAAAAACCTAAAATTTCATTTTCCGCCACCGCTTGCGGACTTCTGATCGGAATCGGGCTCCTATTGCTTGGGGTGCAAGTGAGACGCGGATTAACCAGCATTTCAGACAATCAGAGAGTGGTCACCGTACGTGGACTTTCAGAAAAAGAGGTTGCTGCCAACAAGGTGACCTGGCCTATCGTAAGCAAAGAAGTTGGAAACGATCTGCCTTCAATCTACTCAAACATCGAAAAAACAAATGCTGCAATACTTTCATTCCTGAAAACAAACGGCATAAAGGATGCCGAAATATCTGTCAATGCGCCGCAGGTTGTTGATATGCAGGCAGACAGATATAATTCCAATCCACTTCCCTACAGATATAATGTAACCAATGTAGTTGTGGTCACTTCTTCACAAGTAGACAATGTGCGCAAGCTAATAGAGCGTCAGACAGAGCTACTGAAACAAGGAATAGCAATTGTAGCAGGAGACTATCAATATCAAACCACTTATGAATATACCGACCTCAACACAATCAAACCGGGTATGATCGCTGATGCAACAAAGAATGCAAGGGAGGCGGCAAACAAGTTTGCCGATGATTCTGACAGCGAACTCGGCAAGATCAAGACAGCATCGCAAGGCCAGTTTTCAATTGAAGATCGCGACCAATACACACCTTATATTAAACGGGTGCGTGTTGTCTCCACAATAGTATACTACCTCAAAGACTAACATAATTAAGCAACAAAAAAGCCGGTGTACGTACACCGGCTTTTTTGTTGTCTAAATATCTATTAAATTTTAATCTATCACGAGTTCTTCAGGATTATCTGTGAGCTGAAGTGCTGCATACTCGTCTTTGTTAGCAACCACAAGCCGGTTATATTCCCTTAGACCGGTGCCTGCAGGAATCAAGTGACCACAGATCACATTTTCCTTCATGCCCTCGAGAGTATCCGTCTTACGGTTGATGGCTGCCTCGTTGAGCACCTTGGTTGTCTCCTGGAATGATGCGGCAGACATAAAGCTTGATGTCTGAAGAGCCGCACGTGTGATGCCCTGAAGAATCTGCTCCGATGTGGCAGGCACTGCATCTCGTACCTCCATGATGCGGAGGTCTTTACGCTTAAGAGCAGAGTTCTCATCACGAAGCTTACGGACTGTGATTATCTGACCAGCAAGATAAGTTGTAGAATCTCCGGCATCGGTGATCACTTTCTTACCCCAGATGTTGTCATTCTCTTCCATAAATTCGAGCTTATCAACAACCTGCTGTTCAAGGAAGCGGGTATCACCCGGATCAAGGATGTTGACCTTACGCATCATCTGGCGTACGATCACCTCAAAATGCTTATCGTTGATCTTCACACCCTGCATACGGTAAACGTCCTGAACCTCATTAACGATGTAATCCTGTACTGCCGTAGGTCCCTTGATGTTAAGGATATCAGCAGGAGTGATATGACCGTCTGAAAGCGGAGTGCCGGCGCGGACAAAGTCATTTTCCTGAACGAGAATCTGCTTTGACAGAGGCACAAGATATTTCTTTTCCTCTCCAAGTTTGGAAGTGACAGAAATTTCGCGGTTACCACGTTTAATCTTGCCGAATTTAACCTCGCCATCGATTTCGCTGACCACAGCGGGATTGCTCGGGTTGCGCGCCTCGAATAGCTCGGTGACACGGGGAAGACCGCCGGTGATGTCACCGGCATTACCGGAAGAACGGGGAATCTTCACAAACACCTCACCCGGAGTAAGAACCTCACCCTCATTTATAAGGAGATGGGCTCCTACAGGAAGAGAATATGTGCGGACAAGGTTGCCCTCGTTATCGTAGAATTCTGCTGCCGGAACTTTAGTTCTGTCTTTAGATTCTATGATAATCTTCTCACTGAGGTTTGTGCCCTCGTCGCTTTCAGTGCGGAAGGTGACGCCCTCATCCATGTTCTCGAATTTAACCTTACCACCCTCTTCTGCAACGATTACGGCATTGAAGGGGTCCCATTCGCATATCATGTCGCCTACCTTAACGGAATCTCCATCTTTGAAATAAAGTTTGGATCCGTAGGGGATATTTGCAGTTGTTAGGATAATACCTGACTTGGGCTCGACAATACGCATTTCTGCCATACGACCTACCACAACATCTACATTATCCTTATTCTTGACAGTACGGAGCTCGTCAATTTCAAGTCTACCGTCATATCTTGAAGTCACGTCCTTGATAGCTGCGACGTTACTTGCAACACCACCGACGTGGAAAGTACGAAGAGTAAGCTGCGTACCGGGCTCTCCGATAGACTGTGCAGCGATCACGCCGACAGCCTCACCTTTCTGAACCATGCGGTGGTTAGAAAGATTACGTCCATAACATTTTGCACAAACGCCTTTCTTTGACTCACATGTGAGCACCGAACGGATCTCAACTGATTCAATCGGAGACTTTTCGATACGGTCTGCAGCGATTTCTGTGATTTCTTCACCAGCAGCCACAATGACCTCGTTAGTATATGGGTCGATGATATCGTGAACTGATACACGCCCGAGGATACGCTCGCTGAGCGAGGCAACGACCTCTTCATTGTTCTTAATCTCGCGGCATTCAAGACCACGGAGAGTTCCACAGTCTTCTTCTGTAATAATGACATCGTGAGCCACGTCGACAAGACGACGGGTAAGATAACCGGCATCGGCTGTCTTAAGCGCGGTATCCGCAAGACCCTTACGTGCACCGTGGGTAGAGATAAAGTACTCCAACACAGACAAACCTTCCTTGAAGTTCGCAAGAATCGGGTTCTCGATGATCTGACCACCCTCAGCACCTGCTTTCTGCGGTTTAGCCATAAGACCACGCATACCTGAGAGCTGACGGATCTGGTCTTTAGAACCACGGGCGCCTGAATCAAGCATCATGTAGACAGAGTTGAAGCCTTGCTGGTCTTCCTTCATCTGCTTCATCAGAGTGTCGGCAAGACGGGCATTGACATGTGTCCAGATATCGATGACCTGGTTATATCGGTCGTTATCACCTATCAGACCCATCGCATAGTTCTGAAGCACTTCTTCAACCTGTGCATATCCTTCAGCCACATATTCCTCTTTCTCCTTAGGAATGATAACGTCACCAAGATTGAACGACAGACCTCCACGGAACGCCATCTTATATCCGAGGTTCTTGATATCATCAAGGAATTGAGCCGAACGAGTCACACCACAAGTCTTGATCACTTTTCCGATGATTGTCCTGAGTGATTTCTTAGATATGATTTCGTTGACATATCCTATCTCTTTAGGCACATATTGATTGAACAATACACGACCTACCGAGGTATTTTCTTTCATCACCTTTACCGTATTTCCATTCTCATCGATATCATCGACAAGCACTGAAACAGGTGCATGAAGTGTCACTTTCCCTTCATTATAGGCGATCTCCGCTTCTTCAGGACCATAGAATTTAGTGCCCTCACCTTTTGCCCCTGGACGAAGCTTGGTGATATAATAAAGACCGAGAACCATGTCTTGAGAAGGTACGGTGATAGGAGCGCCGTTAGCCGGGTTAAGGATATTGTGAGCGCCAAGCATCAGCATCTGAGCCTCAAGAATTGCTTCGTTGCCGAGAGGAAGGTGAACTGCCATCTGGTCGCCATCAAAGTCCGCGTTGAACGCGGTACATGCGAGCGGGTGGAGCTGGATAGCCTTTCCTTCAATCATCTTTGGCTGGAATGCCTGAATGCCGAGACGGTGAAGAGTCGGGGCACGGTTAAGCAATACCGGGTGACCTTTCATCACGTGCTCAAGGATGTCCCATACAACGGGTTCCTTACGGTCAACAATCTTTTTGGCACTCTTAACTGTCTTCACAATGCCACGTTCAATAAGCTTACGGATAATGAACGGTTTGTAAAGTTCAGCCGCCATGAGTTTAGGAATGCCACATTCATGCATCTTAAGCTCAGGACCAACAACGATAACCGAACGCGCGGAATAGTCAACACGCTTACCCAGCAAGTTCTGACGGAAACGTCCTTGCTTACCCTTAAGGCTGTCTGAGAGAGACTTAAGAGGACGGTTGACATCGCTTTTGACTGCAGACGCCTTGCGGCTGTTGTCAAGAAGTGAGTCTACAGCTTCCTGAAGGAGACGTTTCTCGTTGCGGAGAATCACCTCTGGAGCCTGAATCTCTATTAGTCGTTTCAGACGGTTGTTACGTATTATTACACGACGATAAAGGTCGTTGAGGTCAGATGTCGCAAAGCGTCCGCCGTCAAGAGGCACAAGAGGTCGAAGCTCCGGCGGAATCACCGGCACAGCCTTCAGAACCATCCACTCAGGCTTGTTGCGGTCTGCTGAAGCGAGGAAAGAATTCACCACCTGCAGTCGCTTCAAAGCTTCTGTCTTTCTTTGCTGAGAGCCATCTATATTTGCCTTGTGGCGGAGATCTGCTGCCAGATGCACGAGATCTATCTCTTTGAGAAGATCATAGATGGCCTCTGCACCCATCTTGGCAACAAATTTATTAGGATCATCGTCAGGAAGGAATCTATTCTCTTCAGGAAGCTTGTCTACTATTTCAAGATATTCTTCTTCAGTGAGAAGATCGAGTTTCTCCCTGCCGGAAGTTCCAGGATTGATCACGACGTAGCGCTCATAATAGATCACTGCATCGAGTTTCTTTGATGGAAGACCGAGCAGATAGCCAATCTTATTAGGAAGCGAACGGAAATACCAGATGTGAGCAACGGGAACAACCAGTTCGATATGACCCATTCTCTCGCGACGTACTTTCTTTTCGGTCACTTCCACACCGCAATGGTTGCAGACAATGCCTTTATAGCGGATTCTTTTATATTTTCCGCAATGGCATTCATAATCCTTTACCGGGCCGAAAATCTTTTCACAGAAAAGACCGTCGCGCTCCGGTTTATAAGTGCGGTAGTTGATTGTCTCAGGCTTCAGCACTTCCCCGCTACTTTTCGCCTTGATCTCCTCGGGAGAGGCGAGACCAATGGTGATTTTCGAGAAATTGCTTTTGATCTTGTTGTCTTTCTTTAAAGCCATATTATTGTTTGTCTCCTTCTTGATTTCTGAATTATTCCAAGGTGATGCTCAAGCCCAAACCACGCAATTCATGCAGAAGCACGTTGAGAGATTCGGGAATGCCCGGGTTCGGCATCGGATCACCCTTGACAATAGCCTCGTAAGCTTTGCTACGTCCCATCACATCATCACTCTTGATTGTGAGGATTTCCTGAAGAATGTGGGCTGCGCCGAATGCCTCGAGCGCCCAAACCTCCATCTCACCGAAACGC
>ENA-OYZU01000306-OYZU01000306.1-human-gut-metagenome-genome-assembly--contig:-NODE-306-length-11720-cov-4.397943_pt1 | contig 11720 bp, 6 predicted proteins | sample MGYA00244202_ERZ653488 | MGnify/ENA primary metagenome ERZ653488 (study PRJEB26926, sample SAMN06164972) | human gut metagenome | biome: ENVO:00009003; feature: ENVO:2100002; material: ENVO:00002003...
CGAGATAGGAGTCCGTCTCGTGGGCTCGGAGATGTGTATAAGAGACAGCTTACAAACCATAAGCCTCCACTTAAGCAGATTGTCTGAAATGAACAGAAAATTATTATTCCACTTTATTATTTGTCTTTCCATATCTTGCGTTTTTTTAGCCGTAACAACTATTTTTCAGGGATGCAAGGGAAACCATGCCACCCAACAACTTGAAACAGCAGAGGCAATTATCGATGAGAATGCAGATTCGGCTCTTTCTATTCTACAAAATATCCACACCTCATCGTTATCACGAGAGAATGACAAAGCCATCTACAACCTGCTTATAACGCAGGCGAAAGAGAAGAACTTTATTGCAATTGAAAATGACTCACTGATCACTGACGCTGCAGAATATTTCCTTAAAGCAGGTGACAGACAACGCGCCATGAAAGCCCTGAATTATCAAGGCAACATCCGGCGCGAACGTCTCAATGACAATAATAAGGCTATCATCTCTTATCTTCAGGCATATCAAATCGCCACCGAACTTGACGACAAATTCTGGATCGGAATGACCGCACGGGGAATAGCCGACGTCTATGGAGATTCCTTCAAGGGGAAAGATGACGTGAAATATTCACAGATAGCATACTCCAACATGAAAGAAAGTGGCAAGCAACAATATATCGACTATGCACTTCTTGACCTTGCCGAAGCTTATCATACGGCAAGGGACTACGAAAAAGCCGTAAAGCTTGAAAATGACGTACTTGATTCCGCACGTGTGCATCAAGACAGCTATCTTGAATACTGCGCCCTGAAAACCAGAGCCTTATCATGTTACTCTTGGCGAAAGATGGATAAATCTGTGAAAGATTACGAAAAAGTGTGTCAATCGTCATTCGCTAACAAGATGGACTCTACCTATCTTGCTATGACATATGCAGAAGTGGGGAATATAGAAGATGCCTATCGAATCAAAAACAGTATCACCAATATGGATCCTTTTTTCGAAAACGGAATTTACTATCGCATATACCGTTCTCAGAAGGATTATGAGAAAGCCTTGCATTATGCAGAACTTCTTGATCTCGCTGATCAAGAAAGACTTACAAAAAGGATAGACAATAATATCTCCTCTTCGGTGATAAGCTACTTTGAACTGATGGATGAGAACAACAGACTACAGTTAAGTCTCAGGAAATGGCAGTTTATTATTTCGGTCTCTGCAGCCTTGATTATATTAGTTATATCCGGCTGGATTATTCGGAATCTGGTCTTAAGATTACGAAGAAATGCTTCAGAAAAATTAGTCCTCGCCGACCAATTGGAATCTACCTTGAAAGAAAACGGAAAAAGCAAAGAGGCGCTCCAGAAAATCCTCTCCACCCGCTACTCTTTGCTTCAGGAACTCTGTGAACTCGTTGTGACCTCAACCGATTCAAAAACGGCACAGAAAAAAATTGTGAATGCTGTGACAAACCTTATAGAGACACTATCCATATCGGGAGATAAGATAAACGAACTTGAGAAGGAAATGGACAATACCCACGGAAACGTATGCTCAAATTTCAAGGCAGATTTCCCTAACCTCAAGGACATCGACTACCGGCTGTTTCTTTACTCCGCAATGGGACTATCTACGAGCAGCATGATGCTGCTTCTTAAAGAGACCAAGATAGAGGCGGTCTACAGCCGTAAGAAAAGACTGAAAGCAAGAATCAAAGGTAGTGATTCTCCACGAAAGGAAGAATATCTGTCGGCAATTTGTAATCAACAATTTTAAGTTTTTGTAGATAGGCTAAACTTATCAATGTAAATTGAGATTAGCGTTAAAACGGTGAACCCATGGGGGCACGATAGTGTTTAATCTTAGAAACTATAAGCTTCCTTAGGAAGATAATATCAAAAAAGACAACTTTATTATGAAAGCATTTATCTTAAGTTTCGGGGATTCTGACAAATACATTGTCCCCTTTGACGGCACCCGCGAAGAATTCGAAAAATCAGAAGAGCTAAAACATATCGAGGACAGGCTTTATGATTCAATCAAAGAAAAATTCCCCGGCAAATTATGTAAGAATCTTCTTCAACCAAAGATAGAAGATTATGACACCCATAAGGGAACCTATCCAGTGCTCGACGACGACAATCTCAAAAAACTCAAAGACAATATGGAGCGACAGATGGAGGTAAGAGCAGGCTATGAGAACCTTGACAAAAACGCCCGCTATGACGACCACAACTGATGTCAAGACAATAAATATCGCATCAAAAGCCGGATAAACACTGATTTCAAATGTTTATCCGGCTTTTTGTTATATTTTTTTATTAACTTTGCTTGTTGATAGGCATCCGTCGAAATTGGCACGTTCCGGCGCTTACCCAGTAACTCTCAAAAGTAACTGATCTGACTAAACGAATAATTGATCTGATTATGGTTTATCGATACGATTATCTTGTAATCGGTTCGGGCATAGCCGGAATGAGCTTTGCCCTTAAAGCCGCTTCAAAAGGGAAAGTGGCGATCATCTGCAAATCCACTCTCGATGAGGCGAACACCTATTTCGCTCAAGGGGGCGTGGCTAGCGTAACTAACCTTGAAGTCGACGATTTCGACAAGCACATCAACGACACCATGATAGCCGGCGACTGGCTCTCTGACCCCGCAGCCGTTGAAAAAGTAGTGAAAAACGCACCCTCACAAATCAAAGAACTCATAGGCTGGGGCGTGAACTTCGACAAAAAGGAAGACGGCAACTTCGACCTCCACAGAGAAGGGGGACACTCCGAATTCCGCATACTTCATCATGCCGACAACACCGGAGCCGAGATCCAGACAAGCCTTGTGGAAGAAGTGAAAAACAATCCCAACATCGATATCTTCGACAATCACTTCGCCCTCGAGATCATCACGCAGCATCACCTCGGCAAAATAGTGACCCGGCGTACGCCCGACATCACTTGCTACGGCGCATATATACTCGATGAAATCACCGGTCAGACCGACACGTTCCTCGCCAAAGTCACTGTAATGGCTACCGGCGGCGTGGGTGCGGTCTACACCACAACCACAAACCCGCTCATTGCCACAGGAGACGGCATCGCAATGGTCTATCGTGCAAAAGGAACAGTCAAAGACATGGAATTCATTCAATTCCACCCCACTGCACTCTATCATCCCGGCGACCGCCCGTCCTTCCTCATCACCGAGGCAATGCGCGGATACGGAGCCGTGCTCCGGAATCTCGACGGAGAAGAATTCATGCAGAAATATGATCCGCGTCTTTCCCTCGCACCACGCGACATTGTGGCGCGTGCCATCGACTCGGAGATGAAAATGCACGGCACTGACCACGTATATCTTGACGTAACCCATAAAGACCCCGAAGAGACAAAACGTCATTTCCCCACAATCTATGAGAAATGTCTCTCTCTTGGAATCGACATCACAAAAGACATGATCCCTGTCGCTCCCGCAGCCCACTACCTTTGCGGAGGCATAAAGGTGGATCTCAACGGTGAATCATCAATCAAACGCCTCTACGCTCTCGGAGAGTGCAGCTGCACAGGTCTTCACGGAGGCAATCGCCTTGCAAGCAACTCCCTTATCGAGGCTGTGGTATATGCCGATGCAGCCGCACGACACGCCACTGAAGCTGTCAAAGGTTACGACTTCCGCAACGATGTGCCCGAATGGAACGACGAAGGCACGGCACATCCTGAAGAGATGGTGCTTATCACCCAAAGCATCAAGGAGGTGAACCAGATAATGGGATATTATGTAGGTATCGTCCGTAGCGACCTGCGCCTTGATCGTGCATGGAACCGTCTCGACATATTGTATGAGGAGACTGAAAAGCTCTTTAAGGTCAGCAAGCCCAGCCGCGAACTGTGCGAACTCCGCAACATGATCAATGTGGCATATCTCATAATGCGACAAGCACGTGAACGCAAGGAAAGCCGTGGACTTCACTACACTGTAGACTATCCGCCGACGCCACATTCTCACGACAATCAGGCTTAAGATAAACCGAGGGGCACAGACAGACGTTTAAAATTTTGAGACGCTTGCTGTGTCTCACTCTTTTATCTTTCACACCGATAATTTTCCACAAATGATAATCCGCAAACATATCCTTTCAATCGCAGGAATAATAACCGCAGGAGCCGCTATTCTTCCGATATGCGCACAGACTCCGAAGACAAGTCATGATGCAGCCGTCAACAGAAATCTCAACACTTTCAATTCTATAGTGAAAGGTGTTGAAATGACTTATGTCGACACCATACGCCCCAAGGAAGCTTTCGACGCTGCAATACAGGCATTTCTTTCCACTGTTGACCCTTACACCGTGTACTATGATTCTGAGTCACGCTCCGAGCTGACTCAGATGACTACCGGCGAACTGGATTATGCCGGAATCGGAAGCTTCGTCATGCAACGCGACAGCATGACATATATTTCGGCACCGATCGAAGGGACCCCGTCGGCTAAAGCGGGAGTGAGAAGCGGAGATAAAATTATCCGTGTGGATTCAGTCGACACCTCCGAAATGGGGTCAACTGCAGTCACAAAGCTTCTTAGAGGGCAGGCGGGCACACCGGTGAAAGTGACAGTGAACCGTCCGTATGTCACAGATTCCATTCTCACTTTCGACATTGTCCGAAGCAAATATGTGGAGCCATCTGTGCCTTATTGGGATGTGATAAACGGCAACACCGGTTATATCCGTCTCACACAATTTATCGCCAACAGCGGGAAAGACGTGCGGGAGGCACTTGAAGCTTTTCAGAAAAATCCTGCTGTCGACAAGATCGTGCTCGATCTTCGCGGCAACGGAGGAGGACTCCTTGAGGCTGCGGTAGACATAGTGGGAAACTTTGTTCCCAAAGGGACCGAAGTGTTACGCACTCGTGGCAAGGACGCATCAACCGAAAAAATTTATAAAACCACGCGCACCCCGATTTTTCCTGACATTCCACTTGCCGTGCTGATCGACGGGGGATCTGCCTCTGCTTCCGAAATCACGGCAGGCTCCCTGCAAGATCTCGACCGTGCAGTCCTTATCGGCACAAGAAGCTTCGGCAAAGGGCTTGTGCAAAGCACAATGCCAATGCCTTACGACGGTCTGCTCAAAGTGACAATAGCAAAATATTACATACCTTCGGGACGCCTGATACAGGCTCTCGACTATTCCCACCGCAATCCTGACGGATCTGTGGCGCGAACCCCCGATTCACTGACGAATGTCTATAAGACTCTCCACGGCAGGGAAGTGCGCGACGGAGGAGGTCTGAAACCAGACATTGAGGTTGAATGGGGTGATGTTAGTCGCCTTTCCTACAATCTTATGCGCGATTTCTGGATTTTCGACTACGCCAACAAATATGCCAACACTCATCCGACAATCCCGTCGGCATGGGAATTTGAAGTCACAGACGAAATGTATGAAGATTTCAAAAAGAGTATAGATCCGACAAAACTTGAGTATGACAAACTGTGTGAGGAACTTGTGAAGAAACTTCGGGAGGTTGCCGAACAGGAAGGGTATATGAACGATGAGACCAAAGCAGCCTTAGACGCGCTGACGCCATTGCTCACACATAACCTCAACAAAGACCTTGACACGAAGCGCAAAGAGATTTCGGAATATCTCGGCGCCGAGATTGCAAGCCGTTACTATTTCGACAAGGGTAAACTTATCCAGGATCTCAAAAGCGATCCTGCGTTAAAGAAAGCTGAAGAAATACTTTCCGACAAGGCGACCCTCTCTAAAATCCTGACACCGCAAAACCAAACGGAGACTAAAAAGTGAAACTAAGAGAAGCCGACAGTCTTTTCGCCACTCCCGCGCGAATAAAAGCGCTGGAGACCCTTATAGACGACAAGAAAACAGAGCGCATCGCGCTCACCGGGTTGAAGGGTAGCGCACCCGCAATGCTGTTCGCAGCCCTTAAACCTCGCAAGACACCATATATCATAGTAGCCGACGACATTGATGCCGCCGGCTACATCTATCATGACCTATGCCAGATTGCAGGCGAGGAGAGAGCCGCTATCTTTCCGAGCGGTTATCGGCGCGACATAAAATACGGACAGCCCGATCCCCCCTCAAGGATTTTGCGCACAGAGACTCTCGACTCATGGAAACGGAAAGACCATCCGACATGGGTGGTCACATGTCCGGAGGCGCTCGCCGAAAAAGTGCCCCCGGCAAAGACCCTCTCTGACCTTACCCTCGAGCTCCATTCCGGAAGGGAAGCCGACATGGGGAAAGTCAGGGTAAGACTGCGTGAACTGGGATTTAAGGAAGTTGACTATGTCTACGAGCCCGGTCAGTTTGCTGTGCGCGGATCAATTCTTGACGTCTATTCATTCTCCGGTGAGCTCCCTTATCGTATAGATTTTTTCGATGACGAGATAGACTCTATCCGTGCATTCAATGTGGAGACTCAGCTTTCCGAAACCAGACTTGAGGAAGTTTCCATAATACCTGCAGGAATGGGGGCGGATACCGACGATGGAGTGAGTCTGCTCGAGTTTGCCGACGCATCCACTGTTGTGATCTGTCAGTCGGTCGACTGGTTGATCAGCCGGATCAAAACCATTTCTTCCGAAACGCTTTCCGACGCGGTTGTTGTCACCGGCGAGGGAGAAACCGATGCGATGAAAAATGTGGTTGACTACGATGCCTTCGTAAACCGTCTCCACAAGATGAAACTGATAGAATTCGGCAACTCGACACTTTCCCCACTCATTCCCAAAGATGACGACCCCTCAGCCCTAAACCCTAAACCCTCAACCCTCAACCCCAACGCCACCCTACACTTCGACTGCTCTCTTCAGACTATATATCATAAGAATTTCAATCTTATATCCGAGTCTTTCTCAAAATTTCTTTCAGACAGCTATCAGATTCTTATTCTCAGCGACACCCCTTACCAAAACGCACGTCTTAAAGCAATTTTTGAAGACCGTGGCGATAAAATCAGCTTCACCCCCGTGGATCATACAATCCATGAAGGGTTTGTTGACCATGAGACAAAATACTGCTTTTTCACAGACCATCAGATTTTCGACCGATTCCATAAATATAATCTGAAAAGCGACCGGGCGAGAGGCGGAAAACTTGCCCTGTCGCTTAAAGAACTGCAGCAGATCGAAACGGGCGATTATATCGTACACATAGATCACGGCATCGCCAAGTTCGGCGGACTTGTGAAGACCGACGTCAACGGACGTCCGCAGGAGATGATAAAACTCCTCTTCCAAAACGACGACATGGTGCTCGTCTCTATCCATGCGCTCCACAAACTGTCGAAATATCGAGGCAAGGAAGGAGTACCCCCTAAAATCAGCAAACTCGGTTCCGGTGCCTGGCAACGTCTGAAAGACAAGACAAAGACAAAGATGAAGGATATCGCGCGCGACCTTATAAAACTTTATGCCGCGCGCCGCCAGGAAAAAGGATTTGCATTCGCTCCAGACTCTTACCTTCAGCAAGAGTTGGAGGCAAGTTTCATCTACGAGGATACTCCCGACCAGCTTAAGGCAACACAAGACGTGAAAGCGGATATGGAATCGGCTCGCCCGATGGACCGCCTCATATGCGGCGACGTTGGTTTCGGAAAGACGGAAATAGCGATCCGCGCAGCATTCAAGGCTGCCGCCGACAGCAAACAGACCGCCGTGCTCGTGCCGACAACAGTGCTCGCCATGCAACACTATCACACTTTTTCGGAGCGTCTTAAAGATCTACCCGTGAGAGTGGAATTTCTCTCCCGTGCAAAAAAGCCGAAAGAGGTGAAACAAATTCTTGCAGATCTTGAAGCCGGAAAAGTGGATATCATCATAGGCACTCACAAGCTCATTGGCAAAGGCGTGAAATTCAAGGATCTCGGTCTTCTTATTGTCGACGAGGAACAAAAGTTTGGAGTTGCCGTAAAGGAAAAATTGAAACAGCTTAAGGTGAATGTCGACACTCTGACAATGAGCGCCACTCCCATTCCGCGAACACTCCAATTCTCCCTCATGGGGGCTCGCGACCTTTCTTCCCTAAACACCCCTCCGGCAAACCGTCAGCCTATCGTGACGAATGTTTCAACTTTTGACGATGACGTGATAAAGGAAGCTGTCGCGTTTGAATTAAGCCGAAACGGACAGGTCTTCTTCATTTCAAACCGCATTGAAAACCTCGCCACGATTGAAAACACTTTGCGCAGGCTTGTGCCTGGCATAAGGATCGTGACAGCCCACGGGCAGATGCCTCCCGAAAAGCTCGAGAAGGCGATACTTGATTTTGCAGCCCAAGACTACGATGTGTTGCTTTCTACCACAATAGTGGAGAACGGTATCGACATGCCGAATGTAAACACAATACTGATCAATAACGCTCAGAACTTCGGTCTAAGCGAGCTTCATCAGTTGCGCGGAAGGGTAGGGCGCAACAATAAGAAGGCGTTTTGTTATCTGCTTGTGCCTCCGGGAAACCCACTCACTCCCGTGGCACGGAGAAGACTCCAAGCTATCGAAAATTTCAGCGATCTCGGAAGCGGAATCCATATCGCCATGCAAGACCTCGATATCCGTGGCGCCGGCAACCTCCTCGGTGCCGAGCAGAGCGGATTTATCGCAGATCTGGGCTACGAGGCTTATCAGAAAATTCTCAAGGAATCTGTACTCGAATTGAAGACGGAGGAATTTGCCGAAGAGTTTGAAGATCTTAACGCCGGTAAAGAGGAAGAATTTGTTGCCGACTGCACGATCGAGAGCGATCTTGAACTCCGTCTGCCACCGGACTATGTGCCACAGGAAAGCGAGCGTATCAGTCTTTACCAGCAACTCGACAATATGGAGACTCCAGCACAGATTGAGGAATTCCGCAACCATCTTAAAGACCGTTTCGGTACGATTCCTGCGATTTCAGAAGAACTTATCAAGGTTGTTCCCTTAAGAATGTCGGCACGTCGCCTCGGAATCGAACGTCTTGCTTTGAAAGGGAATAAACTGAGGGTGTATTTTGTAGGCGATGATAATAAAGCTTATTATCAGAGTCCCGCTTTCGGGAAAGTTCTGTCTTATCTTCAATCCAACCCCCTCCGTTGTGAGCTCCGCGACGTGAAAGGGAAACGCTCTATCCTTATCGACAAGGTCACCACAGTCTCTGAAGCCCTCTCGATCCTCTCGGCAATGGAAGCTGCAACTCCTGTCTGACCAGGCAATCTTACAATCGTAATATTATCCATCATTTTTATTCCAAAAATCATTTTGGAATAAAAAAGATGTTGCTATATTTGCAATATCCTAAAATATTAAACCATGAGTACTAAAAATTTGATCGTTATTTTTTTATGTGCGATAGCTGCAAATCTAAACACGGCCTTCGCAGAGACCGATAAAACTCCTTTGGCAAAGCATGTCGTCATTATCGGGCTCGACGGCTGGGGAGCATATAGTGTTGAAAAAGCAGACATGCCAAATGTCAAGAAACTTATGAAGGATGGGAGCTACACACTCAAAAAACGAAGTGTGCTTCCCTCGTCAAGCGCCCCTAACTGGGCGGCGATGTTTATGGGAGCGCCTACAGAAATCCACGGCTACACCACCTGGGGATCAAAGACTCCTGAAATACCCTCTCCCGTATTGAATAGCCATGGCATTTTCCCGACTATATTCAGTATTACAAAAGAAGCGCGGCCGGATGCGGAGATCGGCGTGCTTTACGAATGGGATGGAATCAAGCATCTTGTAGACACTTTATCCTTGACCCATCATCAACAGGCATTCCCTACGGCTGAAAATCCCGGCGCGTTATGTGATATGGCTGAAAAATACATTATGGAGAAACAACCCGATTTGGTGGCTATATGCTTTGACGAACCCGATCATACGGGACATTCGGCAGGACATGACACTCCGGAATATTATTCAATATTGACAAGGCTTGACTCTTATGTAGGCAGAATTGTAGACGCAGTCAGAAAAGCCGGCATTATGGATGATACCGTGGTTGTTGTGACCGCCGATCATGGCGGAATAAACAAAGATCACGGCGGAATAACATTAATGGAGATGGAAACTCCCTTCATCGTTTATGGCAACGGTATTAAAAAAGGGAATAAAGTGACCGACGTGATGATGCAATATGATGTTGCCGCAACAATTGCCAATATTTTAGGCATTGAACCGCCTCAGGCATGGACAGGAAGGGACATAAACAGTATCTATGAAAATCCCGGGAATAACTAAACGTCTATACAACATGCCGGAATATTGTAAGATAATGTAGTTTCAATTAAGCTGCGATTGTAAACTTATAAGAAGCGGAATTGTTTAAGAGTTAAACAATTCCGCTTCTATTATGAAAAGAATTAGAACATATTGCCTCCCATTGTTGATGGCGATACTCGCCATCTTGCCTACATACGCACAATCGTTTTCCCCGCAACTCAACGGCACCATGATGCCGTTTGATTTCTCTCAATGCGACACCATACCGCCATGGGACGATACGCTTACTCCCGTATTCATAAATTATATGGCACGTCACGGCGCCCGGTTCTTATCTTCTGAAAAGAAAGTGGATGCACTCCGGGAAGAGCTGACTAAAGCAAAATTAGAAGGATATTTGTCTGAGAAGGGTGTGGAATTCCTCAGACTTCTCCAAGAGATTGATTCCGTTACTGACGGTGATTGGGGAGCATTAAACACCATAGGGATATACGAGGAACAGCGTCTCGGCAAACAGATGACCGCAATCGCACCGGAGTTGCTGAAAAAGGGGAGGGTAGTGGCGACAGCCACCTACGTCCCCCGCGTTGTGATGACAATGTATGAGCTTTGCCATGAATTGGCACGTCATTCATCATATCTTGAGATTACAGCTTCTGAAGGGAGACAGTTTAATCCAATGCTCCGTTTCTTCACCACTGATTCAACCTATATCAAATATCTTGACCACGGCAAATGGATAAAGGCTTACGATTCTTTTGTAGCTGAAAATGTTCCCGGCGCTCCGGCTCAATCCATGTTTACAAAAGAGATGGAAATGGAAAAGATGAAGAAACTGACGCTCGATATGTATGGCGTGGTTCAATCTCTTCCCGCAGCCCAATTGGCTTGGCATCCCGGAAAATGGTTCTCTGAATCTGAATACCGCACATGCTGGGAAGCCGGCAATCTGAAACACTATTACCAGAGATCTGCAAATAAGTTTTCATCAATTCCTGCGACGAGTGCCCGGACATTATTGCAAGACATCATCAACACTACCGACTCGGCGGCAAACGGAAGTTATAAAAATATGGTAGGGAAACTCCGCTTCGGACACGCCGAGACCGTAATTCCCCTTTTCGCCCTCATGAAACTCCCCGGTTGCTATTCTCCGGAAGGAAATGCAAATGAAATTTCAGACATTTGGAAAGACTGGAAGGTGTCGCCGTTAGGAGCGAACCTATTGATCTCCGTCTTAAAAGACAAAATCGGTGAGACATATGTTGCTATCCGGCTGAACGGCGAGTGGATTTCTTTACCTTATAAAACCGGTTCCGGAATCATAACAGGAAAAGTGATTCCATGGAAATATCTGAAGACACAATGGCAATCATACTGTAATGATATGAGTCCTACGGCAAATTAATAGGTTCTTACCTAATTTAGTTGAAAAGGTTAAAAATGAATTAATCTGTCAAATCCGCGTCGTGATGGTTCTGTGCCCCAGCTTTAGCTGGGAGAGTGTATCTGC
>ENA-OYZU01000314-OYZU01000314.1-human-gut-metagenome-genome-assembly--contig:-NODE-314-length-11591-cov-4.564927_pt1 | contig 11591 bp, 8 predicted proteins | sample MGYA00244202_ERZ653488 | MGnify/ENA primary metagenome ERZ653488 (study PRJEB26926, sample SAMN06164972) | human gut metagenome | biome: ENVO:00009003; feature: ENVO:2100002; material: ENVO:00002003...
GTCGGCAGCGTCAGATGTGTATAAGAGACAGGGACAATGTCTCATATCGCAGTTCACAACAGGCAAAAAAAACGTTATCGTCTTCCTGATAACGTTTTTTATTCTCCAGCCCGGACACAGAAAAGTCATTGTTATAGCTTGCCATAACAATGTTCTTTTCTGCGGTTCCGATTCTGTGATATACCTGTTCTATAACACCATTAAAATACTTTTCAATCATGGCTCCAACCCCCTATTTGAAATCCATAATCCCGGCTGATTTTTAATATGCCTTGCCCCAATATACCAGCTTATGTGCCGGTTTTCCACAGCATACACAAACATCTGAAATCTGTTCCTGATCATTAAACGGCATACAGCGTGAGGTTACTGCCAGATCTTCTTTGATCTTGTCCTCACATGCCTGATCTCCGCACCACATACCACGGATGAATCCCGGTTTATTTTCTGCAATATCCTTAAATTCTTCGTAATTATGTGCATCCCAGATATGTGCATCACGATGTGCCTTTGCACGCGCAAACATATCTTTCTGAACGGTCTCTAACAGTTCCGGAATCTTTGTCTCGATCTCATCCAGGGAAACCTCAATTTTCTCTCTGGTATCTTCAGCTTCGACATATGTAGATACAGACAAATTGTAATCATTGCCAGATACTTCTTCATAGCTTGCCAGATGTGCAAAATGCTCCACTTCTTCACGCTTAGCAAACACATCCACGATACGGTCAATATTCTCTGGTGTCAACTTATTATTGTTGGTCACCTTCACACACTCGCTTGTGGCATCAATAAACAGAGTTTTATTATCCGTCTTATTCTTTTTCATTACCATAATACAGGTTGCAATCGAAGTACCAAAGAACAGATTACTCGGCAACTGAATAATACAATCCACATAGTTATTATCTACCAGATATTTACGGATTTTCTGCTCTGCACCGCCACGGTACATAATTCCCGGAAAGCATACGATTGCTGCGGTTCCGTTGGATGCAAGCCATGACAGGCTGTGCATAATAAATGCCATATCCGCTTTACTCTTTGGTGCCAAAACTCCTGCCGGAGCAAAACGAGGGTCGTTGATGAGCAGTGGATTTTCGTCTCCTGCCCACTTGATAGAATACGGTGGATTAGACACGATCAATTCAAACGGCTCATCATCCCAATGTTGCGGACTAAGCAATGTGTCTTCACAGGCAATATCAAATTTATCAAATCCCACATCATGCAGAAACATATTAATACGGCACAGGTTATAGGTTGTGATATTGATTTCCTGTCCATAAAAACCGTTACGGATAGCATCCTTTCCAAGAATTTTCTCAGCCTTCAGAAGCAATGAACCAGAACCGCAAGCCGGATCATATACTTTATTGATTTCTGTTTTCCCTACAGTTCCAAGACGTGTGAGTAATTCGGATACATCTGCAGGAGTAAAAAACTCTCCACCAGATTTTCCGGCATTTGATGCATACATAGTCATAAGGTACTCATACGCATCACCAAAGGCATCAATTGAATGGTCTTTCACATCCCCCAGATTCATTTCGCCTACACCATTTAATAGTTTTACAAGCTTTTCATTACGCTTCGCTACAGTAGAACCTAATTTATTGCTATTTACATCATAGTCATCGAACAGTCCGGCAAAGTCACTCTCTGCCTCACTGCCTTTCGCTGATTCCTCGATGTGACGGAACACACGCTCCAGTGTTTCATTTAAGTTTTCATCATTCGCAGCATTGGCTCGAACATTACAGAAAAGTTCACTCGGAAGGATAAAAAATCCTTTTTCCTCTACCAGTCCTTCTTTTGCTTCTTCTGCATCCTCATCAGGCATTTTTGCAAAATCAAACTCCGTATTACCTGCATCAATTTCACCGCTGTTTATGTAATTACACAGGTTTTCGGAAATATAACGATAGAACATTGTGCCAAGAACATAATTTTTGAAGTCCCAACCATCGACTGCTCCACGCAGTTCATCTGCAATCGCCCATATTGCACGGTGCAGTTCATCACGTTCCTGTTCTTTTTTGGTATCAACCATTCTCTTTCCCTCCGTTATCCTCTGATACAAATTCCAGAATATCGTCAACGCCACAGTTCAGAACACGGCATATACTCTCTACGCTTTCGAGGGAAATATACCCATTACGTTTCAGCCGTGTGATGATATTTGCGGAGAAGCCCGCCTCCTGTTGCAACTGTGCATTCGTCATATTTTTTTCTATCAGTAAATGGAATAATTTTTTGTAACTGACTGCCATGTCATCCTCCATCATTTTTCCAACAGATTTAAGAAAAGTGTATCACGAAAACGTGATTTTTTCAATCTGTACAATTATCCTATCCATCCTTATCTCTAGATTAGATAAGATAGATATTATTCTTATCAGTCTAAATACTCTCTCTCAGTTTCATTACCTTGTCCTTTGAACACTCCAAGGCAACCAAAAAGGACATCCCTTGACCCGTAATAATTACGGTTCAGGAATGTCCTTTTTTCGCTACTTAGCAGTAAAATAGACTCACGATACAACTTATCCACAATCTATACAATTCCAAAATGCTTAAACGCCTGCATAATCGCTTCTTCCTTCTCCGGTGTACATTGTGGCTGTCTCGCATTCTCTGACTTAGGCAGATTAAAATTCTCTCCCACATCCAGTCCACATTTCTTCTTAATCTGTGCAATATACAACGAAGAAACCTTAAGTCCAGTCTGTTCCAGTACATAAGCCTTTATCTGCTCATAAGTTGCCTTTCCTTTGAACTCTGATAAATCCATATCCTCCAACGAGAAGTCAACCTTCACTTTCCTGCTGTCGAACATTCCCTTGGAAAGAAGAACAACCGTCTCCACATGTGTTGTATGCCCGAACTGATCCACCGGTCTTACCTTCCGCAGCTCATAGCCGCCCCCGCACAGAATCTTCAGATCCCTCGCGAGCGTTGCCGGATCGCAGCTGACATACACGATGCGGTCCGGTTCCATGCGAAGCATCGTCTCCAGACACTTCTCATCGCATCCCTTCCGGGGCGGATCGACAACGATCACATCCGGATGAAGCATGTCCGCATCCGGCTTCCGGCTCTCCTTTTCGTAGAACTCCGGAAGAACCTCCTCCGCCTTTCCCACGAAAAACGAGGCGTTGGTAATACCGTTTAATGCCGCGTTGCTTCTCGCGTCTTCAATCGCCTGCGGCACGATCTCCACGCCGTAGACCTTCCCTGCCTTCTGTGCCAGAAACAGGGAAATGGTTCCAATGCCACAGTAGAGATCCCAGACGGTCTCCTTTCCGGTCAGACCTGCGTAGGAGAGTGCCAGACTGTACAGCTTCTCTGTCTGCCCCGGGTTTACCTGATAGAAAGACTGCGGGGAAATGTGATAAGCGATTGCCGTATCTGTCAACACAAAGTCATGGTCACAGTCGCGCAGATGAATCTGATCCGTGATATAATCCGATCCCCAGACGGTCCGGGTCTCCTCCCCCAAAATCACATTCGTATTCTTCCGGTTGATGTTCACGGAAATGCTGGTCATACCTTCTATTTTACACAACGCATCCACCAGTTTCTTCTCCTGCGGAAGCGTCTCTCCGTTAATGACCAGACAGACCATCAGCTCTTTTGAGGTGAAGCCATAGCGGATCAGCACATGGCGCACCAGCCCCCGCCCTGTCGTCTCATCATACGGACGGACCCCATTCTCACGCATATAGGAAAGCACCACTCCAAGGACCTGCTCATTCTGCGTAACGCCCAGTTTACAATCCTCCACCGGGATAATGCTGTGCGTGCGCGCTGCGTAAAATCCCGCCACCGGCATCCCGTCCCTGTCCTCGCCGATCGGGAACTGTGCCTTATTGCGATAGCGGTATGGCTGCTCCATCCCCACAATCTCCTCCATTACAGAATCAATGAGTTCCGGTGCAAAGCCTCCGATGCGGATCAGATTGCCGCGCACCTTTTTCTGCTTATAGCAAAGCTGCTGCCTATAGTCCATCGCCTGGATCTGGCAGCCGCCACAGCGCGCATATAGCGGACACTCCGGCTGCACACGGTACGGCGACGGTTCTAAAATCTCCTGCACCCTGGCATAGCCGTAGTTCTTCTTGAGCTTCGTGATGCCGGCACGGATCGTATCCCCGATCACAGCATCTTTCACGAAAAAGGTCATCCCCTCGTATTTTCCGATGCCCTCTCCGTCAACGCCCATATCTTCGATCTTTAACTCAATACTGTCGTTTTTCTTCATATCCTGTGATATACCTATGACTCTCTTCCTGATCTGCGGATATTGCTCTCCAGCAGGCGGTTATATCCCTGCCACTCCAGATTGTTCTCCGGAACACTTGCAAAAATCTCCCGTATTGTCTCCATCTTGGCGTCAATATTGTCCGCAAAACTGAGTGCCAGTGCTTCCGCAAGTGCCGGTTTCTTCGGCGAACCGTATTCCAGTTCTCCGTGGTGTGCCAAAATGCAGTGTTTCAACTCATTGGCGGTTCCCTTCGGGAATCCCGGAATCGTGCGGATCCGCTCTCCGACCATCTCGGCACCGATCATGATATGTCCTAAAAGCTGTCCCTCATCCGTGTAATCGTTCTCCGGGAACGTCGAGAGTTCCTCCAGCTTTCCGATATCATGGAAAATTGCCGCAGACACGATCAGATCGCGGTTTAAGATCGGATAAGTTTCCGCAAAATAATCACAGTTCTTCGTCACAGAAAGCGTATGCTCCAGCAGTCCGCCCACAAATCCGTGATGCACGCTCTTTGCTGCGGAATGGAACTTGAACCGTTTTTCAAAATCCTTATCCTCGACAAAAAAGCTCTCCAGAAGCTTTTTTAAATACGGATGCTTCACAGAAGCAATCAGTCCCAGAAGCTCTGTATACATCTCGTCGATGTTCTTTTTGGATACCGGCAGATAATCCTTCGGATCGTATTCCCCTTCCTGCACCTTGCGCACACGCTTTACGTTGAGCTGGAGATTTCCCTGAAAACTTGTGATGTCTCCCATGACTGCGATGTAGTCTAACGAATCAAACTCATCGATTCCAACCGAGCCCGGCTCCCAGATCTTGGCGTCCAGTGTACCGGTCTTATCCTGCAGGATCAGATTATCATAAGGCTTTCCCGCCTTTGTCAGCGCTGACTGCTTTACCTTGCACAAATAGATTTCGTTGATTCTCTCGCCCTCACGCAGGCTCTCAATATACTTCATTTCTGACCTCATTTCCATAATATGGCGGTGCCGCAAGACACCGCCTTCTGTTACTATCCTCTACTTTAACACTCCGACCTGTACCGTACAGGTGATCTCCTCGTACTTCTCCGCGCCCTGCCGCTGTACAACGATCTCCACCTCGTCGCCCGGTTTCAATGCCAGAAGCTTGCTCTCATAACTGTCCACCGTGTAGACAGCTTCTCCATCCATCTCTGTAATGACATCGCCGCTCTGCAGTCCTGCCGCCAGCGCTGGTGAATCCATCTTGACTTCCTTGATGTATGCACCCTTCGGAATGTCGTATTCCTTGGCGGTTGCCGCAGAAACCGTCGTCAGTCCCAGACCGATATACGGAATGTCCTGATTGTTGGACAGCTTCTCGATCAACTGCTTTAACTCGGAGATCGAGAGGGCTGTGAGCGTCGTCTGATCCTCCTCATTGCCGTAATCCTGCATTACCAGACCGATCACCTCGCCGTTCACATTGATGATGACGCCGCTGCCGCTGCTGCTGCCCACAATATCCGTCGTAAAGACGGTATAATTATTGTCGATCGTGGAAATCACATTGTTGGTAGATGTAATATTCCCCGTAAGGATCGAATAGTTCGTTCCGAGCGGACTTCCTACCGCAATAACCATGGTTCCCTGCATTGTAGTCAGTGAATTCCCGAGCTTCGCCACCGAGATTGCATTCATGGTATCCTCATCCACCTCACTGCGCGGCACCGAGAGCACTGCAATTCCCGTATTGCCGTCGTAGTGCTTCATGGACGCTTCCACCGTCACATCATTGATGAAAGTAACATAGACCTCCTGTGCATCTGAGATGACCTTGCGCTCCGTTAAGATCAGAAGTTCCTGACCGCTGTCTGCAATGATAATGCCGGATGCCTGTCCTCTGCTCTCGTAAGAATTGTTGAACCAGTCCGTGTCGCTCTTGACCCCCGTCACGGTCACGACAAAACGGTTTGCTTCTCTTCCCACCGCATACAGCTTGTTCTGCACGTTCTGTACATCCGCAATCTCAAGCTCCTGGGGCTGCTGTAGCGGCGGTTCCTCGGAAGGTGCCTGTGGTTCCTCGGATGCCTCCGTCTCCTCGGATGTCTCTGTCTCCTCAGTCAGCTCCGTCACCGCAACCGAATCCTGCGGAATGGTGACCACCGGTTCCTCCTCGGGGTAAAACAGTGATTCAAACTTAGGCTGAAAATACGCAAAAACCAGACTTGCTATGATTCCAAAAACGACTGCCATCAGGGCGATAAAACCTGCCTGCATCAGCAATCGCTTCTTATTGACCGGCTTTTCTTTGATTTTTTCGTTAATAAAAGAAAACTGATCGTTATCCTTTTGCTGCATGATTTCCTCTTTTCTGCATGTATTTACACACGAATTTCTGAAAACCGTACCAGTAATCATTATAAAATGAATCACATACGCTTGCAATAGGATTCTACAATTCTTTTCAGGTTCCGCTTTCCAAGACTCCCTGAATCATATATAATAAGAAGGACATAACCATGTGACAATCAAATCAAAGGAACTGCTATGAACGAAAAAGTATTACACACCTTAGAATATAACAAGATTCTCGATCAACTGACCGAATATGCTTTCAGCGCTGACGCCAAGTCGCGCTGTCAGAAGCTGCGCCCGATCACCGACCGCGCGCAGATCGAACAGCTGCAGCAGCAGACATCGGATGCCTTAAGCCGGCTGTTCAAATACGGCTCCCTGTCCTTTTCTGGAGTTACGGACATCCGCGATTCGCTAAAGCGCTTAGAGATCGGCGGCGCCTTAAGCGCCATCGAACTGCTGCGCGTCTGCTCCCTCTTAGAGTCCGCGAAACGCGCGAAGGCTTTTGCCAGATCACAGGACGACAACGATCAGCCGGACGATTCCCTGACCAGTCTTTTTGCCGGCATCGAGCCTCTCACGCCGCTGTGTGACGAGATCCGGCGCTGTATTCTCTCCGAGGACGAGATTGCCGACGACGCCAGCAGCACGCTGCACTCGATCCGGCGCTCCATGCGCGGAATGAACGATAAGATCCGCGCACAGATGAACTCCATGATCAACAACACCACGACCAGAAGCTATCTGCAGGACACCGTCATTACCATGCGCGACGGGCGCTACTGTCTCCCGGTCAAAGCGGAGGCAAAGTCTCTTGTTCCAGGCATGATCCATGACCAGTCCTCCACCGGCTCCACACTTTTCATCGAGCCGATGGCTGTCGTCAATCTGAACAACGAATACAAAGAGCTGCAGCTCCGTGAGCAGGAGGAGATCGAGGTCATCCTTGCCGGCTTAAGCAATCTGACCGCCTCCTACGCCACACAGCTGCTCGCCGACTATGAACTTCTGACCGAGCTGGACTTTATTTTTGCCAGAGCGGCTTTCGCGCAGACATACAACGGGGTCGCCCCGCTTTTTAATGATGACGGACGGATTCACATCCGCAAAGGACGCCACCCGTTACTCGATCCGAAAAAGGTCGTTCCGATCGACGTACGGCTCGGCGAGGATTTCCGCCTGCTGATCGTGACCGGTCCGAACACCGGCGGTAAGACGGTCTCCTTAAAAACCGTCGGTCTGCTGACGCTGATGGGACAGTCCGGCCTGCATATTCCGGCGTCCGAGCGCTCGGAACTCGGTATTTTTGACGAAGTGTTCGCCGACATCGGGGACGAGCAGAGTATCGAGCAGTCGCTCAGTACCTTCTCCTCCCACATGGTCAACATCATCCGTATCTTAGAGCAGGTCAACGACCGTTCTCTGGTACTTTTCGATGAGCTCTGTGCCGGAACCGATCCGACCGAGGGCGCTGCGCTTGCGATCTCCATTCTCTCGAAGCTCCACCTTTACGGAGCACGCATTATGGCTACGACGCATTACAGCGAGCTCAAGGTCTATGCTCTCTCCACACCAGGCGTGGAAAATGCCTGCTGTGAGTTCGACGTGGCGACGTTAAGTCCGACCTACCGCCTCTTAATCGGTATTCCGGGCAAGAGCAACGCGTTTGCCATCTCTGAAAAGCTCGGTCTTCCGTCGGATCTCATTACCGACGCCAAGGGGCGCATCAGCAAGAGTGAGGGCGATTTTGAAGACCTGATCGCAGATCTTGAGAAGAGCCGCAGCACGATCGAGCGGGAGCAGTTAGAGATCAACCAGTACAAAGCCGAGATCGAGTCCTTAAAGGAAAAGCTGGAGCAGAAGCAGGAGCGTCTGGATTCCAGCCGCAACAAGATTCTGCGCGAGGCAAACGAGCAGGCATACAATATCTTAAAAGAAGCCAAGGACGTCGCCGATGAGACGATCCGCAATTTTAACAAATACGGCAAGGCGGGCGCACCGGTCAGCGAGATGGAAAAAGAACGTACCAAGCTGCGCGGCAAGATGGACAAAGCCGCACAGAAGATGTCCGAGCAGAAAAAAGCCTCCGTACCGAACCACAACGTTCCGAAGAAGCTGCGCATCGGCGACAGCGTCAAAGTCATCAGCATGAACTTAAAAGGCACCGTTCATTCCCTTCCGAATGCCAGGGGCGACCTGTATGTGCAGATGGGAATTCTGCGCTCTCTGGTCAACATCAACGACCTGATCCTTCTGGAAGAGGATGCCGCACCGGGCACCAAGAAGTTCCAGAAGACCAGTGCCGGCAAGATCAAGATGAGCAAATCCGCCTCCGTCTCCACAGAGATCAATCTCATCGGTAAGACGACCGACGAGGCCATTCCGCTTCTCGACAAATATCTGGACGACGCTTATCTGGCACATCTGCCGTCCGTGCGCATCGTTCACGGAAAAGGCACGGGCGCACTCCGCAACGCGGTGCAGGCTCATTTAAAGCGCTTAAAATATGTCAAATCATTCCACCTCGGCGAGTTCGGCGAGGGAGATGCCGGTGTCACGATTGCCGAGTTTAAGGACTGATATTTAAAATAAAAATGAGGAGATGATGATATGGCAGCAAAACAGAAAATTCTCATCGTAGATGATGACAATAATATCGCAGAACTGATTTCCCTGTATCTCACAAAGGAATGTTTCGATACCCGGATCGTCAATGACGGCGAGGAAGCCATGATCGCTTTTGATCAGTACAATCCGAATCTGATCCTGCTCGATCTGATGCTTCCCGGCATGGACGGCTATCAGGTCTGCCGTGAGATCCGTGCGAAGGCAAATGTTCCGATCATTATGCTGTCAGCCAAAGGCGAGATTTTTGACAAGGTACTCGGTCTGGAGCTCGGCGCGGACGATTACATGATGAAGCCGTTCGACTCCAAGGAGCTTGTCGCGCGCGTCAAGGCAGTGCTGCGCCGCTATCAGCCGGCAAAGCCGGAGGAACCTGCCGCAGAGTTAAAATGCGTCAAGTACACGGATCTGGTGGTCAATCTCTCGAACTACTCCGTCATCTACATGGGGCAGGCCGTCGATATGCCGCCAAAGGAACTGGAGCTTTTATATTTTCTTGCGGCTTCGCCGAATCAGGTTTTTACAAGAGAGCAGCTATTAGACCACATCTGGGGTTATGAATACATCGGCGACACGCGTACTGTGGATGTTCACGTGAAGCGTCTCCGCGAGAAGATCAAGGATCATGCCAACTGGAGCCTCGCAACGGTCTGGGGCATCGGCTACAAATTCGAGGTTCGTGACCTATGAAACGTACCCTTTACCCCAAACTGCTCGCCGGCTATCTGATGTACGGTCTGATCGGTTTTCTCATCATCACAACCTTTACCTACCACATTACGTTCGCCTTTGTGGAAAAAAAGGAGGCTGCCAGCCTCTACCGGGAATCCGCCCTGATCTCCTCCAACTATGCCGGAAATTATTTTTCCAAGACCATGACGCTGGACGAGATACAGACACAGCTTTCCACCTTAAGCACCTATCTCTCCAGCGAAATCTGGATCGTGGACACGCACGGCAGCATCATTCTGAACACGGCGGCGCCGGGCTGTGATCCCACACCGGTTCCCGGCTTCAACATTACCGACTTCGGAAGCCGCTATTATCAGACCGGCACGTTTTATAACCAGTTTACGTCAGAGATGTTAAGTGTTTTCTCGCCGATCACCGTCAACTACAAAGTGCGCGGCTATGTGGTCATCCACAAGCCGGTCAGCAGTCTCGTCTCCTACGCGAACGGACTTGTCGCCATCGCTTATGAGACGCTTGGACTTCTGTTTCTGGCAGCCTTTGTGGTGCTGATTCTGTTTACCTATGTGGTGTACATACCGATCCGCAAGATTACGAAAGCGGCGGACGAATATGCCGCCGGCAACTTTGAAAAAAAGATTGATGTTCACTCCAATGATGAGATCGGCTATCTCGCCGCCTCGCTCAACTACATGGCGAACGAACTGAATACCCTGGAGGACGACCAGAAGAAGTTCGTCTCTAACGTCTCGCATGATTTCCGTTCGCCCCTCACTTCCATCAAAGGTTATGTGGAAGCGATGCTCGACGGCACCATTCCCGTAGAGATGCAGGACAAATATTTAAACATCATCCTCTTTGAGACCGAGCGGCTAAACAAGCTGACCAAGAGCCTTCTTGAGTTAAACAAGTTCGGCTCACACGGCACAATGCTGGACATCACGGATTTCGACATCAATCACACGATCCGCATGACAGTCCAGACGTTCGAGGGGCGATGCACGGAAAAGCGCATTACCTTCAACCTGATCTTAACCGGTGAAAAACTGTTCGTCTCTGCCGATATGAGCAAGATCGAGCAGGTGCTCTACAACCTGATCGACAATGCAATTAAGTTCAGCCACACGGACTCCGCGATCACGATCGAGACCACGGAGAAGAACGACAAGATCTTTGTCTCCGTCAAGGACACCGGCATCGGCATCCCGGGCGACAGCATCAAAAAGATCTGGGAGCGCTTCTACAAGACGGATCTCTCCCGCGGCAAGGACAAAAAAGGAACCGGTCTCGGTCTCTCCATCGTAAAGGAGATCATTCAGGCACACGGCGAAAATATCAACTGTATCAGCACGGAAGGTGTGGGAACGGAATTTATCTTCACCCTGCCGTTAGCAAAGAAGCTGTCCCATCAGGCGGGCAGTTGACTTTGGGGTGATAAGTTATATTACAGGAAGCACTTGATACAGATTTCGGCTGGAACTGCATATGAAACATTCGTTGGAGAAAAATGTGTGTATTTCTTCCAGCCGGATGACTGCATCTGATTCCGTGTCTCTTCCACGTTTGGACTCTCCCGGAGTGTGTCCGACAAGCCACAGACAATGAGCGGACTTTCTAGTGTCCCTAATGGCACCGCTTCACAGACAATATAAAACCGCGCGAACCGAAACTCGTTGGCATCTGCT
>ENA-OYZU01000327-OYZU01000327.1-human-gut-metagenome-genome-assembly--contig:-NODE-327-length-11180-cov-4.647910_pt1 | contig 11180 bp, 9 predicted proteins | sample MGYA00244202_ERZ653488 | MGnify/ENA primary metagenome ERZ653488 (study PRJEB26926, sample SAMN06164972) | human gut metagenome | biome: ENVO:00009003; feature: ENVO:2100002; material: ENVO:00002003...
CCTCAAACCCGATGGGCACCGGGGATGTCTGCTCCAACGCCTTGAAAAAATCTTGATAGTCCTGCACGCTGCCGGAAAGTTCATTCACCGCAATGGATGGCAGCGGTTCGCCCTCGGTCTGGCTGACATCGAACACAGAAACCACTTTGAAGGCCGGAATCTGCACCGTCTTTTCCTCGGTCAGTGGCTTGCCGTCCTTGTCCAGAATCGGCTTGCCCTGTTCGTCCAGTTTTTCCGTTTTCTGCTTGACCTTGTAGGGCGCGGGAGCAAGAATCTTGATGCCCTTTTCGCCCTTTTTCACGGTGCGGTGGAACGTGTCTTTCCACTTGTTGAAACCCGCCACCAGCTGTCCGCCCTGCATGGCGATCAGCAAGGTGTTGTTGAAGCTGTAATTGTGAAACTTCGCCATCGTGGTGAGGTAGGCTTTGTAGCGGTCGCTGTCGAACAGCTGTTGGATGCCCGTTTCTAACCGGTCCGTGATTTCTTTCATGCGCTCTGCGCTGTCCTTGCCGTTCAGAATGATTGGGAGAACCTTTTGCGGCTGCGGCTCGCTCTGCATAGGCGGCGGGATGTTAGCTGCATCCCGCAGGATTTCCGGCACAGGAAAGGACAGCACCCGGTATTCTTCCGGCACAGGCTGGCCCTCGTGGACTTTCTGCCACGCATCCCCGCTTTTGACAAGGTAGCCATACTCGGTAAACACGCCCTGCTCCTGCTGGGCCACATAACGGCCAAACTGCGCCGTGTCGATGCCGCCTTTCCATTCTTCCGGCATATCCACCATGCCGGAACGGTTCAGATAGTAGTCACCCAGCTGGGCAGGCCCGCGTACATCCGGCAGATGCACATAATAGTCCACGTTTTCGGGAAAGTCGGTGATTCTCCCAATGCTGGAAAACTCACTCTGCGGGGCTTGCAGGGCGGCGTTCAACTCTGCGCGTTCCCCGGCAGAAAGCGTTTCCAGCTGTGCGGCAAGAAAGTTCAGCTCGTCCACATTGGATGCCAGCACCATGTTGTAGGGAATCGCAATACGTTTTTCTTCCTCAGCAAAGTAGCCGGAAATGAAAAGGCCCTGCGGATTATCGGACGAAATGCCGATTTGCCGCAGGGCCGCTTGTACCTGTTCGGTTGTAGTGGGCAGGTCCAGCCAGACGCCATCCCTGCCTTGCTGCTGCCGATTTTGCAGCTGGATGGAAAATAATTCGCTCATTTGGTCACACTCCTTTTTTGCTATCCTACGGATAGAGAGAGCCGGTTATGGCAAAATGAATGCTTCACCTTACCATAACCGGCCCTCGTATTTTTGCCTTACTCTTTGCGCTCTACCCGGTAATTGACGTACTTGCCTCCCGTATCTGCCAGAAGCACCGTTGCATCATAGGTTTTGCCTGTCTTTTCGGAATAGAGGCCCTTGACCTTTGCCTTACCGTTTTTGAGCAGAGCAGCGGCGATCTTCGGTGTGAACGCCTTTTTGCGCTGCTCAAAGAAGCGGTCATTCTTCCACATCACGAACTGACAGCTACGATTCCCGCAGTAGAAGTTTTTCTTGCCCTCATAGACGTTTTCACTGCACCGGGGACACTTGCCGATAATAACCCGTTCCGACTGGAACAGGTTTTGCTTATCTGCACTGATACAAGAATAGGTCTTGACCAGCTGACGCACCTGCGCTTCAATTTCGGCCATGAACTCGTCCGGGTCTGCATTGCCCTTGGCAATCTCGGTCAGACGGTTTTCCCACTCAGCAGTCAGAGCGGGAGAGGTCAGGCTTTCCGGCAGAACCACCGCCAGATTGATGCCGTCCTTGGTGGGGACAAGCTGCTTGCCCTTGCGCTGCACAAAGCCCATTTGCACCAGTTTTTCCAGAATCGCGGCGCGGGTGGCCGGAGTACCCAGCCCCTTGCGTTCCGCATGGCCCAGGCCACCCTCTCTTGCTCCTGCGGAGCAATTCACCTTGTCCTCCGGCATATCTTCGGCCCCGGCCCGCTCCATTGCTGACAGGAGCGTATCTTCGGTGTAGGCTTTCGGCGGGGACGTGAAGTGTTCCGAAACGGTAGCCGTCACGGAAAAACTCTGTCCCTCGGCCAGTTCCGGCAGGGTGTTCAGGGTTTCCGTTTCTTCTTCGCCGTCTACTTTCAGGGTGGAGCGGAACCTCTGGTCGATTTCTTTCCAACCGGGGACAAGCACAGTCTTTCCTTTGGCGGCGAACTCGTTCCCGGCACAGGAGAACACAGCAGTCACAGTTTCGTACTCATGGGGCGCGGCTATCACGCAGAGCAGTTTGGAGCAGACAAGGTTCATCAGCTTGCATTCACTTTCGGCAAGACCAGCGAAGCCCTGTTTTACAAATTCAGCAGTGGGAATGATGGCGTGGTGGTCCGATACCTTTTTGCTGTTCAGCACCCGGCCTACTTCCGCAGTCAGCGCAAGTCCTTGGGCAAAGGGCAGCAGCCCCAGCAGATCAGACACAAGATGTTGTGCTGTCTGGCCCATGTCCTCGGTCAGATATTGGCTGTCCGTGCGGGGATAGGTCAGCAGTTTCTTTTCGTAAAGCTGCTGGGCATAATCAAGGGCCTGCTTGGCGGTGAAACCAAATAAACGGTTTGCCTCCCGCTGCAAGGTGGTCAGGTCATAGAGCTTGGGCGGCTGTTCTGTCTTTTTCTCCCGCTTGACAGAAGTACAGACGGCAACTGCACCCGTGCATTTTTCTTTGAGAGAATTTGCGGTTTCTGCATCCGCAATGCGCCCACTGTCTGCTTTCAGGCTGCCGGACTGGATGCCGACCGTATAATACTTTTCTTTCTGGAAGCGCAGGATTTTTGCATCCCGGTCCACCAGCATTTTCAGTGTCGGGGTCTGCACCCGGCCCACGGTTAGGGTCTTATGGTACAGCACCGAAAACAGCCGTGTTGCATTGATGCCCACCAGCCAATCTGCCTTTGCGCGGCAGAGGGCCGATTGGTATAGCGCATCATAGTCCGAATCCGGGCGTAGGTTTGCAAAGCCCTCTCGGATGGCTGCATCCTCCATGCTGGAAATCCAAAGCCGCTTTACGGGTTTCGTGCAGCCGGCCATTTGGTAGACGAAACGGAAGATAAGTTCTCCCTCCCGGCCTGCGTCGGTCGCAGCGGTCACACTATCCACATCGGGGCGGTTGAGCAGGGCACGCAGAACTTCAAACTGCTGTTTTTTCTCGTCCGGGACGACGAACTGCCACGGCTGGGGCAGGATGGGCAAATCCTCATACCGTCACTTACAGTATTTTTCATCGTACTGGCCCGCCTCGGCAAAGGACACCAGATGTCCGATGCACCAGCTGACCAGATACCCGCCGCCCTGCCAGTAGCCGTTTTGCTTTTCAGTGGCTCCGATCACGGTGGCAATGCTGCGGGCAACACTGGGCTTTTCGGCGATCACCAGCTGAAAGCTCATGTTTCGTCCTCCTGTCCGTCCTCTGAATGAATTTCGATTTCAGCCGGTTCCTCGTCTGCATCTTCGTCCTCGCCAAAATCGTATTCGTCCAGATCATCGTGCCCGGTGGTATCTGCCTTGGGCTTGCGGAACTTGAAATAATAGAGTGCCGCGCCACCGCCAGCCAAAGCCAGCACCAGCAGGATCATCAGACTGCCCATGTTGGACTTCGGCTTTTCCTGCGGCGTTTCGGTGTCGGTTTTCACAGCTTCCGGGGCCGTGCAGCTCCGCAGGCTCTTTTCACACAAGGGGCAGTTTTCGTTCACGTTTCCTGCCTCACATTTCACCGTGCAGGTGCAGACCTCGGTGGTCTGCGGTTCTTCATCCAGCAGGGCCAGCAAGTCGGCATCGTCCACTTGGTTCAGGAAGTGAACGGACGTTTCCTTGTCCTCGTTGGCACGGTCAATGAGAATGTAATAATAATTCCCGGCCTTGGTGGTCACTGTGATAAGCTGCTTGTCCCCGTAGAAATCATCCACCAGTGTTGCGTTGCCCTTGGGCGTGATGGACACGCCCTCCGGCTCCATGCCGCCCGTGGTGGGTTCTTCTTCGATAATCTTCGGCAGAGGTTCCGGGGCAGGGTCAGTTCCGCTTGCAAAAGCAGGCATGGAGAACAAACAGAGGCAGAGTAGGATGGCCAGCAGTCCGGCAGCGAAACGGTTCCAGTTATCAGGTTTCATCGGCGGCATCCTCCGGTTTGTGGTACGGGGTGATAGTGGGTGCAGCGTTCAGCGCACCGCTGCGCAGAAAAGCCGCAAACTCGTCCGGTTTCATGTTCATGCTGCGCACCAGCTGAATGATCTGCAAATTTTCCTGTTCAGTCTTTGCAGCTTCCAATTCTTTCAACTGCTGCTGGTACTCGGAGATTTTTTCTTTGAGCCGTTCGATGTCGCGCTCAATGCGGGAAAGTCTTTTTGCCATACAAAATCCTTTCTGGCGTCACGGTAAACGCCCATAGCTGTAAAAATGTTCCTGCCAATATTTTGAGTTGAGGTTTGTGTAAGAGATCGGGTCGCCGCAGTGCAGCATGATGGAATTGCCTACATAGATACCGCAATGGCTCACGCCGGGGGTATCGTAGGTTCCCTTGAAAAACACAAGGTCGCCCGGTTTGACCTGCGCCGTCGAAACAGGAGTACAGAGGTTGTAAAGGCCCTGTGCGGTCTGGCGGCCCACGTTCCAGCCGGAGTGATTCAGCACCCACGAAATGTAGCCGCTGCAATCAAAGCTGGTGCTGGGCGAACTGCCGCCCCACACATACGGGTAGCCGATGTACTTCGTGGCTTCCTCCATCATGGCGGCAAACCTATCATCCTTTAGTGCTTCCGGGGGAATATCGTAGTAGGTGGGCTGCTTGATGGTAGACGCATTGGGGTATTGCGCTTTGCCGAACAAATCCGGCCGGTTGCCCAGTGTGCGCATATAGAGCGAATAGGCACTGAGCTGTTCTTCGGTCAGCACTTCCACGGGTAGGTGGGACAAATCTTTGTTCTTCAGCTTGACCGTGCAGATGTAGTATTCATACGGTTCTTGATAGGTGATAACCTGCGGCACACCATACGGGCCAATAATGACCATCATTTTTGTACGGTAACGTATCTGCATGGTCACGGTCTCGGTCAGGATGTACTGCTTTTCAAAGAGCATTTCAAGTTCGCCCTGCACCTCGGCCAATGTAAAAACGCCGTCATGGAGCGCGGACAAAATCGAGATCAGCACATAGGGGTCATGCTCGATTTCGTCCAGATAAAAATGGTATTCATCGTAGTTGTGGGTGGCCTCGTAGGTGTCGAGATACCGTTGCAGTTTTTGTTCCAGCTTGGCGTAGGCTTTCTCTGCACCCAGCATATCCTTGTCCTTGGAAAAGTAAGAGGATGCCGTCACGCCGGTTCCAGCGGTGCCCGCCATCACGGTGCAGGACTGCAACCCTGTTATCAGGAGCAGAGCCAGCAGACTGAACACCGCCACGATCAGAATGGTTTTCCAATTCCGGGCCGCAAATTCGGCTACCCGTTCGCCGCCCTCGGCCGCCAGCTTTGTTACCCGGAAACCGTTCTCCGCGGTGGCGGCTGCACCCTGCGCGGCGGCTTGGCCGGCCTGCCGTGCAGCTTTGGCATACTGCTGTTTGATACGCCGTTTCTGCCACATCCGGGAAATGGGGTTGCTGGCAGACTGCGCAATTTGCGGATTGTCCCGCAAAGACTTCTGATAGAAATACTCGGCGTTAGCCGAACGCAATTCCCGCTCTGCCTTTTCCACGGCCTTGTAGGGCTTCATCTTGTGGTGCCGAATGCCGCTGCGGATGGCCTTGGCGGTCTGATGCTCCACCAGTTCTTCACCCTTGTGGCCACCCTCCACACCCACATTTTCGTGTTCGACTTCATGGATTTTTCCGTGAGCGAACAGCAACACTTCCGATAGCGGGCGGCTGGCCGGGTTTGGTTTCAGGCTGGGCGGACCTTTGTCCTGCTGCTCAAAACGCAGGGTGGATTTCGCCTTGCCGCTGGTGGCATCGTAAACTTTTTTCTTGACTGGGACACGCTTTTTGGGCAGAGCAGTGCGGGCCGCATCCAGCTTGTCGGCTTTCGCTTCCGCCTTTTGGATGTACGGCTGCAACGCCGGGTCTGCCCGTTCTTCTTCGGTCAGTTCCAGACGGGCGGCGGAACGGTGCAGACCATCTTCACTCTCGACGGTTTCCGCAGCTTGTTTGGCTTTTTTCTTTGCCTTGTGCTTGTCCTTTACGTCCTCGGTGCGTTCCAGTATTTTTTCGGTCTTGCCCTCGGAATCCGTAGAATAATCCTGCTCCGCCTCCCGGCTGGAAACGTTCTCCACAGTGCCGTCCGCCTGATTTTCTACCACCAGACCGTCACGGGTCATGGTCTGGGTGACTTTGGCTTTTGCCTGCAATTCTTTCAAGGTTCTTCACCTCCCATCGGGCAGCAGCTTGTTTCAATGTCCGCAATGTATTTGAGAATCGGGAACACCTGCGGCGGCGAAACCGCATTGCCCAGCGTTTTCATCCGCTTGCTGCGGTTCGGCACATCCTCGGTCAGACGCGGGATGTCGGCGGGTTCTTCGGCCCAAAGGGAATGTCCGTCCATTTGCGCGGGAAACCCATCAGCCACTCTACCCAGTCCGGGTTGAGGTAGGGCTTTTCCAGTGTGGTGGGTGTCATACGGTAAATCACATGAGAGAGCCGCGCCGTCCATGCTTTGCCATCCTTGTTCATCTTGCGATAGCTGCCATTCGCAGAGATTTGGATGTCCAACCCCGTCAATGAGCGTTTTGTCGAGCCCCATACGGAGGAAGCCAGCAACATTTTCTCCAAGCACCCAACGGGGCTGCAATTCCCGGATGACCCGCAGCATTTCGGGCCACAGGTAGCGTTCATCGTGGAAGCCGCGCTGCCGCCCTGCGGTGGAGAACGGCTGGCACGGGAAACCACCTGAAATGAGGGTGACGGTGCGAAGTCCTGTTTTTTCAAAGAAAGCCTCCTTTGTTACGGTGGTGATGTCCTGAAAGCGGGGCACCTCCGGCCAGTGGCTTGCCAGCACAGCGGCGGGAAACGCCGCCCACTCGCATTGACAGACCGAAGTAAAACCCGCTGCTTCTGCGGCAAGGTCGATGCCGCCTATGCCGGAAAACAAGCTAAAATGCGTTAAGCTCATAGCTCCACCACCTCGTTGAGCCGGGTGGTCATGATTTTATAGAGCTGGGTGTTTTTCGGAATGGGATTGGAAAACGGCAGCACCACATTTTCAAAAATCAGCAGTCCTTCGCCCGGTTCGGAATTGTCGATGTACTTCTGCTGGTCTGCGGAGAGGTTCAGCCGTTCCGAAAGGATTTTACGGTCGCCGGATGCCTGATTCAGCAGCGTGATGAAGTCGCTGTTTTCCAGAATGTTCTCGATCTCCGGGGAAGAAAGAAGGTCCTTCACATTCTGGGTGGCGCCCGTGGGCACACCGCCCCATTTGCGGAAGCGTTTCCAGATTTCTGCGGAATAAGCAGCGGTCTGTTCTTCTTTCAAGAGCAAATGGAACTCGTCTGCAAAATACCATGTAGCCCTGCCTTGGCTGCGGTTCTGGGTGACACGGCCCCATATCTGGTCTTGGATAATGAGCATCCCTAATTTTTTTAACTGCTTGCCCAACTCTTTGATGTCAAAGGCCACAAGCCGGTTGTGGATGTCCACATTCGTTTTGTGGTTAAAAACGTTCAGCGAGCCAGACACATACAGGTCCAGTGCCTGCGCCACCCGGTCCGCTTCCGGCAAGTGCTGGTCGAGCAGGGCTTGGTGAAGGTTAGACAAAATCGGCATATTCTCCGGGCAGGGATTCGCCAGATAGGGGCGGTAGATGGCTTTCACGGCACGGTCTATCACGGTGCGTTCAATCGCTTCCAGACCTGTTTTGCCGCCCATGACCAGCTCACAGAACGACAGCACAAAATCCGACTTCAAGGCCAGCGGGCTGTCATCTTCGGAATAATTCAGGTTGATGTCCAGAGGATTCACATAGTCCTTGCTGGTGGGCGAAAGTTTAATGACCTGCCCATGCAGCCGCTTGACCAGCGGATAATACTCGGCCTCTGGGTCTGAAATAAAAATATCGTCAGCAGTCGTTAAAAACACACTGACGATTTCGGACTTGCAGCTCATAGATTTGCCGCTGCCGGGCGTGCCCAGCTTCAAGCCGTTGGGACACCGGGCCTGCTTGCGGTCCAGCATGATCATGTTGTGGGATTTTGCGTTGATGCCGTAGTACATGGCCGCGCCGCTCTGGAAAAGTTCCTGTGTCACAAAGGGCACAAACACCGCCACGTTGGAGGTGGTAAGGCTGCGCTGAATCTTTATTTGGTTGATACCCAGCGGAAGGCTGGACACAAGGCCCTGCTCCTGCTGGTAGTCCAGCCGGACAAGAGAGCAGTTGTACTTCTGGGCCACACCTGCGGCTTGGAACACATCGTTTCCCAGCTTTTGCTTGGTGTCGGCCACGTTCAGCACCAGAAAGGTCAGCATGAAAAGCCGCTCGTTCCGGGTCTGCAATTTATTCAGCAGCTTTTTGGCATCCTCGCCGTAGGTGGCAAGGTCGCTGGGGAGGATATCCATGTCGTACCCGGAACGGACAGCCTTTTTCTGTTCCTGAATCTTCATAGCATCAAGGTCTGTGATTTTTCGTTTGATGGTTTTGATGGCCTCGGTCTGGTCGATGGCCTGCACATGGAGATTGACGAGAATCCCGCTTTCCGTTTTGAGGAAGTCGGCCAGCATTTCGTCCGAAAGTTCCGGCGCAAGGATTTGTAAAAAACTCACCGCTCCATACTTGCCGCCCAAACCAAAGGTTTTGGCCGTACCGAAACAGAGGGAGGACGGGGCCACAAAATCCTTGGTAGACAGGCCGGAGGGTGCCAGCCAGTCCCAGTCAAAACGGAACGGTTCGCCGTCCGGGTGGAAGATGCCGTGCAGAACCTCCAAACGCTCCTGCCCGTCCATGACGTGCGCCACGCAGCCCATGGTCTTGAAATAGCCCAGCAGGTCAAGACCAATGCGGGTCAGCCGCGCCCGTGCGGTTTTTAGATTGTCTGCCTCGATGGTGAAGGTCAGGTACTTGGTTTTGACAATGCCGTTGTTGCCGCTGGCAAGCTGTTTTTGCAGGATGGCGGTGTACTCGGCGCGGATGTCGTCGAAATCATCCCCCTGCGGTGCGATCTCAAAACTTTTTGCGTACTGCACCGGGTCAACCTTGCGATTCAAAAACGAAAGCTGCACATGGATGGAAGCATCCACATAGTTGTACAGGTCGCACAGGTGTTCAAAGATGGCGGTTCTTGTTTCCGGCTGGGCCAGCTGATAGCTGATGTCCTCAAAGGCAATGCACTTGGAGAATGTGCGTCGGTCAATGCGGCACACACCGTCCGGGTAGATGGCCTCATACGGGATGGTGGCCTGTGCCGTGCGGGGCTTGCCGTCACCCTTGTACTTGCGGAGAACGGCATCAATTTCTTTTTTCTGGGCGCGGGTGAGCTTTTTGGGCTTTTCGGTTTCGCGGGGTATCGTTTTTCTGGACAATGGCCTTTACCTCCTGTTCCATTTGGTATTGCCGCACAAGGGCGGCGTAAGCATTGTTGGTCTGATAGGGCCTTTCCTTGGGACGAATAAAGCAGCACTGAATCATTTGCTGAATCACCACTTCAAGGGGCTGGCCGTGCCGCTCAAACAGAGCGAACAGCAGCCCCGGCAACATGGCAAAAATCATCAGCAGGGCCGCCGCGCTGTTGGAAAGATAGTCCCGGGTCAAAAAATAAAGCGGCCCGCCCGTGAGGAGCGCGCCGCCGAAGCAGACCAGCTGCCGCTTGGTCAGCCCGAATAAGACTTTGGATTTTACATGGGTCAAATCTTTGGGAACGGTCACATACGCCATACGTTTTTCCTTTCTCGGCCTTAGTGGGCACCAAACACCGACTTGCTGATGCTGCCGGTCTTGAACAGACAGAAACAGAGTAGCACGGTGTAGCCCATGCAGCCCCAGATGGCCCCGGCAATGTCCGCTGCACCTGAAATGTTGCGTATCAGCACCGCATAGATGCCCACGACAATCATAATCAGGAACGCTTGGAAGCCTAACGCCAAAAGCGATTTCAAATAGTTCTGCCCGGTGCTGCGCCACTCGCTGCTGCCCATGGTCGCCAGCGGGATAGGCCCCAGTGCGGTCACAACGTAAATCTCAATCATGCGGCCGTAGGTCACAAGGAAGATGCAGATGGACAGGATGTTCATGGTCAGGCCCACAACAAGGGTCTGAAACCATAGGCTGAGCAGACTGCCGATGGTCATGCTTTCCAACTGAAATTCCAGTCCGGGTATCAGGCGGTCAAAGTGGATGGATGTTTCACCGATGATCACGCCGGAACTTTGGTTGACAACGCTCTGGGTGGCATCGAACACACCCATAACGATATTCCATGTGTTGCTGACAATGAGGATGGCAAAAGCAGACTTGAAAATCCAGCGGAAGAACATGGAGGTGTCAAAGTCGTGCATATTGTTCTTTTCGGTAATCATCTGGATAAGCTCATGGCACATCACAAGGGCAAGGATAGCCGCTGCAATGGGCAGCACCACCGTTTCGGAAAGACTGCGCAGCATATTGAAAATGCCGCTGTTCCACGCCTGCGGGGTAGAGCCGACGTCCGAAGCGATTTCGCCCACCTTGGCGTTCACGTTATCGAACAGGCCGGAGAGGTTGCCCGTGATGCCATCTATCAAAATGCCCTTTATCCATTTCTCGATGATCTCACTAATCAAGCAAAGATACCTCCTTTCCCGCGCCCTCCCATGTGAGCGGGAGAGCGCGGCGTAGGATTTTAAGTATTCGTTGTTCGGAAAATTGTGGGCAGCGATGCAGAGCTTAGCCCAGCAGCCCGGACAGCAGCGGGACAAGGGTCACGCCGATCAGGGCAACGCCGCCGCCCGCGACCAGCTGCTTCACGCCCTGGCTCTTGCTGCCGGGGTTATCCTGTCCATAACCCTCCAACAGGTTGATGCCGCCCCAGACACACAGGGCACCACCCAGACCGACCACGATGGTCTGCAAAGTATCGACTGCGCTGTTGAAAAATTCCATAAGGTCCTCACTTTCTGCCGCTTGTTCTGCGGCACTCAAAATAAAAATTATTCGTCTGCATTTTCATCCGACAGGTTGATTTCGTAC
>ENA-OYZU01000328-OYZU01000328.1-human-gut-metagenome-genome-assembly--contig:-NODE-328-length-11156-cov-4.032970_pt1 | contig 11156 bp, 5 predicted proteins | sample MGYA00244202_ERZ653488 | MGnify/ENA primary metagenome ERZ653488 (study PRJEB26926, sample SAMN06164972) | human gut metagenome | biome: ENVO:00009003; feature: ENVO:2100002; material: ENVO:00002003...
CTAGTCGTCGGCAGCGTCAGATGTGTATAAGAGACAGGTATTATAAACTTTCCTGTAAATATCATCTTTATCGATACCCTTGGAAAGCAACTCGCTGATGATAAAATAGATTTCCCGGTTATTGGAATTATAGGTAAAGCCACCCGTATCGGTCATCATACCGGTATAAATACACTCTGCTCCCGCTTTGGTAATTTCATTGAAATAACCCATACGGCATATCAGACGGAACACCAGTTCGGAAGTGGAAGATATATTAGGATGTGAAATTGTAATATCACAAAATTCTTCGGGATACAGATGATGGTCTATCAATATTTTTTTCCCTTTTGCAGCCTTTACGGCATCTGCCATTGCATCAATACGACTCAAAGCGTTGAAATCCAGGCAACAGATTATTTCGGCCTCAGATATAAGCTTATCGGCAAATTCTTTGTAGTGATCGTAAAGTAACACATCTTTGCTGCCCGGCATCCATCTCAGAAAATCGGGGAAGGCATTCGGCACAATGACATTTACCGTTTTATCTTGTGAATTCAGGAAGTGCCACAATCCCAATGAAGAGCCTATGGCATCGCCATCCGGCGCTACATGGGCTACAATTACTATTCTCTCCGCATGCCCCATCCACCTGGCAAAACGGTCTATCTTAGCTTGTTCGATTACTTTAGTCAACATACGCTTAATCTATGATTTACAAACAGACGGCTGGAGTGCCCCCATTCATCTATAACAATTTGAAGCGACAAAAGTACGAAAAAGTTCGAGAGTTGAGGGAAAGTAGTGCAGGTTTTATTTAGTCCTTGCCCACAGCCTTATTTCCCGGAGCTTTTTTCATGCTCTTCATAACCGGCAAGATTGTATAGAACAGGGATAGTACTGTTTCCAACACGATAGATACCGAATTTAAAGTAATAACCTTCTTCGTCATTGCGCCCTATTAATATCTCTTCCTTATTTACAATATGCTTCTTAACTTCTTTTCCAGCCTGCTGATAGGACATAATCACATCCAGAAGACCGGGCTTCAGAATGGTTTCTTTCTCTTTCCCGTACAGAGTCCAGTCAATATCCACCCGGAAGGTTATCCAACAATCTTTCGGAAAGGAATCAAACGGCATTTTGTAAGCTATTGTCGAAGCTTTATAAGTGGAGGTTACGGGCTTCATAATCTCTGCCTTGTCCGGGTTTACATTACAACGGTCGGTTTTATCGGTCAGCCATTTGCGGTCCGAGTTAGCTTTAATATAGAAATAACCTTGTGAAAAGCCGAAAGCAAGAGGTGGATAGCCACCTTGCTCAATCAGCCAGCCATTAGGTTTTCCGGCTTTATAGATTGTATCTCCTTTGGAATTGATTTTAGTTATTTTGTCATGGGCTATATTCTTCTTGAAAATCATCCTCTTTTCCAACTCAAGGAATTCTTCAACGCTAAGTCTCATCACTTTACCGTCAGGGTCGGAAACAAGTGTACGACTCGGCATACCATGCCATTGTGCAAAGATGGTAGACACTTCCTTATCCAAAGTCCGCGGAATGTAAACAGAGAATGTATAACTCATGGATGAGCCTTGCGGACAACTTCCTTTACCGTAATGGTATACAGTCTTCATTTTCTGTGCATTAAGGTATTCAGTTGCCGGATAGTTACGGAAATCATTGGCAACAGCATAACAATAACACAATTCGGCACGACCTTTGGTTTCTCCCTGGGCATAGCCTTCCAAAGTATTGTCTTCCTGTTTCAGCTCGAAGCGATAAGAAGGTTTGCCTTGGAAAGGACGGGAATAATCCAACTGAATGGTATGGGGTTTATTTGTACCGACGGCCACCCAACGCCCGTCAATAATCTGATTTGTACGGGCTGAATCAGCCTGCACATTTACGCGTTCTTTCAGGGGTGTTAAGTTATCTGACTGTGCACGGACCGGACTTACTGTTACCAAAGACAAAAGACAAAGGGGGATTAATACTGCGGTTCTCATTCTTTAATTGATATTTAATAATGTATACGAATCAAGAGTTAGATGGAGCTTATTTGAAGGAGTTATCAGCCTGCAAGCAGACTGATAACTCCTTCAACTCCTAATTAGGTAGAGGTACCATTGCCCTGCGGCCATAGTTTAATTTCAAACCTTTGTTGTAGGCTTCGGGGCCATGCAGATCTTTAATATCCATTTCACCCAGGTTTACAAGGATACCACGCGCCATAAGTCCGGCATCTTCATTTGCAAGACGCGGTAAATTTTCAGCAGCTTCTTTCAGTTCAGACAAAAACGGACGGATATAGTCGCGCATTTCAGGGTCTAAAGATAAACATTCCAAAGAGGAGTAACCTATTTTCCTGTCCTTTTCTTGAGCCGGAGTAATAAGGCGGGCAATACCTTCCTGTGCTTTACCCAGATAAACAACCGCATAAGCTGCCTCGGAAGCTATATAAGGATTCTCGTCTTGCAAGAGTGCCAATAATGCTTGCGGACAAGTATTAATTTGCTTCTCTCTGGCAAGATTTGCATATCCTACTACCCCCCAGAATCTCATCTCCGGCAGAGGGCTGGCAATAGCTTTCTCCAACATGGGAAGAGAAGCTACAGTTGCCGTTCCCGCAATTTCGACAAGCCCATAAAGTTCATCCAAGGGATATTTCTCTTTGCGTACTTTCTCATAAAGTATATGTCCGGTACGTGAATTTGGGAGGAAAAAGCCCAAATCATGGGTAGTACGAATGTGGTCGGATAATGCTTGACGCATTTTATATAAGGTTTCCGCATACTCAGGAATAGCGGATAAATCATGCAATTCATCCGGATCTTTTTCAAGGTCAAACAGCATTTCCGCCGGATGAGGTTCAAAAGTCTGCTTCCAGTCCGGATTGGTATTGTGACCTCCCAGCACCAGTTTGTCCCAAGCTTTATTGGATGGCATTCCCCATTGATAATAATTACGCAGAGCAAACTGACGGTAGGGAATATAACTACGGATATACTTGAAGCGACCATCCGTAACAGCGCGTACCGGCATGAAATGATGCAGTTGGTTGGCTGCCAATGCAAACTGTACTTCACGCTTTTCTTTACTGGCGAACTTGCCGTAAAGCGCCTTTCCTTGCATGTTCTTGGGAGGCTTTACACCTGCTAAACTAAGTACAGTAGGTCCCAGATCGGTGAAGTTCACCAAACCATTTTCTTTACCTTTTGCTCCATTTGCCAGGTGCCGCCATTTAGGAGGAAAGTAGGCTATCATAGGAACTTTCAGTCCGCTTTCGTACAGATAACCTTTACCACGCGCCACGCAACCGCCATGGTCACTGAAAAAGAAAATGATGGTATTGTCTTCCAATCCTCTAGTCTCTAAATCTTTCAGGAAGATTCCCAACCAAGTATCCACATCCTGTACCGCTTCCAGATGACCTGCATAATCCGACCGCACTTCCGGCAAATCGGGCACATAGGAAGGTAAAGTAAGTTGTTGTGGGAAAATACCTTCTTGAGTATAATCCCTGCGTCCATCAGTGTGGAAAGTACGGATACGTCCCATGTGTGAAGTTACTGTGTTATATACAGCGAAGAAAGGCTGATCCTTTCCACGTTTGGTACTATTGTAAGAAGCTTTATTGTTACATTCGTCCCAACAGCTTTTGTTATCTGTAGTAGAGTTATAATGTGTTTTGCTATTGTTTGTGCAGTAATACCCGGCTTCACGCAATCTTTGAGGAAAGAATATATCAGCCGGAGTATCATAAGGAACCGGGTGTATATCCATTCCGTAAGTTGATGAATAGCATCCGGTGATAAGAGATGAACGAGCTGCCGAACTTTGTGGTGCCACAGACCATGCATTCATAAATTGTATGCCACGAGCTGCCAAGCTGTCTGCGTTAGGCGTATGTACATCGCCATTGCCATAGCAACCAAATTCATAAGCACTGGTATCTTCGAAGGTTAGCCAAAGGATATTGGGTCTTTCGTTTTTTTTGTCAGCTGCCTCGGTTTGCAAGGAATATAAACCACAAAAAGCAGTACACATAAATAAAGGTAAGTGTCTCATAAAATAGTATGTATTAAGGATAATAAATTCTTGAGGCTAAAGTAGGGCGTTTATGAATAACAATCGTTTTCTTATGTCGAAAAGAGTGCCAATATTGTTTCGATAAGCCATGTTTCGACAATATTAGCAGTGATTCAACAAAATTACGGTTGGTCATAGACAAATGTGGATAAGATATTATATAAAAGAGGTGAAAAGACTGGAGGCGAAGCTTTACTTTTGAAATAATAATCTAATCAAAAAAAACATGAGAAGCTTAATCTTAGTACTATTACTGTTAAATGCATTATTCTTATCTGCCCAAGAGGCTACCAATAACAATCTGTCATTCGATAATTCTTTACGCACTGAATCAGAAAAGTTATTAACGGAGTGGATGGACACATTCCTGACTTATCAATGCGACAATTTACATCCGTCTCTCAATGGTGGTGTGCTGTGCCCTGCCTGTGCCCGCATGCATGGGCGCATCGGAGATGCCGTACTCCCCTTAATGTATCTGGCTGATAAAACACACAAAGAGAAATACCTTCTTGCTGCCAAACGCCTGATGGCCTGGATGGAAAACGTGCATCTTCCCAATGGCTCGTGGATGAACGATGTACATGTCTCCGACTGGAACGGTACAACAGTCTTCGCTTCCATAGCTCTTTATGAAGCATTACATTACCATGGGCATTTATTAGACGATTCTACCCGGAACCATTGGAAGCAAAGACTGATAGAAGCCGGTGAGTTCATGCTGGCAACTCCTTTTATATACAGCCGCAAACGGGAAGGTATGCGGAATATGAATGTGAACTATTCAGCCTCAGCCACCTATGCATTGTATGCCATTGGAGAGATGTGCAACCGGCCTGATTTTCAAAAAGAAGCCCGTCAGATAGCTGCCGATCTAAAAAACTTTTTCACTGAAAACGATACTTTTCTATATGGTGAAGGTCCCAATATAAGTTCAAAGACAAAAAACGGCTGTCTTCCGGTAGACCTGCTTTATAATGTAGAAGAATCCTTGCCGAATATGGTATATTACGCCCTTATGGCGAAAGACACTGATTTACTGACTCTCGTTGACCGTTCAATGGCTACTCACCTGGAATTTATGTTACCCGATGGTGCCTGGGACAATAGTTGGGGAACCCGTAGTTTTAAATGGACTTATTGGGGCGGACGCACCAGTGATGGTTTTATGGGAGGCTATTATGCAATGGCTGCCCAACATCCGGAATATTTAGAAGCAATCCATCGTAATATACAATTACTGAAAAAGGCTACTTCCGAAGGTCTGCTTTATGGTGGCATGCATTATCGGGTTTCCGGGATTGCCCCATGCATTCACCATACATTCGGTCACGCCAAGGCAATCACTTCTTTTTTAGAACTTCCTCCCTTGAATATCACTTCTTCCCAAGAACTTCCGCGTGATAAAACCTATGATCTGAAATATTTCAAGGATATCCATACCTGGCTTATCTCTCAAGGCCCCTGGCGTGCTACATTCACCGGATATGATGCAGAATATAAAATTAAAGGTACTCATCCGATGGGAGGCGCACTCTCTATGCTATGGCATACACAGGCAGGACCTGTTTTTGCCGCTACAATGAACCAATACCAGTTGATTGAAGCACCTAATATGCAGAGTAATAACCGTAAGTATATCATGGGAGGTACACCACGGATCGAGTTTATGCAAAATGGGACCATATATAGCAATTTGGATGACCTGAATACAGATATCATCTGTGATACAGAAAAGAACGGCTATCGGTTTACCGTGAATACTCATTTGGTCGATATAAATCAAAACGCACCTGTCCAAGGAGAGATTCCTGTCACAATTTACTATACCTACACCCGGCAAGGTCTTGAAATAAACGTAGAAAACTGCTATGACGCTACATATCTGATGCTGCCAGTCATCGCATCACCCGCAGAAGAGGTAAAAGTAACTCCCCAAAAAGCATCTATAAACAAGGATGGAGGCACTTTATCCATCACCTGTACAGCCGGACATATAGAAGTAGCGCCAACCGATAAAGATGGACGAATATTCAATCCGGTTCCTGGATTTTCTTTTGTACCTTTGCGAATAATTCCTAATAGTTCGGAAAAGAAAATTCGTATAAATATTCTTTTTCGCTAATCTATTTTGTTAATTTGTCTCGTAATAGGATACGACTATGAAAATAATACAAACTTTGTTAGTACTTTTAGGAGGGTTATTTCCATTTATGCTGAATGCCGGAACAACGGAGGATATTTACTTCTCTCACATCGGTATGGAAGATGGATTATCACACAGTACCATATTCGCAATTAATCAGGATAAAGAAGGGAATTTATGGTTTGCCACGTACGACGGTGTGAATAAGTACGATGGTTACAATTTCACTGTATACCGCCATGAATATACAAACCCCAATAGTATTGCCAGTGACATAACCCGGTGCATAGCCATCGATGATTCGGATCAGATATGGGTGGGTACCCGTGAAGGCCTATCCTTTTATAATCGTCGTAAAAACTCGTTCTCCAATTACTACTATAAGAAGAATGGCATCAATGTCCCCATCAACAGCATTGCTCCCATTAAAGAGAACTGGCTGATGCTGGGTACGGCAGAAGGTATTTTACTTTTCGATATCAAGAAAGAATGCTTCTTAAACGATACTTTGCCTTCCCTGCATTTGTTGAAACCAACCGTTTTAGTACGCCAGGGCGAATACATTTATATAGGTGCCGAAGATGGAGTATATACTTACACATTATCGGGAGGTAAATTGGAAAGATTAATAAGTATGCCCGCAGGGATACGCATACATGCCATTTTGTGTCAGATGTTCAGCCGAATATGGATGGCAACCGAAGGGGATGGACTATTTATGTACGATGCCAAAACCAAGGAGTTGAAAAACTATCGTTATGAAAGTGAGCAGTCCGGTTTAAATTCCAATTATGTACGCTCATTGGAGCTGGATACGGAAAATCGTTTATGGGTAGGGACTTATAGCGGACTGAATATCTATAAAGAAGCTACCGACAATTTCTCTTCTATAAAAAGTTCCGAGATACAGGAAGGAAGTCTGTCACAAAATTCTGTCAGAAGTATTTTTAAAGATTCTCAAGGCGGCATGTGGTTAGGAACTTATTGGGGCGGGTTGAACTATTACCATCCTCTTTGTAATCGCTTCCAGCGTATCAAGCATGTTCCTTTTCTGAATTCACTTAGTAATAATGTGGTCAGTTGTATTGTAGAAGACAGTGAACATAACCTGTGGATTGGAACAAGTGATGGCGGATTGAACTTCTATGATTCCACCTCAAAATTATACAAGAACTACCTGTTTAAATCAGGATCATTGGATGTACCTTTCAAGGATATTAAAACAGTGTATGTAGACGAGGAACATGATAAAGTATATGTGGGAGCCCATGCCGGAGGCATGATGGCCCTCCAGCGCAAATCGGGACGGGTAGAATACTTCAATCGCCAGAACAGTAACTTACCCAGTAATAATATCTATTCTATCATCTCCGATGAGAACGGAGGATTATGGGTCGCTTCACTGGAACATCTCCTGCATTTCGATATAGACAAGCGCAATTTTACAATTGTAGACAAAGATCAGAATGGGCGTAAATTACAACAATATAACCGTTTGTTGTTTCGCGATTCCAGGAGACGTATATGGGTAGGAGGTGAAATGGGGGTATCTGTTTATAATCAGATAGGAACAGATTTCCTGGCCAATACAGATTTCCATATAGACCCGATACTACAGCAGGCATTTGTGAATTGCTTTTATGAATCTACATCGGGATATATCTGGATCGGGACACGTAGCGGACTTTTCGCTATGAAAGAAGGAAGTAAAGAGCTATTGCAGTATACCACGGCAGATGGTTTGCCGAGTAATGTTATTTATGGCATCATGGAAGATGCTTACGCTCGTTTGTGGATAAGTACCAATCAAGGTTTGAGTTGCCTGAATCCGGAAAATGGAAAGTTCCGTAACTTTACTATATTGGACGGTTTACAGGGAAATCAGTTTAATGCCGGATCTTATTGTCGTCAAGATAACGGTTACATGTTGTTCGGGGGTGTCAACGGCATTACATTATTCCGTCCGGAAACACTGATTGACAATCCTTATACTCCTAAACCGGTAATCAACAAGCTGTTTGTTTACAATAAGGAAGTCCTTCCCAACGACGAAACGGGAATATTGAGTGAAACGGTTGAATATGCAGATCATATCACCCTATCCTCTTCTCAGAATTCATTCGCCATATCTTTTGTAGTGTCCAACTATATCGCTGGCAAACACAACACTTTTGCTTATAAACTGGAAGGGTATAATGACGAGTGGTACAGACAGAACGATACCAGTCCGGTTTCGTACTCTAATTTGCCGGCAGGTGACTATACTTTTTATATAAAAGCAGCGAACAATGACGGTAAATGGAATGAAGAACCGACTGTACTTCATATTCGCGTTCTGCCTGTTTGGTACTGTACCTGGTGGGCACTTTCATTGTTTGCTCTGTCTTTCATGTTGGTGGTATTTGGCATTGTCCGCTATTTCTGGTTGCGTAAAAGTATGCAGGCTGAAATTCTTATGGAAAGACTGGACAAGGAGAAACAGGAAGAAATCAGCCAGATGAAAATCCGTTTTTACGTTAATATATCACACGAATTACGTACTCCGCTCACCCTGATTGTAGCACCACTGCAAGAATTGCTAAGTCGCATATCCGGACATTGGGAACATGAACAGTTGCTGTATATACAAAGAAATACCAACCGCTTGCTGCATCTCGTCAATCAGTTAATGGATTACCGACGGGCAGAGTTGGGAATCTTTGAACTAAGACTGGTAAGTGCCAATGCCTACAAAAGAGTTTTGAATAGCTTCATGAACTATGAAAGTTTGTCGAAGAAAAAAGATATAGACTATAATTTCTATACGGAATTGCAGGACAAAGAACTGTTATTCGATGAAAACTATCTGGATCTTATTGTTAACAACTTACTGTCGAACGCTTTTAAATATACCGAAGAAGGTGAAAGTATTACGGTAAAACTGTATCAGGAAGCAGGTGATCTTGTACTGCAAGTTACAGATACAGGTATCGGTATTCCCAAAGAAAAACAGGAGAAGATTTTTGAGCGGTTCTATCAAGTGGAAAGCGGACGTGAAGGAAGCGGTATTGGTCTTTCCCTGGTACAACGGCTGGTTGAATTGCACCATGGAAGAATTGAGTTGGAGAGTGAACCCGGAAAAGGTTCTACTTTCTCCATTTACCTTCCGCAAGATAAATCTGTATATAGCCGTGAAGAACTGCTTGGAGGAGAAGAGAACGCAGACAATCAACGGGTATACTCTACGAATGCGCACGACGTATATATCGGTGATGAAGAAGAAGCCGATACAGAAAGCGAAGAAGATGAGAATACAAATAAACGAGGAACACTCCTTGTGGTGGAAGACAATAAAGAATTAAGGCAATATCTGGTCAATGGATTGTCCGGCTTATTCAATATGCTGGAAGCTGAAAATGGGCAAAAGGCATTAGACATTCTGAAAGAGAAGGAAGTTGACCTGATTGTAACGGATGTCATGATGCCCGTAATGGATGGTGCCAAATTATGTAAGTTGGTAAAACAAAACTTACGCACCTGTCATATTCCAATATATATGCTGTCTGCCAAAGCAGATATTAAATATCAATTGGAAGGTTTACAGGTAGGAGCAGATGATTACATAGCCAAACCTTTCTCGATGGCAATATTGAAAGCAAAGATTATGAACATGCTGCGTACACGCCACCGCATCTTCGAACACTATTCCAATACCACCGAAATAGAACCGGAGAAACTTACCAATAACACGATGGATGAAGAACTGCTCAGAAAAGCGATTGCAGTGATTGAAAGAAACATGGACAATGTAGAATTTTCTACAGAGCAATTTGCGCGTGAGATGAATATGAGCCGTTCTAATCTACATCTGAAATTAAAAGCAATAACAGGAAAGTCAGCTATCGACTTTATCCACAAGATACGCTTTAACCGCGCATGTCAGCTTTTGCAGGAAGGAAAATACAATGTTTCAGAAATCAGTTTTATGGTAGGCTACAATACTCCTTCTTATTTTGCAGCACGCTTCAAGAAGTATATAGGTTGTCTGCCTACCGAATATGGAAAGAAATAAGATATGAGAAAATATAAGATGTGGACACTACTCATTGTTCTGTCCTTGTTAGCAGCATGTAAACAACCCCAATCATTAACCCCTTCTGTCAGTGAAGTCGCACAAATTAAGGCAAATGGTACATCCATCCGGCTTTTCTGTTTGACAAACAGGAATGGAATGGCAATCAAAGTTACCAACTTTGCCGCCTCGCTAACGTCCGTTTCCGTACCCGACAAAAAGGGGAACTTCGAACAAGTAGTACTGGGCTTCGATAGTTTAGAAAGTTACTTGGGAAAGCATCCTAAATTTGGTGCCACTGTAGGCAGATTTGCCAATAGAATCAAGCATGGCGAGTTTTGCCTGGATAACCAGATCTTTCAACTTGAAAAGAACAGTAAAGGAAATTCTGTTCATGGCGGAAGCCGGGGATTCAATACTCAAGTATTCGAAACGGATACCTTTTATGTAGTGAAAGACACGGCAATAGTTGTCTTTTCTTATAAAAGCGCTCACCTTGAAGGAGGATTTCCCGGCAATCTGAATCTGTCAATCGCTTATAAACTGACTGATCGCAATGAAGTAATCCTGGATTATACGGCCACCACGGATCAGCCTACTGTTGTAAATTTCACCAATCACAGCTACTTCAATCTGACCGGCTGTAAAGAGCCTGTACTGAACCATCTTTATACATTGCATGCGGACTCAATTACCCCGGTAGATTCAACAGGAGTCCCTACCGGAGAGCTGAAGGCAGTTACAGGAACGGAGTATGACTTCAGAACTCCACGAACAGCCAAAAAACAAATCCGACGGATGATGGGAAAAACTTATGATATCAATTATAAACTAAATAAACACCCGGATTCTTTGGAATTAGTAGCTACAGTCACCGAACCTGTATCTGGA
>ENA-OYZU01000336-OYZU01000336.1-human-gut-metagenome-genome-assembly--contig:-NODE-336-length-11010-cov-4.114925_pt1 | contig 11010 bp, 6 predicted proteins | sample MGYA00244202_ERZ653488 | MGnify/ENA primary metagenome ERZ653488 (study PRJEB26926, sample SAMN06164972) | human gut metagenome | biome: ENVO:00009003; feature: ENVO:2100002; material: ENVO:00002003...
GTCGTCGGCAGCGTCAGATGTGTATAAGAGACAGAGGCAAGTTTGATGAAAGTCAACTCGATGTTTAGCAAGATGTACCCCTCTGAACCAGCACAAAATCGCACTTACAAATAAAATTCATTTCTGTTCCCAATTTGTTTCTTAATCTGTGGATTATGTGTGATAATATTCCTATATATCAGCAGATTATACAATCATACTTGGGTAATAGTATAATACCCAAACTTTGTAAACCTAAATCAATCTTCTGACCTAAACATGTCCTTCTGTTCTTCTGTCTTCTTAAAAAACTCCCGTTCTCTGGTCGAAACCAAAATTCAAAATTCAAAGTTACCTTATCTATATTATTGTTCTATAACCTGCCATTATCGAATCTGTTCCTTTGGAATCTATATGCCGGAAAAAAGATGCAGCTTGAATTTTATGGTTCCTGAATGCCTCGAATATAGCTTCACGAACAGCCGGTTCTGTTGCCAGATATTTCTCGGAATCTATCCAAACCTTTAATTCGACACGCATGATGCCACTCCCGAAGTTACGCATGATGACTACGTGCCTGCGGCTGTTGTCAACGCCATCGATATCGGTGAACGAGCCGAGGATGATGTCGCGGACGGCCTTAGGGTCGTTGGTGTCGGAGATATCAAACACAATGTGACGCAGCTCCACGCAATGGTTGCGGGTCATGTTCTTGAAATTCTTTTCAAAGAGCATACGGTTTGGCATTGTCATTATAGGACCGTCCTCGGTTTCCATTTGCATGGATATAATTCCTATATCAAACACCTTGCCACGCACACCATCATATTCAAGGATGTCGCCAGGACGAAGACGCCCTGTCATCAGCGACAGACCAGAGAAGAAGTTCTCAAAGGTGTTCTTCAGAGCGAAGCCGATACCGACGCTGGCACCGCCGACAGCAGCAATGAGACCGGCCTTATTGATGTCGAGGATTAGAATGACAGCTATTACATAACACAGCCATGTGATAATTGAGCTTATAGAAATCCATACGGCTGGCCGCCCCTGTCGATTGGCAACATTGCGACGGAGAATGACTTTTATAAGTGTAAGACTGTAGTTTACAATCACCCCAAGGGCATATATGTATAATATCTTCGCTAATGATACAACTCCTACCTTGTCCGGCATGTCAACGAACGGGGTGTTCATCATGTCAAAAAGCCATGAGGTAAAATTGTAAATGTGTGCCACCCAGGATATCGAAGCGGAGGCAACGGCAGGAATTGCCAGAGGATATAAGAGCAGTCGCACCGTCAGTCCGGCAACGCTGCTTCTCGCCAGATGTTTTTTATTTATAAAAGCCTTGACGAGTTCTAACAACAGGATTCCGGTTACAATGGCTATCCAAAGCAGAAAAAGCATAGTGCTGGATATCGTATAGCCGAAGCATATTAACAGACAGCAAAGTGCTATTATAAGTGTGTTTGCCCAAGTCATGTGCCGTTCTGCCGGTTCCATTTTTTTAAGATAGTAGACCATTATTATCGTTTGACATGCGAGAGCCATGAAAAATAAGAAAGGAGCCGTGAACGTGACTGTCGATACCGGCACCAAATCCTGACGGAAATTTATAAGTATTACGGTCAAGACGAACATAGGCAGATATGAAAGAAGAGATTTTCCAATCTGACTTTTTTTAAGCCTGAGGGTCAATGATGAGAGAATCAATAATGCCAATAAGTAAAGTTCGCAATCCAGAGTCACTATAATCTTAAGCATTGGCGCGACCTCGATTAAAAGAGGAATCAAGCCTATTATATTAATCACCAGCCAGAAACAAAGAGTCCAGTAAATACGCCTTTTCGCAATCCATCCGGGGCAAAAGCGAGTGAAACGACTTAATAAATAGAAACACAATGCGAGGGCAATGGTGACATAGAATTTTATATCCATATAATCATACATGCGATCCTCTTTGGATGTCCAGTCGTCCAATTCGCTTTGACCTGTAAGAAAGCACCAGTATAGGTCTTCCTTAAACTCATCCCAATGTGTGGAAAAATTCCTAATGAAATCTACGATAGACTCACCGCTTTTCCCGAACATCATTGTCTGGGCACGCCCCAAAACATCATTGTTATAGGATTCCAGCCTATCGGCTTTGCTGACCAGATTTCTGTATCTTATCCTGTCGGTCCTCACTGATGCGAGACAGCTGTCAACTGAGAGCTGAAGAGAATCCGCTATTGCCCAAGAGGTCTCCAGCGCATCCCTGCTTGTAGGAGTGGAGGGTTTGTCTTCCATATTTTTCAGGAATTCCGAAAAATTCCTGTATCGGTTTGTGATCACAGAAAGGTCTTTTTCCAGTTGGGTAAGCCTTTTCTCTTGAAAACGTATCCGACGTATAACATCCTTCATCCCTTGTGTGGCCTGAAGTGTGCCATAAAAATACCTCTCATCTTGAGAATACAGCATTATCCCGGTCTCATCACACATCTCGTCAAGACGGTTGATATCGTTGAGGAATTCAATCTGCCGATTCTCAAAGCGCCGAATATCTTTATGAATATTCTGCTGAAGCGCCTTCATGTCAGCCGACAGGGAGATAAGTGTCCGGTCAATATTGTATTCCGACAATACCCCCCACGATGGCAATGTAAACCACATTGCCACCATAAAGAGTAAAATTATTCTTAGTCGTTCAGCTCCTGAAATCATTTATCTTGAAAGTATATATGAAAATGAATCTGGTAGAGGCATTCTGTTAATCTTGTATACCGGATGCCGGCAATGGTATCATTCAACACGGGCACCCTACGCCGTAACAGCCGGATTTAATTGTCTTTCATCTGCATGAGCAACAACAATGTTGAATGATTCATAATTAAGAAGATACTCTGACCTCCGTCTTAACCGACAGACTGGAGGCCAGAGTAATATAGATTTTAGGAGACAGTGATTCTAATATGGATAAGTCCCATTAATTTATATCGACCTTAAATCTCAGGTCGGCGCAAGCTGTAGTGTATTTCACACCTTTGACTGTCACAGTGACGTGGAAACGCTGCACATAGGTATAGGTTCCCGGTTCGAGGTTGAATTCGTTATCGCCGTAGATATTGAAATCGCAGACCATATTTCCCTTGTCGTCGGTTTTGTAGTCGGGGATGATGGAACCTTCAGCGATTTCTTCACCTTTGTCATTAAGCAGTCCTATTTCCTCGATAGATACATTGTTTCCGAGTTCCATGACGCCGATCTGTCGCAGGTTATGGGTCACATCAAGGGTGATTTCCTTGTGATAGTCCGGATTTTCGATATCGGCCTTAGAGAGAGTCAGTTGTTCGTCTTCCACGATACTTCCCTCGGGACGGCAGGCGATTGCCGACAGAGTCAGAGCTGCCATGCGTCCGTTTCTGGAGGTCAGGATTAGTCGGTATTCAAGCGTGGTGTATGTCGTAATTGCGCTTTTCAGTTCATCAAGTTTGGATGGATTGGCTTTCATGACCACTCCGTTTGCATTGTCGGCCATCGGCTCGAGAACGAAGCAATCGGGAGAAACCTTCTGGGAAGTCACGCCGGTAGCAAGCTTGATCTCTTTCATGTCAATCATGTCAAGGTCGCTCTCGTTAGTAGCGTTGATGAGTATCGGCAGGCATGTGGCGTCTTTGTGGCTATCCTCGGCTCCATAAAAGTCGAAGCCTCTCGGACAGAAAATGTCAAACTTGCCGTCAATCGAGAACGGATCCTCAATATTGAAGTTAGCTTCTTTTGTCACACCGCCATTCTGCGCGATAGAAAGGGTAACGTTGTTGTCGGCCCAGACATTTGCAAAATCAGTTGCTTTAAGTCTAACCGTCCATTTCCCGTCGCCCGCGGAAGCTTTGTCAACGATCTCGAATGCCTCACCACCTTTTATAGGAGTGATATTGTCAACTGAGGCATCGGCAGGAGTTACGGTGAAACCGAGAGATACTTCTCCGGCTTCGTTCATCTGAAATGAGGTCCCGTTGACCTCCACGCCTGCGAGTACGGCAGGCTCGTCATCATTGCTGCAAGCCTGAAACATCAGACCTGCCATAATTACGAAAATGTAAAGTAATCTGTTCATGTGATTAGTTATTGATTTATTCTTTTAGCAAAATTAGTTCTTAATAACATTATAAGGAGTGTATCTCAGGCGATGCTTGTCCCATAAGTTACGAGAAATTGTCCCAAATCTTCCTTATGGCAGTCTCAAAATGTACTGCGTCCTGACATTCAACAATATACCCAAAACAAACACAAGACAGGATATGCCGTCAATTCATTGGATATTCCAATAGTTAGGACTAATTTTGCAATTTAAATCATAAAGTGTACGGCATGAATCGTTTTTATTTTTTCATCGTTTCCCTGGTGCTCGTCGGCTCTGTCTTTTGCTATGCGGAACCGAACCGACAGAACATGGTGACGGAGCAACTTATCAGGCAACTTTACATCGAACACCCCGACAGTTGTCTTGATCTACTTGACAAGGCTCAGTTAAGACAGCTTGACACTGATATGCCCATATTCAAAATGGACATGTTGCGTGCTATGTGTTATGAAATAAAGGGGAACTATCCTGAAAAGGAACGGTGCGTGAGGCGCTTGCTGGAAGAAGATTCAGTCAGACTTGTCCCTGACAGAAAGCTAAAAGTAACGGTGATGCTTGCCGGTGTGCTTGACCGTCAAAACAAGTATGAAGAAGGCATTCAGGCATGTGGCGAGGCTATAGACTTGGCAAGAAAATTAGGGAAGAAGAAAGACGAGGCAGAGATGCTTTCCACTATGGCACGCATCAATTCCGGAATGGGTAATAACAATGAGGCATACAGTTATTTCCGACAGGCTATCGATGTTCTGAAGAATACCGATGATGTCCGTGAGATGTCATACCTTTCCACTATTTACGGAGAGGCTATGTCTTTTCTGACTGATGCAGGTAAAACCAAAGAGGCGATTGAGATAGGAAATAAACGGGAGGCACTGATTGAGAAAATGAGCAAACTTCAGGGACCGCCTCCGGGCTATATAGACCAGCAGTACGGATTTCTATATGCAAAAATGGCTCTACTGCTTTATGACGACGGTCAGATGGATGAAGCAGCCGCTGTCTATGCAAAGTTCGGGAAACTTGATTTCGCCGATACTTATACGGGCGGCCTGTTCAGTGTGCCCTACCTTTTAAAGGCTCGACGTTATTCCGACGCCCTCAGAAACAATGATTCATGTATCAAGGAATTTGCGGGCGACACCATAAGCAATGACTACCTCGGGCTATTGCAGAATCAGGCGGAAGCTTACAGAGGGTTAAGAAATTATCAGTCTGCCGACGCATTTATGCAGCGTAGCTATGCCCTAAGAGACAGCATATATCAGCGTGAGTCGGAAAGCAAGGCTCAGGAGTATGCGGCTTTGTTCGAGGCCAATGAAAAAGAGTTGCGTCTGACGGAAGCAAGAGCAGAATCGCAACGCAAAACGATCCTAATTGTCAGCGCCACGACTTTGATTGTTTTATTACTTTTTATTCTATGGGTAGTTATGCGGAATCTTCGTATAACCAGAGAAAGGAACCATATAGATGCCCAGCGAATCGACGAACTCATCGTACAGAAAGAAGAACTGAGAAAAGCATTTTCTCAAGCAACTAACCGCCTCGATGCGGATAAAGAAGCCGAAATCGATGAAAGTGTGACGGATGATGTCGTTCCGGATACAGATAAAGACTATCAGTCCTTTATGCGTATGGAGACAATAATCATGGAAAATAAACTGTTCCTCAATCCTAAACTTAGTCGAGATGACATTCTGGCAGTTGTGGGTATCGCAAAAAATTCTCTTGTGCCTATTCTCAGAAAATATGCCGGATGCACCAATCTCAATGATTACATCAACCGGTTAAGGCTCGAATATGCAGTCAAGCTGATTAAGAGCAACAAAGTTTATACTATCGACTCCATCGCAGAGGCTTCAGGTTTTAATAGTCGCAGTACATTCTATCGTGCTTTTCAGAACGTTTTCGGCATGTCTCCTTCACAATATCTGGAAATACAGAAAGAACAGAGCGAGAATAATTAATTCTGCCGGCAGATTGTCATGACTCCGACAGTCAGTTTGGACGGCAGTCCTTTTATAGTAAGAACTAACCTTTAAAACAATTATGATGAAAGAACGTGTACTATTCTACAAGACATGGGTCATGGGTCTGATTGTTGTCATGGGCTTTGCAGTGTCTGCCTGCGATGATGAGAACGTGATTGAAGACGATCCGATCGTAAATCCCGGCGAATCTGTCACGATCCCAACGGAAGACCAGATGGCAGAGAAATGTAAAATTCCAGTCGTAATTCTTGGCGAGGGCTTCAGCGATGTTGCGGAAGCTGTCATCCGACGTGTTGAAAATCCTCAGCGCGAACTTACAGAAAACGCCAAGGTAATACTGTTCAAAGGTTCGGATATTTACGGCTTTACTGCGGAACAGTGCCGGATAATCGGAAAAGCCTACAACAATGGCGCGATCATTGCAGTGGATCATCCCAAGGAAAAACAGATTGTTGATCTTGCCATAAAGATTACCGCTCCCGAATTCGGGCAAGGTTTTTCCGGAGAAGAGCATGATGTTCCGTTTGCCGACTTCATGGCCTATAACACGCCTCGTGGAAAACAATACATCCTATATAATATTTTTGATGATGATCCTATGACATACCAGTACAGAGAAATGGAAATTGAAATTTCGGAAGATTCGGATTCTGACAGCATCCCGACGGGCGAAGATGACCAGAGATGGGAAACCCGCACGACGGAGGAATTTGAACTGTCCCCATATACCATAGGCCTGTATGCCGACGAAATCTGTAAATGGCTAAACGGACTCGATGAGAAGGACAACGCCAGACTTGATTATCTGAAAGCTACGAGGAGTTCGCGAATAGAGAATCTGGCTGAAGTGCAACAGGTGACAAGGACATATTCATACATACCGGATATACCAGACGAGACCCCGAGAACGAAAAAAGACCTTAAGAGATCTGTTATTCCCATAACGGTCAATTATGATATTTACGGCGTTTATTCATATTCCAACATGGCAGATTGTTATTTGATTGATCAGAAAATCACTATAAATAACAAAACGGCCTGGCGCGGGAGTGATGGCAGAGAGAAAGGATTGGTACTGAATCAAGTGACGTACGACTCGCATCTGATAGATTACAATTGGAATATTGTTACGCGTGATAAGGGTTGTTACCTACTTGATCCCCAACCTAAGACAACCACCGGTTCTGAGACAATCGATATCAATGGTAATTTCGGGCTAAGTGGAAAAGTGGCATTTGCTAATCCACCATTCGAAACAACAGATAACGGTATATGGTGGGATATAAGTCATTCCACTCCGCTCCCCGATGTGTCTGTAGAAAACAAATCGATGAACAATCCGGATATAAAGAATAATCCCTGCTGGACTTATTCCGTCAAATATAACCATGCCAGTCAGGGTCTTTTAAAAACTCCGGTATTCGGAAGCACCCCTCGAGTGGCACAGTCAGCTTTCCGAACATATAATACCTGGATATGGCAGGTTAATAATCCCGACTCAAAGGATCATGGACCAATTGGTCAGTTCAGAATCGTAAGCACCTTAGAGGTGTGGTACTTAGTCGAAAGATTTACTGAAATATCCAGAATAAAGTATAAGTCTGCATTCTGGAATGTCGGACAAAGATTTTACGACACACTTATTATGGATTATCCCGATCGGTCACTAACCGATGTGAACCGATATAAACCATTATAAACCATCTTTAACTACGACATCATGAAAAAAATCATCATCCTTATTCTTGCTGTTGTGTTTTACGCATCAATAGCGTCGGCACAGTGGGGAGTAGGTTTTGAAACCGGAACGACATGCAATTCGCTTCATGTTGATAAAAGTTATGCCTACGACCGGCATTACAAATCGCAATGGGGCTTTACAATGGGTGTGCCGGTCAGATATGACTTCAACAGTTGGTTCGGACTCCAGAGCGGAGTGTCGCTTGTCTATAAGAATTACGACATCGAGCGCGGCTGGCACTACTCTGAAAACAAATACAAGTTCACCAACACATTCATTGACGTTCCGGTTTTTGCCCGTTTCAAGTTCGGAGGGCAGAAAGTCCACGGCTATCTGTTGACCGGAGCCTACATCGGCGCGTGGCTGAAGAGCCATGTGTCCGGACGACAATTGAAGTATTTCGGCAATGAGGGATATGGAGATTACGAATTTGATGAGAATGTGCAGTTTGATTCACGTCGCGACAATCGATTTGAAGCAGGACTTGCCATTGGACTCGGTGCCCAGTATGAAGTCAGCAACCGCATCGGTGTTTTCGCCGAGGCACGCTACTATTATGGTCTTGCCGATATGCAGAAAGATTATATGAAGGGACAGTTCTCCCGCTACAACAACACAATTCTCCTGCAAGTGGGAGTGATGTATAAGTTCAAGAAATAATATAAACCCGATTATGAAATTCAGAAAATATACAGCAATAGCTATAGCGGCATTGCTCACGACCATGTCATCATGCCGGGATGACGCGCCATACGTTATCAATCCGAACGAGCAGAACACGTTCGAGGATTGGAGTGACGTCTTTGAATCCTTCTGGAACGCCATGAACTACAGCTATGTTTTCTGGGATGTAGATCCCACAGACTGGGATCAGGTATATGTCGATTACAAACCTCAGTTCGCAAACCTCGAGTTCGGCGTACCTGCAGACTCCGTGAAAGCAGCGGAACTCTTCAAAGGAATGCTTGCCAATATTATTGATCACCACTACGCGTTTGTCCTCAAAAAGCATGATGACCGTACATATATGGTTTACCGTCCCGCCATTGATGAGGTAAGCCGACGGGACTATTATCATGAAGCGCTTGACCAGCAGCGCCTCATAGACAATATGCGGCAATGGGAGCGACAAGGACGCGTCACTGACCTTGTCGGCAGATTCAATCCCGATGACGGTCTTGTCGTTTACTCTTGTCTTATCGACGGCTCTGTGGTATATCTGCGTTTTAACGAGTTCAGTCTTTATGAGAACAGGGAGGATAAAAACGTGGCGGGCGCTCTTGAAAATTACAAAGAACTGATAAAGACTACCTCGGATCTGAAAGGAATAATCATTGATACCCGCAGCAACGGAGGTGGTGACACTGCCGACGAACAATTCATTCTCAATCCGTTGCTTAAAGAGCCGCACACATTCGGCTATACCCGGTCGAAACTCGGTCAGGGACGTCTCGATTACACTCCCGACAGCCCGTTACTTCTTGAGCCTATGGGAGACAACTCTCCGGCAGCTACCCGTGATCTTTCAAGGGTTCCCATCATAGGTCTGCTGGATATCCATTCGGTAAGCATGGCGGAGGTTACGCAGATGGCAGTTCAGGAACTTCCCAACGGAATACTCATAGGAGAGCGCTCGTGGGGAGGTCACGGCCCACTGATCGGTGATATCAACGGATTCTTTACCGGCGAACTGGAAAACAAAGCTTTCAGGATGTTCACTTCCACGTCTATGACCAGACGACTTGACGGCAAATGCTATGAAGGCATCGGCATTATCCCTGACATAGAAGTGCTGTACGACGATGCACAGTTTTTACAGGGTAATGACATACAGCTTAACCGGGCAATAGATTATGCTAAAACCGGACGATGAACAACAATAATATTATTATGAGAATGAAATGTAAGTATCTGTTTTAAGCCATTGTGGCGATTGACGCGACAGGTATCGCGGCATGCTCCTATGATGACGAGCCGGAAATCGGAAATTCTCAAGTAAATATAATTGCAACTGGATTGCCTATGAAGGACAGTTTACAATCCTTGACTATAGCGGCAGTAATGGAAGTAACCGCGTAGATGAGAGTTATATCTCAGTATGTTCAAAAACACCTTGTGGTCGCACGTCATGATCTACAACGCTATGAATTTTGATAATATTTATAGATGCTCAATGAAGGAATTTCTATAAGATAAGTCGAGCCAACCCATTCAGATGTATCTGTCGATATATTCGAGGTTACATTTTAACGTCCACGTACGCTAATTTTCATTACAATTGAGAACCTCAGCCAAGGCTACCGGGATGAACTTGCCACACACCTATATTAATATACTGATACCTCAATATTCAATATACTGATATATACAAAGTCTCCAATCATTCAGCGACAAATGATTGGAGACTTTTTTGCTTATAAATGTTGGGCTGTACCAACCAAATCCACCAAGCTCAACGATTCTGACAGTCTGCAAGAATGAAAAACTTGACGATTTCCAGTATATATCTGTCCATTTATTTTCCGTAGGTACTTATCATACCACAATCATCTGAATATCTCGGGATTATCAGAGGGATTGCAGACAATCGAATAGCTGCCTGGAGAATATTCCTTTGTGGCTGTATCCCCCGGGAGAGCGACATCAGCCACCGCCCCTTCAGGAACAGTGAAATTCCATATCCACTTATCACCTTCATACTTCCAATGACTCTTTACAACCCCCGATGCTGAAGAATACTCTGCCTTCACAAAACCGAGTCTTCGGTCTGGCACCGGTTTCATCACGATGCGCCGGAAACCTGGAGCCGACGAATCTGAGGCTATTCCTGCCATTGTCTCCCACATCCACTCCCCTACACATCCATAGGCATAATGATTGAAACTGTTCATTCCCTGAGGTCCCATGCCGTGTTCAATCATATAACTGTTCCAACGCTCCCAGATTGTAGTGGCGCCATTGTCGACAGAATAAAGCCAACTTGGATTTTTACGCTGAAACAAAAGTTCATAAGCGATGTCCGACATCCCATTTTCAGTAAGAGTGGGCATCAATATCGATGTGCCGAGAAATCCTGTCTGAAGACAATTATCGTGTTGAGCAAAATTTTTCCGTAGACGATTGATGATATTTCTGTCTCTTATACACATCTCCGAGCCCACGAGACGGACTCCTATCTC
>ENA-OYZU01000337-OYZU01000337.1-human-gut-metagenome-genome-assembly--contig:-NODE-337-length-11001-cov-4.310616_pt1 | contig 11001 bp, 8 predicted proteins | sample MGYA00244202_ERZ653488 | MGnify/ENA primary metagenome ERZ653488 (study PRJEB26926, sample SAMN06164972) | human gut metagenome | biome: ENVO:00009003; feature: ENVO:2100002; material: ENVO:00002003...
ATTATTATACAGTAGAAAAATATGATACCGCATATGGAGGCAAGCCATAACTCTTAACATACAAACTTATTGATCTAATAATAGATATTTTCCAAGAAATAAGCTTAACTAAAATCAATAGTATTATAAGTAGTAGTAGTAATAACAATCATTTAACATTTTTTTTGAACGATCATTGTTGCCAATGAAGCAATTGATTGCCATTGAAGAAGGTCAGCCGGCTCAACAAAGCCAACTGACCTTCTCTTACTTTACTCTTGGGCAATTAGTCTTGATCAATTAGCCTTGATCAATTAGTAATGAGTAATGAGTAATTAGTAATGAGTAATTTGATTCCATAAAGTCACAATGAAAATAGACCTAAGAACATCCATTTCCCCGGTAAAGCAATCAAATAGACATGTCTTTAACCGCCTGTCCTTCTGTCGTTCTCTATTCTCTTTTGTCTCTTAACCTTATGTTCTTGTGTTCTTATGTTTTAAATCAATTCTGTCCTTGTGTCGTCCTTCTGTCTTTTCTCAACTGACATGCCTGTTAATCTTAGGTCATCCTTATGTTCATTATGCAGCGCACCACATAAGCAATATTAAATTGATTCCAATAAACGATTGATTGCCGAAATCAGATGCTTTAATTCGTTTTTAACTACATCATAGACAATATCAGCGTCAATGTTGAAATAACCATGCGCTATATAATCCCTCATACCTTTTATTTCTTTCCACGGTATTTCCGGAGCATTCAATGACAAGAAATCATAGAAATGGCGGTCAATCTTTTTAGAAGCCTCTCCTATGCTTTCAATCAGCATACATGTTGCTGCCAAAGTCTTCATCCCTGATGGTGACGAAAGATAATCTTCTACAGACTCAACATCTTGATTCCAAATTTTTATCATTTCGCAAGCGTCTTTTATCTGCTTCAATGAATGAAACAAAAGCTTGTCGTTATCAAAAGATTGTGATTCCATCCTGTTCAATTTCTTTTAATAAATATGAGTCAAGTCTCGAATGTTTCCTAACCAAATCGACAATAATCCCGAGATGATTCTGCAAAAAAGATTTAAGGCCTAAGACTTTTGAAAAAACAGGATCCATTTCAACATATATATCGGCATCACTGTCGTCACGATTATCTCCCCTCGCCATCGAACCAAACAGACGCATCGTTTTAACTCCAAAATTTTCTTGTATATAAGGAGCCAATTCTTTCAATTTTTGTATGCATTGATAGCTTGTCAACATAATCTAATCTCTAAGCGTCTTTAACATTGCATTGCAAACTTAATAAAAAACAATCAAACTACAAAAAGACACGATCAAATCCTATTTTGTTCCAACGATATTTCTTTGCTATGGATTTGGCACTCCGGATAAACGGTTTTGTAGCAATTTGCAGCTGACAAAAAAACAGAAGAACAGAAGAACATGTTTTTTAATCCCTTGTCCTTTTGTCCTTATGTCTCAATTACTAATTGCTAATTACTAATTGTTCATTGCTCATTGCCAACTGGATAGAGCTCGCCGCGGAGGGTCGCGCTGCTTGCATCGAGGATGCGCACCTTGACAAAATCGCCCGGCTTAGTGTCTCCTTTCGGGAAAACCACCACCTTGTTTTGCGACGTGCGTCCGAAATGCTCGTCAGCACTTCTCTTTGACCGTCCCTCCACAAGAACCTCCATCACCTTGCCGACGTCCCTGCGGTTGCTTTCAGCCGACAATTCGTTCTGAAGCGCTATCATCCTGTTCAAACGGTCGATCTTTACCTCTTCGGGCACATTGTCGGGAAGATGTTTCGATGCGAATGTCCCGGGGCGCTCGGAATACTTAAACATAAACGCCGAGTCAAACCCGACCTCACGCATCAAGTCGAGAGTCTGCTGGAAATCCTCCTCCGTTTCATTATGGAAACCTGTGAAAAGGTCCGTAGATATACCGGCATCAGGCATCCCCTTGCGGATTGCCGCCACACGGTCGAGATACCATTCACGGGTGTATTTTCTGTTCATCAGCTTCAACACCGCATTGCTGCCGCTTTGAACAGGCAGATGCACATGACGCGCTATGTTAGGATACTTCGCCATGGTCTCGATCGTGGCGTCACACATATCCTTGGGATGAGAAGTGGTGAAACGCACGCGCATATCCGGGGCTGCCTCCGCCACCATGGCAAGAAGCGCCGGGAAACGTGTCTCATTCCCATCTTCGTCCTTATAATCATAGCTGTCGACATTCTGACCTAATAAAGTGACCTCCTTGAACCCCTTTGCACGCAGGTCGGCAAGTTCCCGGAGAATGCTCTGCGGCTCACGGCTGCGCTCGCGTCCTCTTGTATAAGGCACGATGCAATATGAACAGAAATTGTTGCATCCGCGCATAATGGATATGAAACCGCCTGTTTGCGAAGAGCCTAACCTTCGGGGCAAGACATCGCGATAGGTCTCAGTAGTGGAAAGCTCGATGTTTATCGCCTTGGAACCAGCCTCGGCAGCCGCTATCAGATTCGGGAGGTCGAGATAAGAATCCGGTCCGGCGACCACATCCACCCCATATTCATCGATGAGCTGATGTTTCAACCTTTCCGCCATACAACCTATCACCCCTATTATTATATTTCTCCCTAACTTCTTGCGAAGGGAGTTCCAATATGCAAGGCGGGAATATATCTTCTGTTCTGCATTTTCACGGATCGAACAAGTGTTGAGCAACACGGCGGCAGCCTCATGATCGTTTTCGGTAGTGTTATAACCCGCCATTTCCATCATGGCTGCAACCACCTCCGAATCCGCCACATTCATCTGACATCCATAAGTCTCCATGCGCACTTTTTTGCAATCTGTGCAGTTTTTATTGCTGTTCGGTAAAAAAAATGGCTCCATAATTCGTATTAATGGAATAATATAGTTACTTTTGTGCAAAATTACGATTAATATTTTTAGGTTACAAATGAGCATTCCATTTATTTCAGCAGAAGAGGCGGCGGCACATATAAAAAACGGCGATAACGTCGCCCTTTCCGGCTTCACGCCTTCAGGAACGCCCAAGATAGTACCGCTCGCAATAGCCGACATGGCAACAGCTCTCCATAAAAAAGGGGAGCCGTTCAAAATAAACCTCTACACCGGAGCCTCCACAAACGAATTTGTCGACGGTGCGCTCTCCAACGCAGACGCCATAGGGAACAGGGCTCCATATCAAGGAAACCCTACCACACGACAGTCAGTCAACAAGGGTCTGATTAATTTCTATGACCCCCATCTCAGCCACATGAGTCAGGATATACGCTACGGTTTCATAGGCGATATCGATGTGGCAATAGTGGAAGTGACGGAAATGAGCCCCTCAGGCGAATTCGTACTTGGAGCCGGACTCGGCATGGCTCCAACCATCGTGAAGCTTGCAAAAAAGGTGATTATTGAATACTGCTCCTATTATCAGACATCTTTCAGAGGGTTTCACGACATTTATATGCCCGCCGACCCGCCGACCCGGCGCGAGATACCAATCTATAAGCCAACCGACAGAATAGGCTCACAAGTGTTGAGAATAGACCCCGCCAAAATTATAGGGGTGGTCCCTTCCAACGAATCGGAGAGTGTGAAGTCTTTCACTCGTCTCAACGACACCACCAGAGCCATCGGATACAATGCAGCCGCTTTCCTCGCGTCTGAAATAAAGAAGGGAAGAATACCCAGACAATTCCTTCCCATCCAAAGCGGAGTGGGAAACGTGGCAAACGCCGCACTATACGGGCTCAATGAGAACAACGATATCCCCCACTTCCAGATGTTTACCGAAGTGGTACAGGACGCCGTAACAGATCTTATGGAAAACGGCAAATGCACATTCGCCTCGACATGTGCCCTCGCTTTCTCCGATAAGACTATGCTCCATTTCATGGACAACGTAAACTTCTACCGCGACAAGATTATTATGCGTCCCGGAGAAATCACAAACCATCCTGAACTTGTACGCCGTCTCGGACTCATCGCAATGAACACTGCCCTTGAATGCGACATCTACGGCAACGTCAACTCAACACACGTCAACGGGACATACATGATGAACGGTATAGGTGGCTCAGGAGATTTTGCACGCAACGCATGGCTTTCCATATTCCTCACTCCATCGATACAGAAAGATGGTGCCATCTCAACTATCGTGCCGATGGTTACACATGTAGATCATAATGAACACGACGTGAGGGTGATTGTGACAGACCAGGGTGTAGCCGACCTCCGCAACAAGGCGCCAATGCAGCGGGCACGCGAAATCATCGAGAACTGTGTGCACCCCGACTACAAGCAGTTGATGTGGGATTACCTCAAAATATGCCGACAAGGACACATGCCACACAACCTCAAGGCGGCATTCGCCCTGCATCAGACTTTTCAGGAATTCGGAGACATGCGTCTCACCGACTTCTCAAAATTTGAGTAACCTCAAAAAACTAAATTTGAGGTGGCATAAAATTTAGCAAACAGACTGACAACTCAAAACTCAAAACTGACAACTCAAAACTCAAGATTCACAACCCTTCCGGCAATCCCATAAGCCACTCGTCGGAATCAGAAGAATCCGGGAAATTCTCCGGTAGTCCGAAGGCACGTTTTTCCTTGTAACTCCGTTGCAGCTCCAATGCTTTTTTCCCGGGCTTATCCCTCTTAAGAGACTTTTTATTCTCCGACAGATCATTTCGTTCTTCCTGTCCCACGGTCATATCTATCCTGTGGGGAGGAGGGACGTATTCATTCCCCTCCAACTCATCGAATTGCACTTCATCATCTTTAACAGTAACACCGGATTTCGAGGATCTTTCCCTTTGAAGCAATTGCTCAAGATAATTGATACGTTTCTCGTATCTGTTTTTTATAGCCTCGACCTTGTCTATCTCCGCCTTCACTTCGGCAAGCTGCTCATCCACGCTCTTACACAGGGCAAGCTCCTCAAGGGCACTGTCGAGTTTCCCTTTGATGTCTTCCAAATCCCCGCGGATCCCGGCAATCTCCTTATCCCTCTCGTCAAGTTTGACAAGAAGCATATCGTTCTCGCCCGACAATTTCTCACAGGCAGCCATTTGCGTCTGCAAAGCTGCCTTTGCCTCTTTTAATTCTTTATCAAGACTCATTATGCAGATAGTCGCTTCGTCGATCATGTCTCGTGCATAAGCCGGATGACACCACACTCTCCAAGCAGACCAATTTTCATCGGGAAATTCCAATCCGTCATCCATAATTTTTAAGCAAGACAAGGAATCATGTCACCCTTTCCTGACGATTCCCTTCCCTTTTCTTCCGTTGATGGCTATCGTAAGCGGATCTTTAAACTCGACTATCCTTATTGCATCGCTTTCATACACCGCCGGAAGAGAGTCAAGATAATCGGAATCATAAAAACCTTTATTATGCACAGGGTCTACCGTGAAATATCCTACCCCGAAAGAGGTGAGATTCTGGAAAAAATGGGTGCCTTGAGATGGCTCTATGTGATAACCGGGAAGCGCAGACTCAACTATAAGGCGCGCCCCTGCAATCTGGGGCCAGCGCACAGGGACTCCCAACGCATGGTCAGACGACCCCCATCTTCCCGGACCGATCAGTATATATGGTTCGCCTTTATCAATGAAATTCCTGTTGATCTTCTCGATCTCGCGGGCCACTTCAGGATTACGGCTGCTGTTAAACGATTTCGGCTTGACATACACCACATATCGCACACCTTCCATCACTCCATGTCCGAGAGCAGACTCGGAACGTAGAATCAATTCACTGTCATCAACGTCAAGGATGGAGTCATCAAGCATCTCTTTCTTGTCGACGATAGGACGGATCTGAAGCCAATAAATCGTGCCCTTCCGCTCTGACGACATTGCATTCTTCTCGATCACACCGGCAAATTCTATCTCCACAGGGCGTCCCATCTCATACTGCCCGGTGGAGAGCATGAAATCGACCGCATCCGCCAAGGGGAATACCCTCTGACGCAAAACGTTTGCAAATGTCACCAGTTTTCTTCCGTTGCCCATCGCGGAGTCGCGTATCATCCGGTCGTTGAAATCAAATGTGGAGACGAGATATTTCAATGCACCGGTCTTGAAGGCGTCAGCCACGGGGAGCTTCACGATATTGAAACCGTCGTCTGTCTTGAAATCCTTGCTGTCCGGAGCATTCTGGGAGAGGGCGTAAAGATTGGTCTGCGTGTCGCGGAGTGCAAGCTCTACAGTCGAGGTCTGCAACACATGGTCGGGATGTTTGGGTGAGAAGCGGAGTGCCATCCCTCCGTCGACAATATATTTTCCAAGACCAGCCGCCACTTCCACGACCCCGTCTTCAGCCACCTCCTCGTTGATGGGATAATAGTTCAGAGAACGCCCTACACCCGAGAAACTTGGATAGTAGTAGTCTCCGTGCATCTCGCCCACCACCTCCTGAAGGATAATAGCCATCTTCTCCTGATCGATCACGTTGCTCGTGGCGTTCATATAAGCCTTGGAATCGGCAAAAAACACCGAGGCGTAGACACTCTTCACCGCGTCACACAACATCCGCAGGCTCACATGCTTATCATCAAGGTGCGGAATCATGTAGGTGGAATATATTCCCGCGAAGGGCTGATAGTGGGAGTCTTCAAGCAAGGAAGAGCTTCTCACTGCCAAAGGTTTGTCTATCACGTCAAACAGGGCAAGGAAGTCACTTATCAGGCGCTCAGGCAATCTTGCGTTGAGAAAATGCCTCAAGATCTCATCGTCAGGAAGATCTGACAATGCTATGGGATAAAGACCGTTCATCTCCATGAACTGGTCGAATATGTCGGTACACAACACAACGGTGCGCGGAATCTTGATCTCCACTCCCTGGAAATCATCACACACCGGATTACGCTTTATTATCTGGTCGATAAATGCAAGACCACGTCCCTTACCTCCGAGCGAACCTTCCCCTATGCGCGCAAAATTACTGTAAAAGTCAAACCGGTCTTGACGGAATATCGCCACCACTCCACGGTTTTTCATTCTCCTGTATTTCACAATACATTCGAACAGAAGCTTGCGCACAACCGGAGCCTCATCCATTTTAGTGAAACGGAAATTCTTCACTACCTCCGCGATGGGGAAGAGTGCGCGCGAATAAAGCCAGCGCGACACGTCATTACTGCTGCAATGATAGAAAAGGGAATCAGAAGGGATATTGAATACGTTTGTCTGAAGCCCTTTAAGATCGCGGATCCTCATTATCTCCATGCCAGAACTCGGGTCTTTCACAATAAAATCTCCGAATCCGAAATGTGTGCCTACAGCGTCTCTCAGATCCTGGGGGAGCGTCTTCGAGTTTTTATCGAGGAAAACATACCCGCGGCTTTCAGCCTTGTTCCTGTTCTCGCTCTCCTGACTCTCCATGATTATCGGCATCACCGGACAACGCTCACGCACATATTCCGCGAACTTTATGCCCGCATCCGGATCCTTTTTACCGCACAGCGGAAACCTCACGTCGGAAATGACGCCGAGAATCTGCTCCCCGTATTTGTCATAGAGAGCCACAGCCTCCTCATAATCTCTTGCGAAAAGCACCTTCGGACGTCCTCTCATCCGAAGCATTCTCTCATGCTCGTTGAGCGCCTCCGTGGAGAACTCCATTGACTGCTTAAGAAGATACTTGAAAAGATGGGGCAGCACGGCTGAATAGAAACGTATTGAATCCTCAACCAAAATTATCGCCTGAACCCCGACTTCAAGTATATCGTTTTCCGCATTCATACGGTCTTCGATAAGCTTGATGATGGCAAGAATGAGGTCTACGTTCCCAAGCCAGGAAAACACATAGTCGACTCCTGCAAGGTCTTCATTGGCGATACGACGTCTCACCTCCTTGGAGAAGGGGGTGAGAACGACAAACGGAATAGACGGATAAAGTTCATCGATCTTTCTTGCCTCACGAAATGTCTCGCTCACATCAACCCCGGGCATGGCGATAATAAGATCGAAACTCTTCTTGGAAAGCTCCTCGTATGCCTCGGAATAGTTTGCTGCCTTCACAAATCGTGGAGGCGATGAAAGATTAAGCGATACATATTCAAAATAGACCTGCTCCTCCACCCTGCCGTCTTCCTCCATCATAAACGCATCGTAAGGGGTGGCTATCAGAAGCACGTTAAAGATACGCTTCTGCATCAACTGCTGAAACGCAGTGTCTTTAAGATAAAGGCGCGAAAGGAGGGAATCGTCTACGTTGACCATGAACTTTATTATCTTTTATTTTTTCTCCTCGTTTTTGGTAAGGAATGCATCAAGCGCGGCTGTCATTGAAGGGTTTTCCTTTGAAGGAGCTTCAAAATCAAGACGGAATCCCGCGTCATTTACAGCTTTCGACGTGGAAGTGCCAAAAGTGCCTATCGCAATCGGCTGTTTGCCGTCTTTACCGAACTCGGGGAAATTTTTCTTGAGAGACTCTATTCCGGCAGGGCTGAAAAACAGCAGCAGGTCGTAATCAAACGGCTCGTCGGGAGTGAAGTCATTACTTACCGTGCGATACATCACTGCAGGGGTATAATCGATCTTGTTGTCGGCTATGACCGGCACTGTGTCTGCCTGCACATCTGAAATCGGGAACAAGAATTTCTCTTTGTTGTTTTTGATGACAGCCTGCACAAACTGTGGATCGTCGAGTTTACCTGTAATGCCGAATGAGATTTTGCGCTTCCTATATACGATATACTTCTGAAGATAGAGAGCAATCTGTTCCGTGGTACAGAAATAACGCATCGTATCAGGCACATTAAACCTGCATTCCTCGCAAAGACGGAAATAATGGTCGACAGCAGTGCGCGACGTAAAAATCACGGCTGTGTAGTCCGCGAGATTGATTTTTGACTGTCTGAATTCCTTGGCCGTTAGACCTTCCACCTTAATCATAGGGCGGAACACAATTTCTACATTATGACGCTTGGCTATGTCAAAATAAGGCGACTTCTCTGAGGTCGGCCGAGGTTGCGAAACTAAAATCTTATTTATTTTCATCTTCTTATTGTTTTAGCATCCTGATGTGGCAGCAAATGCATAAAGCAACAGCTAAAAATAAAACGGAAACACCGTCTTTTTTATTGATTATTTTTTAATTTTCAACTCTTGGTCAATGCAAAAGGCTGCAAAGCCACATAGCCGCTAAGTAGGTAAGAATCAAAGGAACTATTTCCAGACTGCAAAGGTAATACAAAAAAAGGAGCCATGAGGAAATTTGAGTGAAAAAAATCCTGAATCCCCTCCAAATGAACACAATTTTCGACAAAACGAACGTTCCCAAGGCAATCCATAGAAGAATTTCGGTCCATTCGGGTCTACAAAGCATGAGCAATGCGAGCGGGAAATATATGAAGCTGAGAAGCCCCTGACCGGCTGTGTAGCCCTTAAGCCATACGGCTGCGTGCTTCCCGTCTGAAAAGACGCTCCCCACCACATAATAGGCTATCGCCATGAAACAGGTGTAGATCAATACGGCTCCCATGCACACCCCCACGGAGGCTGCCTGATTCGCTGCCAGAGCAGGGATCCCGAAGCTCCATATCGGATTGTCCGGGACAGTCAGACACAACAGCCCATACAACATCACCCCCGCGGAACAACTCCACATCAGGTTGAGCAGCACAAGAAAGCTTGTCTCCTTCACTGTCTCGTCAAATACATTGTTACGCATCCTTACCTCCACAAGATTGCGGAGCATTGACGCCACATATTTCCGGCTGCCGTGAAAGCGTATCCCTATTATACAAAACAGAAGCAGTAATCCCCCGATGATAAACGACATCCCCAAATAAGTGTTTTCTCTTGCCTCTACAGTGGTATGAGGGGGAGGCGTCAGCACGACGCCAAACGCATGTTGCGCATGGACAGTGTCAGATGCCACGGTATCGGATGCCACACCAATCGAATCTTTATGCGACACAGGCACTGCTACCGAACGCGTAACCGCTGTCCGGGCTACAGGCGTGACGGTTGCCGCGGGGGTATGCGTGACGTTATTCTTCTCAGTGTGCTTTACCGTGTCATGGACGACGTGAGTAACAGTGTCTCGCACCTCTTTCGGCGCAGATGCCGGAATAGTATCTGGAAAAGTCATAACCATCCCTCCTTCTTATACCATGCCACAGCTTTTTCAACCCCCTCCCGGAGATCTACCTTTGGAGAAAATCCAAAACTTTCTCTGGCTTTAGTGATATCCACCGCCCAGTTACGCTGTTTCATTATGTTGAATTTATCGCGGTTCAATGTAGAAGGTTTCATTCTTGCCACACCCCACTTTTCCGCGATTGCCGAAACTATCTTCACTCCCCATAAGGGCATTGCAATTCCCACCACATGTTTCTTTCCGACCGCCTTGGATGCGATATCCCTGAATTCCTTCTGAGTATAGGTGCGCGGTTCAGCAACATTATAGGTCTCCCCTACGGGAGCCTTTTCCAAAGCGTCGTAAACGGCGCGGGCAAGATCTTCAACATAAATGAAACTCAACAATTGCTTCTTATAGCCCACAGAGAAATCCACACCTTTTTTTATAGCCTCAAACATCAGGAAATAATCCTTGTCACGAGGTCCGTAGATACCGGTGGCACGGAATATTATATAAGGGATACCGCTCATGGCGAGATGCATCTCAGCCTTAAGTTTGGAGGCTCCGTAACGTGTGTTGGGATGAGGAATCATCTTTTCCGTAAAAGGGGTATAACCAGTTTCATCGCCCGGGCCAAGAGCAGAAAGAGAGCTCATATACAGAAGCTTCCCGGGCACCTTGTCTGTTGCGTTCAAGGCATCGGTAAAAAGCCTGAGATATTCATAGTTGATTTTGGAGAAATCAGAAAAGCTCAGACACTTTGTGGCGCCGAGATTATAGACAATCCAATCCCATCTCCCCTCTACAGGGGCTTTAGACAGCGCCTCCTTAAGTTTGTCGTAATCATCAAAATCAAGTTCAAGGAACTTGATACGTGGATCCGTAAGATACTTGCGTGA
>ENA-OYZU01000343-OYZU01000343.1-human-gut-metagenome-genome-assembly--contig:-NODE-343-length-10884-cov-4.325238_pt1 | contig 10884 bp, 9 predicted proteins | sample MGYA00244202_ERZ653488 | MGnify/ENA primary metagenome ERZ653488 (study PRJEB26926, sample SAMN06164972) | human gut metagenome | biome: ENVO:00009003; feature: ENVO:2100002; material: ENVO:00002003...
CAAACGCCCCCTCCATATCCATAGACTATGCGATCATGGAGAAAGCCGATAATGTATTCGTGAAGACCGTAGACCTTGGATGGAGCGACCTCGGCACATGGAACGCACTTTATGCGGCATCCCCCAGAAACGCCGAGGGAAATGTAACCCAAAACTGCAAGGTGCTTGCCACCGATTGCTCTGGTTCAATGTTTGCTGTAAACGGAGATAAAATAATTGTGGCAGCCGGACTAAAAGACTATATTGTTGCAGATAACGGAAATGCTCTCCTTATTTATCCTATTGCCGACGAACAAAAAATCCGACAGATAGTGAATGAAGTGAAAGCTCGTTTCGGAGAAGATTATGTCTGACATCACAATCTTTTTTTATCTCTTTATGGATAGTGGCAGACTCTCGGCGGTGTTTTATCAACGTTTTTAGTGCATTTGTGTGCATTTAATTGTTAAAATCAGAGCAACTCTTTGTTGTTCTGATTTTTTACATTATATTTGCGACCGTTATAGCAGTTATAAACTTAATTTAGAACCACCAATCAGAACTAACAAAATCGATGAAACGCGATCTATTTCGAAGGTATGTGTGGCTCATAGATACGGTACGTCATGCAAAGAAAGTGCGGTTTGAAGAGATCGCAGACAAATGGCTCACGTCTGCTGTCAATGAAGACAAGTCTCCACTCGCACTTCGTACTTTCCACAACCACCGTCACGCAATCGACAGCCTCTTCGGTATTAAAATCGAGTGTGATCGTAGTGACCACCACAGTTACTATATCCACGAAGAAACGGGAAAGAACTCAACCCGTTTGAAAATATGGATGCTACAGCGCCTGGGTTATTCTGATATCGACAACGACCTTAAGGCTATGGGAAACAGAGTTGTCCTCGACTCCCTGCCTGAAGACAAATGCGGCCTTTACGACGTAATCCAGGCAATGCAAGACAATAATGTGCTCAACATTGTTCTTTCCGAGCCCATGAACAATGGTAAAGAATCTATCTTTTACGCCCCTTACGGCATAAAATTTACTGATGACAAATGGCATGTGATCGGCAAAGACATCGAGACAGGAGACATTCATAATTTCCGTCTCGAATCTCTGAAATCGATCGCTTTGACCCATGCCACTTTCATCTTTCCAAAAGATTTCTCTATAGCATAGTAAACTCTTCCAGAAGCCGCAGAACAATTCAATAATTCTGCGGCTTTTTTATAGTGACAGTGTTTGTCTTCCCAACAGTTGCGAAAATTAAATAATTATACTACTTTTGCGTATGATTTCGATTATACGCATTATTTTTATAGCCTCTCTGCTCCTCCTCTCCGGATGCATAAAGAATGAATTCTCCATCGAATTCAATCTTCCCGCCGACGTGACCGCAAACTACAAAATCTCTTATTATGCCTCCGACAAACGAGGAGGCATGGTCATAGAGACTGTGGCGCCCGTGGTGAATGGCAAATTCATATTAAAAGGTAAAACCGTCAACCCTTCTTTAATCTTTTTGTCGGGCTCGGGAAAGCAGTCGGTCGCTTTTTATATAGAGCGCGGAGAGACACTGAAAATATCAGGAGAATCTGCCGACCCATATTCGTGGGATATCAAGGGAAATGAACTCGATGAGCAATGGGCACAATGGAGAAAGGGAAATGCAAAAGAGCTTGCCCTCCAAGACCCCGAAAAGACAAATTCATTGATCGCTAAATATGTGACCGACAACCCTTCTTCACCCATTTCCGCGCTCATGCTCCTGACTTCATTCTCACGCAGAGACAACGAATCTCTTTTCAGAAGACTTTGGCTAAAGCTGAGCGGCGAGGCACGCGATCCTAAATGGACTTCCCTTGCAGGGCGCGCCGACCAACCGGACAATTACGTAAAAACGCCCGGTAGGCTGCGCTCTATGGCGGTCCGGTCTTTCCATCACGGAGTCGACACTCTGCGCACTGATTCCGCTAAAGCCTCGATATTATTTTTCTGGTTTTCCGGATTCCCGGAAAGAAGGGAATATATGGATTCAATCAAGTCTTTGGCAAAGGAATATCCTGATTCAGCGAAACGCTTGATAGCGGATATCTGTCTGGAAGCAGATTCAATTGCGTGGCGCTCGCCGTTGAGGTCAGACTCCCTTAAGAACGTAGTGAGGGGATGGGCTCCCGCCGGCCTGGCAGACAGCAGACTCATGACCCTTTTAGTGCCACGCGCACCATATTATATAGTGTTCGATTCGAATGGGAAACAAAGCTACCGAGGATCTGACACCAAGGAGGCATTCTCAGAATTCCGCTCACTCATGAAAAAATAACTCTTCCTCAACCCTAACCCCTAAACTCACCCGACTTCCGCTATGCTGACAAAGGTTTACTCCGCTTCAATACAGGGCATCGACGCCTTCCCCGTGACTATCGAGACAGACGGGGGCGCCGGATCATTGTTCATGATTGTAGGGCTTCCGGATACGGCTGTGAAAGAAAGCCACCAGCGTATAGTGTCTGCGATATCTCATAGTGGAGTCAAATTCCCGCATAAAGGCACCACTATCAATCTTGCCCCTGCAGATATCAAAAAAGAGGGGGCGGCATTCGACCTCCCGATGGCGATTGGGGTGCTATCCGCACATGGTCTGGTGCCACCCGACCATCTCGCCGATTATATGATCATGGGGGAACTGTCGCTCGATGGTTCGGTACTCCCTGTTAAAGGCGCACTTCCTATGGCGGTAAAAGCACGTGAACTCGGGTTCAAGCGTCTGATTGTGCCTGAAGAGAATGTGACAGAGGCTGCCGTAGTCAACAAGATAGAGGTTTTCGGAGTCAAGACGCTCAGTGAGGCTCTCGCCCTCATCTCGGATGCTTCAGATCTTCAACCTGTGAAAATCAACACCCGTGAATTATTTGCCGCAGGCGCAGAATCGTTCGATTTCGATTTTTCAGAAGTAAAGGGTCAGGACAGCGTCAAAAGGGCATTTGAAGTGGCATGTGCCGGGGGACATAATCTTCTTATGATAGGCCCTCCGGGTGCAGGGAAATCCATGATGGCAAAACGTATACCCTCGATACTTCCCCCTCTCAGCCTTGGAGAAGCCCTTGAGACCACAAAGATACACTCCGTTGCAGGAAAGCTTTCCCGTGGATCAATGCTCATGACAAGCCGCCCGTTCCGCACGCCTCATCACACCGTGTCGCCCGTGGCTCTCGTGGGAGGTGGCACAAATCCCATGCCCGGGGAGATTTCCCTCGCCCACAACGGAGTCCTCTTCCTCGATGAATTTCCGGAATTTCCCAGGCAGGTGCTTGAAGTGCTTCGCCAACCTATTGAAGACCGGGTCATCACGGTGGCGAGAGCTAAATATACGGTAAATTATCCGGCATCATTCATGCTTGTGGCGTCCATGAACCCGTGTCCATGCGGATATTACGGACACCCAACCAAACAATGCACATGCGCTCCGGGAGCAGTCAATAAATACATGAACCGGATATCCGGTCCGCTTCTCGACCGTATTGACATACAAGTGGAGATACAGCCCGTCAGCTTCGACGACATGGCAAACAAGGCTCCGGCGGAAAGCAGTGCGGAAATTCGTAAGCGTGTAATCGCCGCCAGATCTATCCAGCAGCTGCATTTCCAGGGTGAGAAAGGGATCTATTGCAATGCCCAGATGAACTCACGCCTGCTCCACAAGTATGCATGGCCTGACGAAGAAGGACTTGCGAAGCTCAAAGACAGGATGACCAAACTCAATATGAGCGCACGCGCATTCGACAGGATCTTGCGCGTGGCTCGCACCATCGCCGATCTCGACAACTCCGAGAACGTTCTCTCCCGACACATAGCCGAAGCCATCGGCTACCGCTCCCTCGACCGCGCCAACTACGGCTCGACATTCTGAAAACGGAATGAAATATGTAAAAAAATTGAATTCTGCATCCTAAATTTGCCATATACTGACTTTTGCTAAAAAAATTTTCATTTTTTGTTGAATTTTTTATTATATAAATTTTTCCGCAATAAAAAAAGTTTCTAACTTTGCGATATATTTACTGACAAATTGCCAGTGGAGATTAACCCCAAATCTAACCAGACACATGCTACAGTCTACAAATGTACAGACTCTTGAGAAGGTAGTGATCCGATTCGCCGGTGACTCCGGCGACGGTATGCAGCTCGCCGGCAACATCTTCTCCAACGTCTCGGCAGGCGAAGGAAACCTTATTTCCACCTTCCCCGACTATCCGGCAGAAATCCGCGCCCCGCAAGGCTCTCTCAGTGGAGTTTCGGGCTATCAGGTAAGCGTAGGTAAAAACGTACACACACCCGGCGACAGTGCCGACGTGCTTGTGGCAATGAACCCCGCAGCCCTCAAAACCAATCTGAAATATCTTAAACCTGACGGTATCATCATCTGCGACGGTGACTCATTCACTGCTGCCAACCTCAAAAAGGCGCTTTATCAGACTGAAGACCCAATCAAGGAACTCGGCATCAATCCCGACAGGATCATGCTCGTGCCTATGACCACTCTTCTCAAACACACCCTCGCCGACACCGGCATGGACCAGAAAGCGATGATGAAGTGTAAGAATATGCTCGCACTTGGTCTTCTCTGCTGGCTCCTTGACCGCCCCGTTGATAAGGTTCTTGCAAAGCTCAAAGCAAAGTTCGCCAAGAAGCCCGCTGTCTATGAGGCAAACGAAAAGGTTATCCACGCAGGTTGGGACTATGGTCACAACACACACGCCTCAATGCCTACATATCGCATCGAGACTGAGGCTACTGTCCCCGGAACTTATACCGACGTCAACGGCAACACAGCCACCGCATGGGGTCTTATCATGGCTTCTGAAAAGAGCCACCGTCCCCTGTTCCTCGGCTCATATCCTATCACCCCCGCCACAGACATCCTCCACGAGCTCGCAAAACGCAAAGACCTTGGCGTAAAGGCTTGCCAGATGGAAGATGAGATCGCAGGTGTATGCTCCGCTATCGGCGCTTCTTACGGTGGACAGCTCGCTGTCACAACAACTTCAGGTCCCGGTCTCGCACTTAAGAGCGAAGGTATCGGTCTTGCAGTCATGGCAGAGCTTCCTCTCGTGGTTATCGACGTTCAGCGTGGCGGTCCGTCAACCGGTCTTCCCACCAAGACTGAACAGACCGACCTCATGCAGGCTCTCTACGGCAGAAACGGTGAAAGCCCTGTCTGCGTAGTTGCCGCAGCAAGCCCCACAGATTGCTTCACAATAGCATTCGAGGCTGCCCGCATCGCTATCGAGCACATGACTCCGGTGATCCTTCTTACAGATGCATTCATAGCAAACGGTTCTTCTGCATTCAGAATCCCTGAGGAGAAAGATTTCCCCGAGATCAAACCCAACTTCGTATCTGCAGAGCAGATTGAAAAGGGGTGGAAACCATTCGACCGCAACGCCGAGACTTACGCCCGCTACTGGGCTATCCCCGGCACAGAAGGCGCCATGCACCGTGTAGGCGGTCTTGAAAAAGACTTCACCACCTCAGTGATCTCTACCGACGGTCCCAACCACGAACGTATGGTGAAAGTTCGCCGCGAAAAGATTGCACGCATAGCCAACGATATCCCCGAGCTCAAGCTCCAGGGCGACGAAAACGCCGACACAGTTTTGGTTGGATGGGGAGGCACTTACGGTCACGTCCTCACGGCAGCAACCGAGCTTAACAAGGAAGGCACACCCGTTGCATTGGCTCATTTCCGCTATATCAACCCGCTCCCCAAGAATGCTCTCGACGAACTCAAGAAGTTCAAACGCATCATTGTGGCAGAGCTCAATACCGGAATGTTTGCAGACTATCTCCAGCAGCACATGCCAAACAAGGAGATTCTCCGCATAAACAAGATCGAGGGACAGCCATTCCTCGTAAAAGAGATTGTAGAAGGAGTGAAAAAACATATAGCTGAAGCATAACCTTATGGAAGACAACATGACAAAAACTTTCGCGGCAGGCGATTTCAAAAACGAACAGACAGCCCGTTGGTGCCCCGGATGTGGTGACCATGCCATCCTCAATGTGCTCCACAAGGCTATGGCAGAAATCGGTGTGGCTCCCAAAGACACAGCCGTAATCTCCGGTATCGGATGTTCTTCACGCCTCCCTTATTATATGAACACCTACGGCATGCACACCATCCACGGTCGTGCCGCAGCTATCGCGACAGGTCTCAAGACTTCCCGTCCCGACCTCATGGTATGGCAGATTTCAGGCGACGGCGACGGTCTCGCAATCGGTGGCAACCACTTCATCCATGCCCTCCGTCGCAACATCGACATCAACATCCTGCTTTTCAACAATAAGATCTATGGTCTGACAAAAGGTCAGTACTCACCTACTTCCGACCGTGGTTTCGTTTCCAAGTCTTCTCCTTACGGCACAACCGAGGATCCGTTTATCCCCGCTGAGCTCGTATTCGGCGCACGCGGCAAATTCTTTGCCCGCGGATTCGACATCACTCTCGACACCACTCGCGAGATCATGGTAGCTGCCGCCCGCCACAAAGGCGCAGCTGTTGTTGAAGTGCTCCAGAACTGTGTTATCTTCAACCATGGCATTCACACTTGGCTTTCTGACAAAGAAGTTCGTGCAGAGCGCACAATCACACTCCGTCAGGGTGAAAAGATGCTCTTCGGCAAAGACAACCAGAAAGGTCTCGTTCGCGACGGGTTCTCACTCAAGGCTGTGACCATCGGTGAAGACGGCTACACTATCGACGACGTGCTCGTACACGACGCCCACACCGTAGACGATATCCTCCACCGTCAGCTCGCCCTCATGGACGGACATGAACTGCCCCTCGCTCTCGGAGTGATCCGCGATGTAGACGCCCCCACCTACGACCACGACGTGGCTGCTCAGGTTGAAGAAGTGAAGGCTAAGAAAGGTTTCACCAACCTCCGCGACATGATCCTCAAGACAGCCGAGACATGGACTGTCTGAGTTAGGTCTGTAAAACAGACGCAAACCTACCATAACGTAAACAGCGGCATATCGCCGCTGTTTTTTTATACAATCCACCCTGTTTTTATGCACATATTTCACTTTTTCGTGCAATTTTTGTTGAAAAATTTCCTCATTTGAATTTTTTTCGTTTACTTTGCAGCCTGAAATTACGCAAAATTCAATATTCACAACAAATTAATTTAGAAATTATGGCAGATATTGCATCAAGAGTAAAAGCTATCATCGTTGACAAACTCACAGTTGACGAGAACGAAGTTACTCCAGCAGCTGAATTCAGCAAAGATCTCGGCGCAGATTCACTCGACACAGTAGAGCTCATCATGGAATTCGAGAAAGAATTCGGCATCACAATTCCTGACGAAGACGCAGAGAAGATCACCACTGTAGGTGACGCCATCACATATATCGAGGAGCACTCGAAATAATCAATCCCAACACATTCCCCACACCAATTTCCCGATATGGAATTAAAAAGAGTTGTAGTAACCGGACTCGGCGCGCTCACTCCCATTGGCAATGATGTCAAGACCGCGTGGGAAAATGCGGTTAACGGTGTAAGCGGAGCGGGGCCGATCACGCATTTCGAAGCGTCGAAGTTCAAGACTCAATTCGCATGCGAGATTAAGGATTTCAACCCGGCTGACCATTTCGACCGCAAGAAAGCCCGCCAGCTCGACCTCTATGCCATGTATGCCCTTGTGGCTGCCGACGAGGCTATCAACGATGCGAACCTTGAAAATGAGAATGTAGACAAAAACCGCGTAGGAGTGATCTTTGCTGCCGGCATCGGTGGTCTCCACACTTTCGAAGAGGAGGCAGGCTATTTTGCCCTCCACGGTGAGGAGCAGGGTCCTAAATACAACCCTTTCTTCATTCCTAAGATGATCGCCGATATCGCTGCCGGACATATCTCTATCGAGCATAGCTTCCGCGGTCCTAACTTCGGCACTGTTTCGGCTTGTGCTTCTTCAAACAACGCGCTTGTCGATGCATTCAATATTATCCGTCTCGGCATGGCTGACGCCATTGTTGCCGGCGGTGCTGAAGCTGCGGTATTCCCCGCAGGTGTAGGCGGTTTCAACTCAATGAAAGCGCTCTCCACCCGCAACGATGACCCTGCAACAGCTTCTCGCCCGTTCTCCGGCTCTCGCGACGGTTTCGTGATCGGTGAGGGTGCTGCCGCACTTGTGCTCGAAGAACTCGAACACGCCAAAGCTCGCGGCGCACATATCTACGCAGAAGTGGCAGGCGGCGGCATGAGCGCGGATGCTTACCACATCACAGCCACTCACCCGGAAGGTCTCGGTGCAAAGCTCGTCATGGAGAATGCACTCAAAGACGCCGGCATGAAGCCTGAAGATATCGATTATATCAACCTACACGGCACATCTACTCCCGTAGGAGATATCAGCGAGGCTAAGGCTATCAAGGAAGTGTTTGGTGACCACGCTTATAAAGTGAATCTCAGCTCAACAAAATCTATGACAGGTCACCTTCTCGGTGCTGCCGGAGCTCTTGAGGCACTCTTCAGCGTGAAGGCTATCACAGACGGAATCGTGCCTCCGACAATCAACCACGTCGACGGCGACAACGATCCTGAAGTGGATTATGATCTCGACTTCACTTTCAACAAGGCTAAGAAACGCGACATAAATGCCGTGCTTTCAAACACCTTCGGGTTCGGCGGTCATAATGCAGCCATCATCTTCAAGAAATATAAAGATTGATAATAATCCCTCTTTATAACGAAAGGTGCTTCTATCCGGAGCACCTTTTTCTTTAATTTCATTAACCAAATATCCCAAAATAGAAACCATATCTCAAACGTTATTATAGGGGATTGAAATAAGGGATTATGCAATTAATAATGATTGCTATCTCTCACAACTCAAAACTCAAAACTCAAAACTCATATCTCACAACTCAAAACAGAATATGAAGAATCTATTTAAACGCAAACTCTCGGCAGCTATGGTGGCGCTTGTCGCCGTGATGATGTTGCCCCTTTATTCATGCAGCGACAATGATCCCGATGTAAGGACAGAATCAGACCTTGTAGGCACCTGGACCGATTCAGACAACCATTACCTCTACATCCAGTCGGATACGCGAATCTACAGCCTTTTTATCGAGAATTACGAAGGTGAGGAATATGGTGTTCTCGAACCCGACGGCTACCTTTATGAGCCCGGCTACAACTTCATCGTCTACATGGGCAGGGAAGGCGAGCCAAACGTTTATCAGCTGATAAAACTCACGGAAAACGAGATGGTATGGTGCTGGGCTGACAATCTTCTCGACGATAAATATAAAGACATGTCGAAAAGTGAAATCCTTGGGGCACTCCTGAAGGAAGCTGACAAGGGATTCACCCTCGATCATTCCCGCACCATAACATACCGCCGTATCCCCGACTCCGAGTTCCAGTCGCTGCTACACAAATACGGGCTCGAACTATAAAAAATTCAACTTTCGCTTGCTAAAGTTGAGGGTTATGAGGTTAAAGGTTAATCTCCAATTGTGGATAGATATCCGACTTCCTTAAATAATCCTTTAACCCCTTAACCTACATACCTTAAGTGAGCTTGCGAACTTAATTAAGAAACGGTTTCTAAAAAAGCCGCCAACAAATCCACCGTTACCGGAGAGCAGCTGAAAGCAGCCAAGGATCGGTAACGGTGGATTTTTATCATTTAACGAGATTTGAAAATTCCCGACCACCTGACAATCCATTCACAAATATCCGATTCTCATCAAATCATATTATCTCGAACTTAGTATCATTAACTTTTTTCACATCAAATCAAACAATTCTTAATTGGAATACCATGAAATCTATTTCATATATACTTTCTATCATATTAGCATTCTATCTTCTTATTTCTTGCCAAGAAGCAAACATCGAAAGAAAGCTTGATAAAGCTGACACCATGCTAGACCAATATCCTGATTCGGCATTGACCATATTGAAGACTATGGATTATTCATCCCTCCCTGACGACTATACAACGGCTCGCTACACACTGCTGAAAACTTTGGCAGCTCTTAAAACAGGCTCTTTCGACCTTTCCGACTCCACTTGGAAAGAAGCTGTCGCCTACTTTACTCTACAAGATCAGCAGTCAAGGGAGAAGATGCTTGCCCATTACGCAAAAGCCGCCATTCTCACAGTAAGCGATAAAGATCAGGAAGCGATAAATGAGTATGAAAAGGCGTATCTGGCAGCTTCAGGACAAAATTCTGATATGTACAAAGCTCTTATATGTCTCAATCAAGGACTGATATATGCTGATGCCTATCAAGGGCAGGATGAACTGTCGAAAATGAAAATGGGATTGAAAATCCTACGCGAGTGTAACGATTCTTCCCATTTAGTTTTCGGTTTGACATGTGCAGCTTCTGCTTATCTGCACAACAATAATGATTCAGAGGCAAAAAAGTGTCTTATGGAGGCATTATATTTTCCCGACATTGAAAAAGACTCTCTTACTTACACAACATTGTTGACGCACATGGGTAACGTATGCAGGCTGTCAGGAAATCAAGATGAGGCGGTATGCTGGTTCAGAAAAGCCATGATGATTAATGAAGCTTCAATGTCAACCGGAGACTGCCTGTCTTATGTCGATGCTCTCATTTCAGTAGGTCAAATCGGAGAGGCTAACGGGATTCTTGATAGATTAAGCTGTCCGGATAACAGTTTTGACCGTATTTTATGGTATTCTGTGCTCAGTAAAATATCGTTACCCGAAAACAACCATTCAATTTATTTTTCTTATAACGATTCTGTAAAGAAATATGAAAACGAAATCCTGAAGGAAAAACTGAAATGTGATCTCGCTTTCAGTCAAAGAGACAAAGCTGAGCAAGATATTGCATATAAAGAT
>ENA-OYZU01000346-OYZU01000346.1-human-gut-metagenome-genome-assembly--contig:-NODE-346-length-10862-cov-5.533358_pt1 | contig 10862 bp, 8 predicted proteins | sample MGYA00244202_ERZ653488 | MGnify/ENA primary metagenome ERZ653488 (study PRJEB26926, sample SAMN06164972) | human gut metagenome | biome: ENVO:00009003; feature: ENVO:2100002; material: ENVO:00002003...
TCGGCAGCGTCAGATGTGTATAAGAGACAGATATGAAAGACATATATATTTTAAACTACTCGATGTAGTTATATTCTTGTCATATGAGCTTAACAAAGTAAATAACGATATTCCCGTACCAAATCCCGGTGCTGCACTATCCAAAATCGCAGTAACCAAAGACTGTGCTGTAAATTTCCAAATTGTTGTGCTACCTGCTTTAAAAGAACCTGTTTTTTGTGAAGTCTTTGTCTCTGTTTTACATAATTTGCTCGTTTCTGAATCTGTTGATTCTCCTAATATTTCCTGGATTTCATAAACCTGACCGGCATAGACCTGATTGTACCTTTTACTGGTCCACCTTACGCCACTCACGTATCCAGGGTCATATGCCAATGAAGGAACATCTTTACCTTGATTTCTATTACTGTTCAAAATCTTATTGTGAAGTTCCTCTTCGCTTATTACTTCTTCTCCACGTTTCTCAAGCTCTTCATCAATTGCTTCTATTTGTGACTTATTATTTTCATAATCATCCATCAATCTCAGTTTCTCTTCATGCAATTCCTCTGATGTTCTCCATTCACTGTATTCGGAGTCATCTGCACTTACTGAAACGCAACATGGTATAACTGCCATCACCACGCTTAAAACAATTACTATTAATCGTTTTCCCATAATCTTTCTCCTTTGCTTTCATTGCAGAGAATGATATCCCATAAACATATTTCCATATACAATCCTTTACCAATTAATATGAAACTCACGCCATATTCATGATATATTAATTATCTACATCTTCACATCCATATCATTCCCTTAATTAACGTGTTATAACATCTCACAAATTTTACCCAATATCACCTCTCCTTTTTTCACGATAAACTACTGATACTTTTATGTTATCATATATCTTAACGAATGTCCACTTTTCAAGTCAGTTTTTTTATTTTCTTCCTATGCTTGAAACGTGTATCCTTACCTGATGCCGCCTCATCATTCACATGAAAAAGATAGTCCATTTCCTTTACCACTTTTTCATGAAGTTCCACATTATTTTCCTTAAGAGCTTCCGTGAGAATGCTGCCGATAATCGCTTTGAACTGTTCCATACGGACATCCCTTGTATTCTGTTCCTCACTTTCAAGCTCTCCCTGTTCATGCTCCATATGTATATGGTATTATATCCGCTTTGTCAAGACTTCGGAATGCTGCTTTTTCAAACTGTTCAAGCAGAGCCTTTTGCTGTCCTGTGAGTGTGGCTCTGAGTTCCATTTCGAACCGCACAACTGTTTCAAGCAATCCGCCTTTGTCTGTGCCGCAAGTCCGGCACTTTTCAAAAAAAGCGGCTACCATTTCCGATAGCCGCCGTGTGAGTTATACTACTTTGTTAGCTGTTGTGCTTTTTCTTTTTGCTGACAACCGTTGTGCCGATAACAGCTCCTCCGCTGGCAAGCAACAGTGCGATCCACAGCATGAGGTTGCTGTTGTCGCCGGTCTGAGGATACTTCGGCAGTTTCGCCGTTACAGTGTCGGCCTTGGCGATTTTCTTGGTGCCGTCTTTGTCACTGTAATACTTTCCGCAGCCGCTGCAGTACCAATACTCGATATTGCCCTCGGAATCCTCGGTAGACGCCTTTGCCGGAAAATGCTTTAAGTCGGTGTGGTTATTCGGATCAAGCTCACCGTAGGATTTGCCGCAGACTTCGCATACTGCCTTATCCCTGCAGGTTTCCTTACCACCGATGTGGTTGGAGATTATCTTTCCGCAGATATCACATTTGTGATTTTTATCCTCATCGGTACAATTATCCGTTTCGACGCCTTCCGTACAGCTGTCTGCCGTGCATTGGCGGGTGTGTGTGCCATCGCCGTTTGATGTCCAGTCACCGAAGGTATGCCCGTTGTTGACCGTTACGGTCATCTCGGCGGTGTTGCCCGCCTTGTCGGTGACAACGATTTTCTGCCCGCCGTCTGCCGGAGAGAGGACAAAGCTGCCGTTTTCATCAAGCGTGACCTCCGTTCCGTTTACAGTGACGGTGCCGATATGCTTCTCGTCAACGGTGACCGTCTGCGCCTCGCAGTAGGTCTTGCCGTTTTCTATGCCGGTGATAACCGGGCTTGTTCCGTCAAGAACGATGCCGTCCGAGCAAATGTAGTCCGTATTGCCCGCCTTATCGGTCAGTCTGACATAGATAATATATTCGTTATCAGGGTCAATGCAAAACGGTGCGGTGTACGCTGTGAAGGTCATGCCGTCAAGCTCAGCTTTTGTCAATTCCTTATCTGACAGCAGATATTCAACCGTTACCATCTCGCCGCTGTTGTCGGCTGCGGTGATCGTCACCTCCTGCACGCCCCTAAAGAACAGACCGAAGGTGATATTGTTGAGGAACGCTTTCCAACTGTTATTACTGATTTTAATTTCACCCGTGGGTTTTTCGATGTCTTTCCATTTCGCCTTAATTGTGATGTTTTCCGCAGGCATGGTCGCGGGAATTTCCTTATCCCAACCCATAAAGGTGTAACCCTCTCTTGTCGGGTCGGCAGGAGCGGTGATCTGTGTGCCGTAGTCCTGCGTAACGGGTGCAATTTCACTGCCACCGTTGGTATCGAAGGTGATCGTATAGCACACGTTTTCCCACAGTGCCTTGACTGTGATATCAGCAGTGACGGTCACAGGGGCGTTCGCTGAATACTCCGTACCGTCTATCTGCCATGCCTTGAACTGCTTTCCTTCGGGTGCAATAAACTCGCACTCCGGTAGATAATACTCGCTGCCGTGCAATATCTTCTTGGCAGGCATTGCAGTGGTGACCTCCTCGGGCAGATCCTCAGGATTGGAGCCGCCGTTAGCGTCAAATGCTACGGTATGATCGTTGCGTATTTCAAACGCTGCGGTGATTGTATCATCTCCCTCCGGCTTGGCGAAGGTATAGGTATCGTCTCCAACCGCAACGGTGACGGGGGTACCGTTGACGGACAGCGTGCTTAGCATATAGCCCTCATCGGGTGCAATGGAGTGCATGACAAGCTCGTCTTTAAAGAACAGCGGCGTGCCGTCATCGGCGGTTTTCGTGGCATTCGCCACGGTGACGGTGCCGTTTTCGCAATTCTGCACCGTTACCGTGTACTGTGGGTCGCCCTCCACCGTCACCTGCACCGAGATGTTCTTCATCCATTCCTCTCCCGGAAGCGGGACAACATCCAGCTCCGAAAGGTTCTTTTCATTGTCCTTCGTGCCCTCCAGGATCACCGTTCCGTTGACCGTGAAGGTCTGCTCCCGCGGGGAATTCGGATCATAGGTCTCCGGAATCTCCCAATCGACATCGACAAGCATCCACTTTCCGTCGCTATGAGCCGACTTGACTCCGATATTGATCTTGGAAAGTTCCTCTTCCAAATTCTGCGTTTTGGAAATGCGCAGCGGCAGCACAGTTGGCTCATCCCAATAACGACCCTCCTGCCCCACATCAATCAGATAGTTCCACGTAACATGAAGCCACGAGTAGTAGCTTTTGTTCCCGCAGGTGTCTTCGATGTAAATGCTGTGCACCTTACTGCTCTCATAAACTGCCGGGATCGTATAATAGCCATCTTCATCCGGCAGCAAAACGGTATAATCCGTAGAATCCGGGGTTTTGCGATACCACACCGTGAAAGGTGTCGCCTCCTTTACCTCGAACCGCAGGTCGCCATAGTATTCCCCGTAGCTCTTCAGTTCCTCACCGGTAGAAAGATCGATAGCTTTCGGATTCTCCGCATCGGCGATCAGATTTGGCGTAGAAACATAGGTCGTTCCTTTGACGTTTTCGGCTTTGGCGTAGACATACCAGCTGCCATTTTTGTCATACTCCGCGGCGTCTATATGGGCCTCAGGCATGTAGATTATTATGACATCCGGGTCATCCGATGGATCCGGGTACTTGTATTCGGTCCATGGAATTTTGCCTTGCTCATCCAGTTCCGCCAGCTGCTCCTGTGTGTAGCGGTTCGGCGAACTGAAGTAGCAGCCGGGTTTTGTGGCGTTTGCTGTATCGATCCTTACGCCCACCGAATAGGAACCATTTCTCTTGCTTGCATCCTTGAGATAGTACGTTTCGTCCGTATCCGTGCTGTATCCCGTAAAGCGCTGGTTCCGCCCCAACTCGAGCTCCACCTGCGGATACTCCGTGGAATACTCCAACAAAAGTGTCCGGTTCCTGTCGATCAGGCCTACCCTGAATTCCCCATTCTCGTACGGTATGGTCGAATTGTCATCCTTGTCCGTCAGCTTTACCGCCGCATTCTCCGGTAGCTTCATCGTGAGGATCAGATACTCATTGTGTGCCAGCAGCTTATCCACATACGTCTTGCTTCCATCCAGACTTAACACCTGCACCCGGTGCCGCCGGTAGACCGTCACCGTTGCCGTGGTCTGGTTGCCCGCGTTGTCTGTCGCCACGACGGTATATTCATTTCCCGCGTCATTGTTGCCGCCGTCCGGTGCGGGAAGAGAATATGTAGAGCCAACTGTCTGCTCCATACCGTTGATGGTCACCGACTTGATGCCGGAGGACGTCTCTCCCGATTTTGCCGGGTCGCTGACGGTGAAGGTATACGCGCCCGGCTTTCCCTCGAGCGTTTTTTCATCGCGGACATCCTCGGCGGTATAGATCTCGCCGTCCTTCAGCACCTCCAGCACCGGTGCCTTCGTGTCCGTTTCCATCACATGGCCGCACACATCACAGAGCAGCTGGTGCTTTTCCGTGTTCCAGCCGCTGGATGCGTGCTTGCCGTTCCTTGCGGACTCCGGTGCCACCGGGTCACGCGCCTGACATTTCATATTACGGCATGCCCAGACGTGGCACGACTGCCGGTCGACCCAGCCGAAGTCGTGCTTCCCGTTGCAGGGGTCGTCGATCAGCTCCAGTTCCATCCCGTTGATCGCCCAGCCGTAGTTCTGCACATACGGCAGCGTCAGCAGCTGCACGTCGATGAGTCCGCGTTCATTGGGGATCAGAATATCATAGAGATTCCAGAAGAATGTAAACTCGTCGTTGCGGGTGAGGGCCCGCGTTTCCACCTTCAGCTTCACCAGCTTTCCCTTGGTGGAACCCACCTTGATGGATTTATAGTCCTCCTCCATAGAGGGGTTTCTGACAAAATCTCCTATATATCTTAGCACTGTGCTGTATACCTTGCTTGAGTATACAAGATCGCCGTAGCCCATAGCTGCCGCGTCCGAGCCAAATTGATTATAGCCTGTTGTAAGCTTCAGCTTCGCGTCCGTCACGGTGATGTTCTGACCGTGACACCAGCGTCCGCCGCCGATGGCCGCGCCGTATGCGCCGTGCGCGTTTACCTCGCCGCCGGTGATGTTGATGTCATGCGCCGGAACATACTGTCCGCCACCGATGCCGGCACCGTTGTAGCCGCCGCAGGCGTAGATCTTGCCGCCGTAAATATTGATATTACGGGCGGCGTTGACGCTGTTCATATCCTGCTCTTCAGTCCAGCAGCCGCCACCGATGCCGGGCGCGCCCTCGCCGCCGGTGGCGGAAATTTCACCGTCATAGATGTAAATGTCGCTGCCCCGACCCTTGAAGCTGCCGCCGATACCCGCGCCCATTGGGCCGCCGGTGGCCTCGATTTTGCCGGAGTAGAAGTACAGCTTCTCGCCGCTGCCGCCCCGGCCGCCGCCGATACCCGCGCTGTACTTACCGCCCTTGGCGATGATGGTGCCGCTCCACAAGGAAGGATTCGTCTGGGAGCCGAAATGCATATTCACGCCGTGGCCGTACATGTCGATGTTGAAAACCTTGTCGGCGATATTCCTGGTGGCAAAGCTTCCGCCGATGCCCGCGCCGGCAAAGCCGCCCTGACACGTCACCGTGGTGCCCTTCATCACCTGCACGCACAGTTGTCCCTCGCTGCGGTTCTTCTGAATGGCCGCCCGTCCGGTGGCCCCCGTCAGCTTACTGTCCCGGTTGATAAAATACAGATACGCCGACGCCTTTCCATGCAGCTCGATGGCCGGCGTCTTGGCATCCTCCTTCACCTGAATATTCACGTTATCCAGGAAGATGTGCGGTGCCGCCTTACTTCCGTTGACCTGGATCTTCTTGGTCCATACCCACTCAGGATCATTCGAAGAGGAATAAATGTAGTAGGTCTTGCTGTCCCCGATGTTGATGTCGCCCTTCTCATTGACCAGGTCGATCTCCTTGTCAAACCTGCCGGGGATATTATCCATTGCCCCCGTTGCCGCCGCCGACACCGGCACCGGCACCGGCAGCAGCGTCAACACCATGCAGCATAGAATCAGGATACTGAGTATTCGTTTCTTCATGTTACGTTACCTCCGTTCAAATATTGTGAGCAGTATTTATCTGTAAACAGGGCAACCCCCTGCTTTAAGATCTCCATCTGGGATTTCAGGTAATATTCGTCCTCGAACATCGCATAGTGTACACAGGCGCGGACGAATATAAAAATCAGCGGCGTGATTATCGTGTACGGAATACCTATCTTCGGCTCAAGCCGCTTGGCATACTCGGTATAGCGCTCGTTGACACCCTCAAAAAACTTCTTGCCGTGCTCGATATACTTCGGATGAGTATAGATCTGATACATCAGCCGATATTTTTTTCCATGCTTTTTAGCCGTCCAGTAGGGAACCTCCTTCACAAATCGGACAACATCATTGGGGTCGGTGGGTGCCATCTCCATAAAGTCGTCCTCGACCTTTTCCATACAGTATGCCGTTGACTCGATGATCAGTTCGTCGAGGTTTTTAAAATACGAATAAAGATTTGCCTTTGTGCATCCGCATGCATCGGCAAGCGCTTTGATCCCGGTGCCCGTGAGCCCGTTTTCAGCATAACATTCAAAGCACTTTTCCATTATTTCGCGTTTGCGCTCATTGTGCTGTTGCTCAGTTGTTTTCATGTTGCTTCTCTCCTTTGTATATACCGACCGTTCGTTTATAATTACAATAGCATAGAATTATGATAATTTCAAGAGAAGTCTGCAAAAAAGCGTGATAAAAAGGGACAGCCCAACGTCTGTTGACTGTCCTATCCGTTATGTGTTATATTTTTACAGTTTTTTCATTTTCTTCCTATGCTTGAAACGTGTATCCTTACCTGCTGCCGCCTCTTTGCCCGACCGCTGGCAGCTACGTATTGTTTCATCAAGCTTCTTATAGCGTTCCTCTGCCGCCTCATCATTCACACGAAAAAGATAGTCCATTTCCTTTACCACTTTTTCATGAAGTTCCACATTATTTTCCTTAAGAGCTTCCGTGAGAATGCTGCCGATAATCGCTTTGAACTGTTCCATACGGACATCCCTTGTATTCTGCTCCTCACTTTCAAGCTCTCCCTGTTCATGCTCCATATGTATAGGTATTATATCCGCTTTTCCAAAAATCTCGGTTTTGATTGCCTTAAGCTGATACCCCTTATTTTTCATTTCCTTAGCTTTCTGGAAAATTTCAATTTCTGTATCTGTATAATAACGATGTCCCAATTCATTCCTTGGGATTTTCATGCCAAGCTCTTCTTCCCAATACCGGAGTACATGCGCCTCCAGACCTGTGATTGCAGAAGCTTCTGAAATTAAATATCTTTTCATAATATGTCCCCTTAATTTTTTCACTAATTATACCATCCCATATGGGTAAAAAAATATTTTTTCTTCGACTTACTTTTACAAAAAAAGAGCAAGTATGACACTTACTCTTCTTCGTGATTATATTGAACTTCCAAATCCGCAAATTTTGTTAAATCTCCAATCCATGCAAGGTCAATAGTTCCTGTAGGACCGTTTCTTTGTTTGGCTATGATTATCTCGGCTTTGCCTTTGTTATCAGCATTGTCTTTGTGATAATACTCATCCCTGTATATGAACATAACAACGTCCGCATCCTGCTCGATGGCACCTGACTCTCGCAAATCCGAAAGCATCGGTCTTTTATTATCTCTTGCTTCAACAGCACGGCTTAACTGGGATAATGCGATTACCGGAACATTAAGCTCCCTTGCAATCCCTTTCAATGCTCTTGAAATCTCCGATACTTCCTGCTGTCTTGATTCGCTTCTGCCACCTGCTGTCATAAGCTGTATGTAGTCGATTATTATAAGACCGAGATTATTATCTCTCTTGAACTTACGGCATTTGTTACGCAATGCTCCAATGGAAATTCCCGGTGTATCATCAATTATAAGGTGGGACATACCTACTCTTGAAGCACCCTCTGATACGCTGCTCCATTCTGCCGGGCTCATGTTTCCCGTTCGTATATTTTTGGAATCAACCTTGGATTCCATAGAGATAAGACGATTGACAAGCTGGACTTTTGACATTTCCAGACTGAATATGGCAGTTGTCGTCTTATTTTTAACAGAAACATACTGTGCAATATTAAGGACAAATGCCGTTTTACCCATGGATGGTCTTGCCGCAACAAGAATAAAATCCGAGTTCTGGAGTCCTGCTGTTTTGTAGTCAAGATGTTTAAACCCTGTGGCAATTCCCGTAATTTTACCGCCTGCCTTGGATGCCGCATCCATCCTGTCAAGTGCTTCAATAACAACATCGCTTATAGGTGTTATCTCCTCACTTGTCCCGCTGTTCTTTACTGCAGTAATATCCTTTTCCGCATCGGCAAGTATGTTATCCACTTCATCCTTGCAATCATAACATTCATTTTCTATTTTCTGTGCGACCTTAATCATATTGCGCAGAACAGATTTTTCCTTTACAATCTTGGCATAACCCTTAATGTTGGCAGACGTTGCCACTACATTAAGAATTTCCCTTAAAAAATCAATTCCTGCCAGTTCCTCAGGTGCACCCATCTGTTTTAATTTGTCCTGCACCTGAACAATGTCTGCCGGCTTATTTTCCTTATCCAGTTCCGTTATTGCCTGAAACATGATTCCATACTGGCCGGTATAAAAATCGTCCTTAGTAAGCATATCCGATGCTATTCCTATGGCATCTTTATCCATAAGCATTGATGAAATCACGGACTGTTCGGCAACTGTACTATGGGGCATAATACGCTTTAAAAGTGGTTCATCCATACTTCTATGCCTCTCTGACTCTTACATTCAGCTTTCCAACAACATCTTTATGAAGCTTTACGCTTACAATTGTAGTTCCCACACTTCTGATTGGCTCATCAAGAACAATTTTTTTCTTATCTATTTCCATTCCATGCTGTTCCTTAAAAGCATTTGCAATTTCCTTAGATGATACTGAACCGAAAGTTCTTCCGTCTTTTCCTGATTTAATAGAAACAATTACTTCCATGTCCGCCATTTTTGCTGCAAAAGCCTTGGCTTCTTCAAGCTGCTCTTTAGCAACCTTTTCTTCATGTGCCTTCTGTAATTTAAGGTCATTAAGGTTTTTGGATGTTGCTTCCACTCCGAGTTTCTTAGGGAGAATACAATTTCTTGCATATCCGTCACTGACATCCACTGTCTGTCCTTTTTTTCCAAGTGCTTTAACATCCTGTAATAATATAACTTTCATTAAATTGCTCCTTCCATTTCCATTGTATCTATTGTCTTTTTAACAAGTGTTATGGCATCCTCCAATGACATATCCTTAAGCTGTGCACCTGCGATTGTCATATGTCCGCCGCCGCCAAGCCTTTCCATGATAAGCTGTACATTAACTTCATCTATAGACCTTGCGCTAAGGTATATTGTATCGTTGTAATATGTAAAAACAATTGATGCTTTTATTCCCGTAATGTTAAGAAGTTCATTGGCAGCCTGTGCTCCTACAATAGTAGGGCTTTGTAATCCCGAACTTGGGCATACGGAAAGTGCATAGTGCTTATACACCTCAGCGTGTCTTACCGTCTCTGCTTTTGCCTTGTATTCGTTCATATCGCCACGCAGAAGTTTTCTTACTCTTACAATATCTGCACCGTTACGTCGTAAAAATGCTGCCGCTTCAAAAGTTCTTGCTCCTGCTTTATTGGTAAAGTTATTGGTATCAATAACTATTCCGGCATACAAAGTATCTGCCTCTATTGATTTAATTCTGATATTATCGCAAATATACTGAAGTATCTCCGCAACCATTTCACATGCGGATGATGCGTATGGTTCTACATAGGAAAGTGTTGCATTTTCAATCTGGTCATCAGCCTGACGATGATGGTCAATAACCACCGTCTGTCTGCATTTACCAATCAATTCCGGACATTCCGTATAATTAGCCCTGTTTACATCAACAACAACAAGTAATGTATTGCTTCCTACCTTTGCCAGTGCTTCCTCGCTCTTTACAAAAAGATCAGGACTGTATTCCTGGCTGTTCTTATACAAATCAATTATAGGCAGTAATGATGTCGTTAAGTCATTAAGAACAATATGTGCTTTCTTTGAAAAAATTCTTGCCGCCGTGTATATACCGACTGCCGCTCCCACGGCATCTACGTCACTGATTTTATGTCCCATAATGATTACATTATCGGTACCCTCTAAAAGTTCACGGAGTGCGTGAGCCTTGACGCGGGCTCTTACTCTCGTATTCTTCTCAAGAGAATTACTCTTTCCGCCGTAATAAGTTACCTTATTGCCATCTCTGACAACGGTCTGGTCACCACCTCGTCCAAGTGCCAGATCAATTGCTGCTCTTGCCATTTCATAGTTCTTAAGGAATGATCCGTTCATGGCTCCAATTCCTATACTAAGCGTAACTGCCATATCATTTCCGATATTGACGGACTTAACCTCCTCAAGAATGGCAAAACGTTCTTCTTTAAGTTTTTCAAGGAATTTATAACGCATTACCACGAAATATTTATCTTTTTCAAGTTTTCTTACAATGCCTTCACCTGCAGTAATATACTTCTGTCTCTTATACACATCTGACGCTGC
>ENA-OYZU01000350-OYZU01000350.1-human-gut-metagenome-genome-assembly--contig:-NODE-350-length-10781-cov-4.135745_pt1 | contig 10781 bp, 8 predicted proteins | sample MGYA00244202_ERZ653488 | MGnify/ENA primary metagenome ERZ653488 (study PRJEB26926, sample SAMN06164972) | human gut metagenome | biome: ENVO:00009003; feature: ENVO:2100002; material: ENVO:00002003...
CGTCGGCAGCGTCAGATGTGTATAAGAGACAGAGCAAGGATTATCTTTTTCATATTTATTCTGTTTTTAGTTATTTCCCTTTATGCGTGTACCCGGAATATTTCCCGGTATAAACTTACCTATAAGACTACTCTATAAAGATATAGTTTAAACGAAAGTCAATGCACACCGGTTCAAACCATCTGAAAAAGTGTTAAATATTTAAGCATTGTCCGGATTTTCGTCTTCCCGAAAATCCGGACAATGATGTTTAAGTTTTAGAATTCCTGGCCAAGCACGAAGTGAAGCTGGCTGCCTCCTCGTGTTCCCCATACCTTGTCGAAACCGTAGCCCCAGTCAATACCGAGGAAGCCGAGCATCGATAGATAAAGGCGGACACCGACACCGGCACTTCTCTTAAGATTGAACGGTGAAAAATCTTTCACGGATGTCCAACAGTTACCTGCCTCAGCGAATGCAAGCGCATAGATTGTGGTTGAAGGCTGAAGCATGAACGGGAAGTGAAGCTCCATGCCGAAACGTCCGTAAGCGTAACCTTCATAACCCCATGGAGTGAACTGACCATTCTCATAACCACGCATCGCCACTGTCTCTGTAGCATAAGTATAGCTTCCCGACATACCGTCACCGCCGAAGTAGAATGTCTCGAACGGAGTCTTGAAATGCTTGTTCCATGATCCGAGAAGAGCGAAATCGGCACGTGTCATGAGCACAAGGGTCCATTGACCGTTTGGATCTGTAAGAGGGGTATAAGTCTTGCTCTTGAACTTTATCTTGTAGTATTCAATCCACTTATACATCTCCTTGGCGGCTGCTTCACGGCTTTCCGTATCGGTGTTGCTACGGTCAGACAATTTAGCAAGCTCAGCCCAGTTTTTATGTCTTGAGAACAATTTTGCCGGAGGTGTTAAAGTCAGATTGATTGAAAATTCCGAACCTCTACGTGGATAGATCGGCTGGTCTACGCTTGAGCGAGACAACGCAAGACCCAACATAAGAGAGTTGGAGATACCGTTATTCATATAATAGAGGTATTCCCAGTTCTTAAGATAATACCAGCGATAGGAAAGCGAAGCCTGGAACTGGAAGTAATCATCCGGCCAGCTCAGACGGGTACCGAATCCAACGCTGACGCCTGCCATTTGAAGCACCTTGTTCGGGTCATACGCATTCTGCATGTAATATTGAGAGTTGTTGTTCAAATTCGATCCTCCGTAATACAAAGAATAATAACCGCTGTTCCAATACTGGTTGTTGTAGAAGCTTGAGTTGATACCTGTGGATCGGCTGTAGTCAAGACTCACGGAAAGTGAATTCGGACGTTTACCTCCGAACCATGGATCAAAGAACGAGATGCTGTAGCTCTGATAATACTTGGCATTGGTCTGGGCAGAGATTGAGAATGTCTGCCCGTCACCACGGGGAATAATTCCTCGGTATGATCCCGGATTGAATAGATTCTTGATAGAGAAGTTGGAGAACGAGAGTGCCACCTGACCTGTCACACCGGTCTGGCCCCAACCGAAAGAGAGCTGAACCTTATCGTTGGCTTTCGACTCAAGATCAAAGACAATATCCACGGTTCCATTATCCTCATCCGGTTCCGGGTTGATTCCCATGGTCTCCGGGTTGAAATGACCGGAAGCTGCGATCTCACGCGCAGATCTCATAAGGTCTGACTTGGAGAAGAGATCTCCCGGGCGCACACGAAGTTCCCTTCGGATCACCTTCTCGAACAGCTGGTCGTTACCATTGATCACAACCCTGTTGATGGTGGCTTGAGGACCTTCTATCACTCTCATCTGAAGCGCGATGCTGTCGCCCTTGACATTCTCCTCGATCGGCACAAGCTGGAAGAAGAGATAACCGTTGTCAAGATAATAGCTGCTCACGGCATCGTCGTCATCCTTGGTACGCTTCTCGAGAAGTTTCTGATTATAGACGTCGCCGGGATAAATGCCGAGGACATTGTTGAGGAATTCAGTCGGATATACAGAGTTACCTACCCAGTTGATATCGCTGATATAATATTTCTTACCCTCCTCAACATCTATATAGACATCGACAGTCTTGTCGTCATATCTGACGACACTGTCCCTCAAGATGCGGGCATCGCGATAACCGAGTTCGTTATATTTCTGTATAATCCTGTTTTTATCGTCTTTATAATCGCTTTCAACAAATTTCTTCTGCTTGAAGAGATTGAGAAGATTGCCATTCTCATTTGTCTTCTTCATTGCCCCCTTCACCTTGCGGTCGGAAAGAACTTCATTGCCCCCGATATAAATTTTATGCACCTTTACCTTGTTGTGGCGGTCAACTTCCACATCCAGGAATACCTGGTTGTCTTTTGACACGTCAGGCACCTGACGAATGTGGACATTGGCATTCTTAAAGCCTTTTGCACCATAATAATCCTTGATGATCTGGGTGGCGCGTGCAACGATGTTGGGTGTGATCTGTTGTCCCGAAACCATGGAAAGGCGTTCCTGGATATCCTTCTTTTCGCCACCCTTCACGCCGCTGAATCTCATTTCTGACATTCTCGGCTGCTGACGAAGTGAAATCACAAGCCAAATCTTGTTGCCAAGCGCTTTTTCTGCATAAATCTGCACTTTCGAATACAAGCCCTGTCGCCAAAGGCGTTTGGTGGCATTCGTCAGCACATCGCCCGGCACCTCCACTTTCTCTCCAACCGAGAGACCTGAATGTGCGATTATGATATAGTCGTCTACATGGTTGATACCTTCCACCTTAATTCCGGCAATCTCATACACCTTGGGTATAGGGGAATAGATAATGTCCGGATTATAGATAGTGTCGTTTACGATTGACTGCACCGCATCTTGTGCATAAGCACCTGAAGCGGTGGAAATAGTCAAGGCAATCAAAGAAATCTTCAGCAGATTTTTCATCCTGATGATAAGTTATTCGTTATTCTGCACTTGCTCGCTGGTCTTTCCATAGCGGCGTTCGCGGCTCTGGAAGTCGATGATGGCATCCACATATTCCTCATCCGAGAAATCCGGCCAGAGCACTGGGGTGAAATATAGCTCACTGTATGCGATCTGCCACAGGAGATAATTTGAAATTCTTTCTTCTCCTCCTGTACGGATAAGAAGATCCGGATCGGGTATGCCCGCTGTGGTAAGATTGTCAGCAAACATCTCTTCTGAAATTGAATCAGGGTCAAGCTCTCCTGCCGCTGCCTTCCGGGCAAGACGACGTGCTGCTTCCGTGATCTCCCAGCGCGACGAGTAGCTCAGACACATGTTCAGCTGTAGGCCTGTGCAATGGGCTGTTGAATCACGGGCATATAAAAGTTTTTTTCTTGATTCTTCCGGAATTCTGTCGATATCTCCGAGTAGGTGTATGCGCACATTGTTTTCAAGAAGCTCGGGAAGCTCCCTCTCAATTGCCCACCCTATCAGATACATCAACGTGTCGACTTCATCTGCAGGGCGGTTCCAGTTTTCTGTTGAGAAAGCGTATAAAGTTAGATACTTCACTCCGAGATCGGAAGAAAGTTTGGTGACCCTATGCACAGTCGACACACCTTCGGCATGCCCGTCGCTTCGGGCGAATCCTTGTCTTTTTGCCCATCTTCCGTTGCCGTCCATAATCATCGCCACATGCACCGGCATGCGGTTATGGTCGAGGCTGGATATCTTTTTCTGAAGTTCGTCCATGTTGATTCAGTCTTTATAGTTGCACGTTGCGCAGCGCTTGCTGAATTCGTAGCTCACTGTGAAAGTAAGCGTGGAATACCAGTCTGTATTTTTTATAAAAGAACTTTCTATTCCCATAGGGTCGTCAAGATAATTGCCGTCGAGTTTGTCTGAGAACGTTTTCTTCATCAAAAACTCTATGCCGAGATTCACCCTTTCGCTCGGTTTATATTTCACACCAATTCCGAAAGGTATCGTGAATGCCCCTCTTATCTTCCCTTCAGTTTTCCACATTGTTCCGCCGACTCCTGCCGTGATATAAGGTGTTATCCTTTTTAAATGCCGGTAGGTCTCTCCAATTCCATAGTTGAAGAAGTTAAACTCAGCCATCTCTCCAATCTCATAAAATGTGGTCGTGAACTTATAGGTTCTGTCATTCGGAAATATGTTGGTCATTTCGGATGAATCGCCGGAAAGGCCGCCCACATAAAAGTTGGTCTTCAAAGCCCAACGTGGATTGACTATGTAACGCAAAAATATCTCGGCATCCCATGAGGGATTGCTCCAAAGATTTGAAGTGTTGGCATCCCCAAGATAACCTGTCATGCCAACACCCGCTCCGGTGTCAAACCGGTAATCTTCCTGAGCATTTGCCATAACCGACGTCGATAAAATCGACGTCATAGTTATAGCCATTGATATCAGCGGTCTGTTCAAAGGGTTAGAAAGCGTTAGGAGAGATTATATTTTCAGATGATTGGAGTGAAGGTAAGCCGGGCGAGAACTCCTCTCCAAATAGAATCCAAGAGCTCTCCCGAAGTTGTCACTCCACCCATCATGTATATATACGGACATTCCCAGGTGATGTCATATCCGTCGATTGTATATGAAAGATTTGCACGCGTAGGCAAACTTTTTGTCGCAACCTTCTTCCATGCATCAGCCAGGTCTGCATCAAGCGAAGAATACAACACCACGGCATTGGAGCCGACACTTCCCGGCAATTTGTCGGGAATAGACAAGGCGTCTGACCCGGCATTCCATGTAACTCCATTGTCAAACGATATGTATGTCTTACGGTTATAATCTCCGTTCTCGAGCACACCGCCCATCAATATCCAGGCATCATAAGCTTTCTGCTTGAGATTGTTTGATGTGCGGCGATATACTATATATTTGAACAGGGTTGCCCCTTCAATCGCCGGTGTGGACTGAGCATCGATAGTTGCCCAGTTTGAGCCGTCGAATGCCCATGTATGATTAGACGTCTCTCCTGTTGCCGTTTCTCCACCTACAAAAAACGCTGTGGGGTCGCCAGACCATTTCGTTTCAATAGTGCGGAATTCCGATCTGTTATATAGCGGAAAATCCGGATTCATTTCGGAGTCTTCTATTGAAACTGACGCAGGATAGTGACAATGCATCATTGTCCCTTCCGCATCTTTAACTCCAAGCACACTGCCGTTATATGCCCCGATAAGAGTGATCCATTTTTCTCCCGTCTCACTCCATTCATTGCCATCAGCCGATTCATACAGATTTCCATCATCATCAAGAATCCAGAATGAGGCCGGCGTATTGACAAGGCTGGCTATATTCGGCATAAATTGCAAATCGAGCTGCACCTTATCCCATTGGGCATCTTCCATTGATGTTGACGTTGCCCATGTATACGACCCGTCGTTTTCCTCGATTAGTGTGTAGACAATGCCATCTCTTTCCAAAGATTTCTGAGCAACCGGATTGTCAAGTCTCGAAGGGAGTCTTGTTTCACTCAATTTGTCCCATATCAAAGAGTCTGAATCGAGATTATGCACGTTGACCTTTAATCGGTAGGTATATTTGTTCGTACCGTCGGCAGACGTCACATTTAGCTTGACATCTCTTGAAAAGTCGATTGTATCGGAAGGATTTTCAAGATAATTCACTTTTTTCTCATCCTCCGACCCTCCTGTCATGCTGATTTCTGCTTCCGAAACAGAACTGGAAAATGTAATGACCGGAATCAGTTTCTCTACACTTGTGCCCTTGGGCAACGAATCCGCATTGAAGATCACACCGTTGTCAAGGTCTATGGAGAAGAAAACAGAATCCAGATTTGCCATTACCTTTGAATCTGCTTTCAAAGAGAAACTTTTCACTGCCACATTAGAGATGGTGACAGTGACCTCGTCGTCTACAGTCGTTGTGGATTTATTACACGACGATATTCCTCCCACCATAAGCATCAATGCCGGGATGAGTAAGGGTATGCGGCGGTTTAAAGTCTTTTTCACTTTTTTTGAAGTTGGTTAGTCGCATGAGGTCTCAACACATATTTTATGTTGTCTACGGTTCATGCACTTGTTACAATCTGCAAAATTAGTATTTCTTGCCGAAATATTAAGCAGAAAATCCATCCATTTTAACAAATAAGTGTTTTTTAGTGCTTTTTAACGTCTAAAAATCCCTTATCAATCTTCGTCTGTAAAGGGTTATGACATTATCCCGACAAATTTCCCTCCCCACAGGATAAACATCCTCAGGCAGTCTCGGCGACTTTACCCCTTCACCTATCAATTTGGGGGATTCTTCAACCCTGATTTCGTCATAAAGTCCATCTTTTATAAAACTTTGGAGCAACTTCGCTCCCCCCTCAACCATCAATGAGGTGATTCCTTCTTTTCTTAGCATCTCAACAAACTGCAGACAATCCATATCATGTCTACAATCAATAACTTTAGGATTTTTCCCGCCCCAAAAACGCACATCAAGTCGTGGATTATCTATTTTTCTCGTGTTGCTTCCTACCATTATCGCCTCCACATTCGCACGCTCCCGATGCATCCATACTGAAGAAAGAGATGAAGAAATTTTAACAGGTTTGAGATTTCCATCCTGATCATATGCCGCTATGAACCCATCTGCGCTCTGAGCCCATTTCAATTGAATCCAGGGACGCACGGTCGTGTGTGCCGTCATAAATCGCTTGTTAATCTCAAGACATTCTTCTTTCAAAACATTTTCTGTAACTTCGATCCCCGCCTCTCTCATCATTTTCACACCCCTTCCGGCAACCAGTGGATTTGGGTCGGAGGCTCCAATGACAACGCGGGGGATTCCTGTCTCGATGATGAGTTTTGAGCACGGAGGTGTTTTGCCATAATGAGAGCAAGGTTCAAGTGTCACATAAATAGTCGATTCTTTAAGAAGGTGCCTGTCCTCCTCTTTTACCGACGCTATTGCATTCACCTCTGCGTGCGGACCACCGTATGTACGGTGAAATCCTTCGCCGATTATTCTACCGTCAGCAACTACAACCGCACCCACCATGGGATTAGGGGCAACTCTCCCCTCTCCTCCCTTGGCAAGCTGTAATGACCGCCTCATATATTTTTCATCCATCATAATCAATCTTAGAGTATGTCTACTTTTAAATAGGCGCGACAACTTATTTCCACAGTTGTCGCGCCCATGCATTATTTAGTAAGTTTTACAAACTCACTTAAAACTTAAAGGGATTATAATTAGATAACCTTTTCAAATTGAAGGTTAACCCTTTAACCCTATAACCCCCTGAACCATCGTCTTTCGCTTTGCGAAAGACGAATTATCATTTTTCAAAGCCGCGAAGACGGAGAAGCGCCTTGGCATCCGGTTCATGTCCGCGGAAACGCTTGAAGAGAACCATCGGGTCTTCGGTGTCGCCGCTTTCAAGTATATTTTTCTTGAAAGAAGCTGCTGTCTTCTTGTCGAAGATACCCTTCTCTTTAAACAATTCCCAGGCGTCTGCCTCAAGCACCTGTGCCCAAAGATACGTGTAATATCCTGATGCATAACCGTCATCTCCGAAGATATGTTTGAAATACGGTGAGCGATAACGATATGTAATCTCCTCCGGCATACCGATTTTCTTAGTCACCTGTGCCTCAAATGAAGGGACATCGATGCCGTTGCCATCTATCTTGCCCCATTCCAAATCAAGAAGAGCGGCGCCTGCGAGCTCTGTGGTCACGAAACCTTGATTGAATTTTGATGATTCCTGAAGTTTTTTAATCAGCTCGTCAGGAATAATTTCGCCTGTCTTATAACTGTCTCTTATACACATCTGACGCTGCCGACGACTAGTCGTCGGCAGCGTCAGATGTGTATAAGAGACAGCTTGAGCACTTCCGGTTCGAATGCCCAATGTTCATTAATCTGCGAACAAAGTTCTACATAGTCCCTATCTACGTTTGTGCCTGCAATCGAACGATAAGGAGCGCGTGAAAGAATACCCTGAAGAGCATGTCCGAATTCGTGGAATGTTGTTTCAACTTCATCTATTGTAAGAAGTGCAGGCGCATCCCCGGCAGGACGTGTGAAATTACCTACGTTGTAGACTATAGGACGACGGTTGCCATCTTCATAAAGTCCGCAACTCTGAATCTGCTCCATCCAGGCTCCCTGACGCTTTGATGCACGAGGGAAATAGTCTGTCATGAATACTGCCACATGCTCTCCTGTCTTGGAGTCGACTACCTCATAGACATTTACCTCATTCATATATTTTGGAGCATCAGGCATGGGAATCATCTTGATTCCATAAAGTTTTTCAGCTGCCCCGAAAAGTCCTTTAAGCACATTGTCGAGAGAAAAATAAGGGCGTACCTCCGATTCGTCAAGATCATATTTCTGTTTCTTGACTTTCCCGGCATAATAATAGTAATCCCAGGGAGCAATCTTGAAACCGCCATTTTCCGCATCTACAATCGCCTGCATGTCGGCAACCTCTTCATGACTTCTCTTTACAGCCGGCTCAAACACTTGAAGCAACAGGTTTGTGGCTGCCTCCGGGGTCTTAGCCATGACGCGGGAGGTCATCATCTGGGCAAAATTGTCAAAGCCCATGATTTTTGCCTTCTCGGCACGGAGCTTAACAATCTTTTCAATCACCGGATAGTTGTTGCAGTCTCCGTATGAAGCAAGATTGGTGTAACCTTTATATATTGCCTCTCTTAGACCTCTGTTGTCGGCATTCTGAAGCACCGGAAGTCTGCTCGGTCCGTGAAGGGTAAACACCCAGAGTCCGTCAAGCCCACGTGCCTTTGCCTCCTCGGCTGCCTGGGCTATTGACGATTCCGGAAGACCGGAAAGATCTTCTTTGTCATATACTGTGATAAAGAATGAATTTGTAGCATTAAGAAGATTTTTGTTATACTGAATGAAAAGTTTGGAAAGCTCGTCATTTACCTTTACAAGCTGCTCTTTTTTATCAGCGGGAAGCGCTGCACCTCGCTCCACAAATTCTTTATAGTATTTCTCAACTACTCTTTTCTGAACTGCATTAAGACTTTGCTTATCACGGTTGTCATACACATATTTGATCTTCTGGAAAAGTTGTTCGTTAAGATTCAACTGGTTTGAAGCCTCGTTGAGCAATGGTATTGCTTCGTCTGCCATAGTGGCGAACTCCTCTGTTGAGAGTGCGCTGTCATAATGGTAAAAGACGCTTGAAACCCTGTCTAATATGGGGGAAAGATTTTCAAGAGGGAGGATTGTATTTTCAAAATCCGGCGTCGCACGGTTTGCCGTGATTGCAAACATGTTTCCTTTCTGCTCCTCGATTCCAGCCTTTATGGCAGGTATAAAGTCAGAAATCTTGATGTCCTCGAATGGAGGAATCTTGTATTTATTGGTGTATTCACTCAAAAAAGGGTTGACGTGAGTGTCTGCCATGACTGGTGGTGTTAGTCCAGAGCCCATTATTAAAGCTACGGCTGATGATAAAATTAATTTCTTCATTTCAAAAGATATTAAGGGTTAATTATTTGTAAAAGCAAATTCCCCCACGAGGGGATAATGGTCGGAAGTATTGATTTTTCCAACCTTAAGGCTTAATGCCTCAAGAGGTCCGCGATAAAGCATCTGGTCGATATGGAAGTAGAATGCATGAAGATTATATGTCCATGTAAAACCGAGATTAGTCTCCGCATATGCATCCTTCATGTCTTCTCCCCTCACAAGATTGTAGGTCCACGATGCCGGCACATCATTGAAATCGCCACATACAATCAAAGGCGACGTAGGGCGGATCTGATCAATAGCATCGCGCAAATCGCGGGCATTTGTGGCTCGTTGTCGGAAAGCGTTCCTGAGTTTGGACAATATCGTTCCCTTAAATTCCTTCACGCTCGCTTTCGCACCGTTTACTGTCTTCATTTCCTTCACTACATTCCTCTCCTCTTCAGAAAGATCGTATGAATAAAGATGCACCATCCCTACATTGAGTATCTTCCCTCCCGGAAAGTTAATCTTGAAAAAGTCGAAACGATGGCGGTTACCTTCGCTCAATGAATGTCCGGCGCGGTCAACAGGATATTTTGAAAGCACTTTTATATCTGTGGATGAAAGCCCGGCACGAAATGGATATTTCCGTATAAGGCTGTCGATCAATGCCGGGCTTGCATTTTTCAATTCTTTTGAACTGAAATTGTCAAGTTCTGCAAGGCAAATCACGTCAGCGTCTGAATTGACCATATATTCCACCGCGCGGTTCGTATGGGAATCCTTGTCTCTTATGTCGTCCGTGTGAAGCACATTCCATGATATTATCTTGAAAGTGGTCTGTCCGGGTTCTGCTTTTTTAGGGAAGCTCAATGGCATCGCCTGCGACAACGGCCCCATACATGCCACGATTGTAAGGACTCCGAGAGCTGTAAAGAAAATTCTCTTGGTTAATAGCCAAAAAATTGTCAGCAAAATGGTGAGAGTTGCCAAATAAGGCAAAGCAAGACACAATATAGCCGGGATAGTCAGATATTCCGGATTGCATTTACCTCCGTAAGCCGATAAAATGGTGAGGAGAAAAATCACAATCGACACAATCCGCATCACCATACGGAATATCGGATTTATAAGCGGAATCGAAAACATATATTTCTGTTGTTTAATACTTTATTACCCAAATAATATCCTATACCCAAAATCTAATGACTAATCAACTAATAACTAATGACTAACCAACTAACGACTAATGACTAATCAGCTAATAACTAATGACTAACGACTAACCAACTAACGACATCAGCTAATTGGAATTAAGTCTTTGCGACAATGCATTAAGTTCCTTGCCTGTCTCTTATACACATCTCC
>ENA-OYZU01000351-OYZU01000351.1-human-gut-metagenome-genome-assembly--contig:-NODE-351-length-10768-cov-5.542985_pt1 | contig 10768 bp, 8 predicted proteins | sample MGYA00244202_ERZ653488 | MGnify/ENA primary metagenome ERZ653488 (study PRJEB26926, sample SAMN06164972) | human gut metagenome | biome: ENVO:00009003; feature: ENVO:2100002; material: ENVO:00002003...
ACGTCATCACCATGTGACCCTTCGGACTCATGCGGCTGCCGTCGCAGAACACGGTCTGCGAGGCGAAGAAGTTCATGCTCTCGTGACCGATCATCGAAGCCATGGCGAAAGGCCCGGCAAGCGGGATGTGCGCCAGGGGGATAATCATGCCGCCGGTGTCCGAGACGCCGCGCTTCAGCCCGTTCACGCTTACGTTCGTGCCAAGGAACGGTATGTAGTCGGCGGGGTCCATCACCATACCCATGTAGGGATGGATGGGGTTGAAGGGGGGAGCTGTCGTCACATGGACGTCAACCCCGACTACCATAGTGATATGACTGTCCGCGAGTAACATAATCAGGCTATTTTTGGTTTCTCAGTGAGTATTCCGCATCGAGTTTGGCTGCCAGTTCCTTTGTGGAAAGCTGCCAGTCCTCGCCATATAAGTCAGACATACGTTTTGAGATTTCGTCTCTTTTTGACGAATCAAGGCTGTATGTTTTGTCAAGATAGGTAGAGGCAATAAATGAGAGATTGATAATCTTTAAGTCTTCGTCAGAAAAAGAGTATCCATACTCAAATGCCTCATTTAAGATCGGTTCGTATGTAAGCCTGTCTTTTTTCAATGCCATAAGTAGCGCATAGTTGTATTCATTTACAACCTCGGTTTTCATATCGACCTCCTTGGCTATCTTGACGGCTGTCATAAACTGTTTGATGGCTCCTGTTATATCTTTATTGTAACTGTGTACAGTTCCTTTGTAATTATAGAGTTGTAACAGGATTTGTGCGCAATCCTGTTCATCATGATATTTGGGAAGGACCAAAGCTATTCCTTTGTCAAACAAATCATGGCAGAACCCGGCTTCACGATGAAACCTTACCATGAATCCCCCAAACATAAGGTAGGACGAAGCCATAAATGCCGTTCCGCCAATTTCACGGCTTAGCCTTATCAGTTCATACCCCAGCTTCTTTGCTTCATCCTTGTTACCTTTCGATGCAGCTTCCCCAAGTTCGAACAGACATTTCCGATATTTTACGTTCGGGTCTTGTGGATTACCTTGGGTCGCAATTTCTTTGTATGCGCCGGTCATATTCTGATTTGGGATGTCTATTAGGCATATCCTGCCTTTCATTTCAGACAGCAGGATATCATAGACCTCTCGCTTTTTATAGTCAATCAGAATAAGCGCAACCCCTGCGGGCAGTCGCTCGGCTATTTCCTTTATTACTTCATTCAGAGCTTCCACATCGCCAATGCGGGATATGAAGAGGGTTATGCCGAGTAGATTGTTGTCTCCGACGAATTTCTTGAAACTTGTAACAAGACGAATATACAAGTCTCGTAGTTTATCTGCACTTAGAGAACTGACAGACGTCAATTCTGACTTGAACGAAGAAAAATCTGCCCAATCCCAATCGGGATTTTTCTCTACATCCATGGAAAACGAATCTATCCACGTTTTTATCAAGAACTTATAAAAGTCTGTTTTATCATCATAGTCGGCCTTGAAACCGACGATTATATCCGATGTGCAACCATGTTCGGAGGCTTCAAGCCGTATGAATCCTTCTACAATTTGATAATCGGTTGGTTCGCAAACGAGACAATAAATCTTTGCATCGGGAAATTTCTCCCGATTTTCAATCCATAAGTCTTGTATATTACTGATTCTTATGGCTATCGGATTATGTTCGTTATTTATCATGGATTAAAATTAAGTAAACCGCCTTTTATATTTGTCATCGCAGAACCATCCACATCAACAGTTGCTCCCGTTGCTTTCAGTGTTGCAGATGCTTTTATGTCGATTGTAGCTGCCTCTTCCTTAATGGACGCATCACTTTTTATTTTTGCCTCGGACTTACCTTCAAAAGTGGAGGTCTTACCAAGTACCTCAACCTCTGAATCGGCTTCAATTCTTATCTTTTCGTCAGCAAGTATCTCCAATTCTTTGGAATGGATAGTTATTTTGTCCTTAGCATCAATGGTGATGGTATTGTCACCGTTCAAGATGATTGTGCTTCCGGTTGGATCTGCAACGGTTACACTTCCTTTTTCATCATCAAGCGTTATGGTACAACCACTGCGGGTGGTCAGACTTTTTGTTTTGTTTGAACTGCCGCCACCGGTGCCTGACTTTCCATGGAATAAGCTGCCAAGCACAAACGGACGGTTCGGGTCGTCATATCTGAATGCCACCATGACTTGGTCTCCCTTTTCGGGTATGAATACAAATCCTCTGTTTGTGGGCACCTTGTCGCTTGTACCTGCGTCAGGAGTGAGTACCCGTATCCACGAGGTTTGCATTGGACCGGTCTGCCAGTTCATCTTGACTTGGACACGACCTAACTTTTTCGGGTCCTCGTTGCTGACAACCACGGCCTGCTGTGTATGCGCGACAGGCAAAGGCACATCCGGGCATGGAAGGGTGGGAATAGAGGACGGAAGTGCGGTGAAATAGTTCTGGTAACTGTCACCCATGCCGGCTACGTGGGTTATTTCCGTAATGATATAGGTGCCGATACTGTTCTTGACGAATATTTTGATTCCGGAATGAATAGCGGTGTGGACATCTATGATACTGCCCACCGTGAGGGTATAGCAGTCGCTCTCTCCGGTGACAAAACAGGATGCGGCGGTGTCGCCTTGCTGCTTGCGCTGGAAGTAGGCGTCAAGCTCACCCTTGTTGGTGATGCGTGGTTCCGAACGTTGTACGGCGGGAGCGGTAAACAGTGCCAATGACGAGTCAAAGGCCGCTTGTCCCAATGTGTTCTGTCCGGCTGCGGCATCAGGGGACTGGCCGTTATAGGTCTGGTCGTTCACCGAATGGTAAGAGCTTCCCTTTATTGGTCGGGCAAGTGCCTGCGAGCAGACATCGAGCACGGATAGTTCCTCGCCGTATATCAGCTTGGTCGTCGAACCGGGCTGTGGCTTCCCGAAAACAAGGTTCTGTCCGTCGTAATAGAGCCATTCCTGATATTGGCGGGCAAGCCGTTGTATGAATCTGAAGTTGGTTTCCTCGTACTGGCATTCGTATTCCAGCTTCGATTTCGTTTCCGGATTGACAAGAGCTTGCACTCCTGCCTTGTCTGTAAGTTCCTTAACGATGTCAGACAAGGACTTGTTGCACCATGAGGCACAAGTGTGGTCCGACTCCAGTAGGAATGTTGACGAATATCCCGTCACTTTTATATTTCCGTGTGTCCCACCGGAACGATGAAGTCCTACCATGGTGGCGATGCCGATGAAAATAGTGCCGCCGAAGTCCATGATTACTTTTTTCCCAATCCAGTCCTTTGACACATTCGGTATTTCCACACCATAAATTTCTACGGCTTGGATATCCAGCGTTATCTCAAAATAGTGGTGCTCATTAATGCTCTGTTTGAGCATCAGTTGTACAAACGACGGCATGGGGATGCCGGCTATTTCCAATGTGACTTTTTTTTGTTCCAGCATGGCGGCATTATATTTGACGGTTTATATCCAAATTGCCAAAGCCGCCCGGCGGAAGTCCGTCGGACGGCCTGACAAATGTTTTGATTTTAGGATTTACCTATGTACGCCGATTTATTTCTTCGGCCAACGGTTGTCAAGAGCTGCGCTGCCGACAGTGATTTCTTCAGCGGAGAACGTGATGGTGATTGTCATAGGCACATCGTTGTTCGCGTCCAGAGTTTCCGAGTAGTGAACGATGTATGCGTTCTTGAACTGGATTTCCTTCATCTTGGCGTCCTCCTCCGTTTTCTTATAGATAATCTTACCTTCTACGGGTTTGAAAGCACTGTTCAGCATTGCCTCGATAACAGAAGTGTCTTCTGTTGATTCGATAGTTACTTTTACTCTACCGCCCAATACACTTGAAGAGGGCATACCTTTAGAGTCCGTGTTACGACTGAACTCATAGTTTGAATAAAGGACGTCAAATTCCTTGTTGTTAAGTTCTAATGATGCTCTAAATGCCATAATTCGTTGGATTTAATGAGTTAAACTTAATTTTTACTGCGGTCTCTCCGTCCTTGCGCCCTAACCGGTATAGATGCAAAAAAGAGAAAACCTCAAAAACGATTTTTTGAAATTTCCTCTCAGCCTCCGGATGACTCAGTTTTATTGTGGGAAAAAGAGAAGAAAATAAAACATCATCTTTGATGTGAGCAAATATAAGTGCTTATCTTCATTTCTCCAAATTTTTTAGCGCGTTTTTTTGGCTGTTGTTTTCATTTTAACACGTTTTAAACAAATGTTCGTGTATAAAGCCACTGTCCTATATACTTAGGAATGCACCCCGTTGACGATGTATCGCTATTAAATTGATTCCCAGTATTGTAATGACACTTTTAGAAGATGTCTCATAAGGGGCGGACGAACCCGTCGGAACGAAAACTGCTGCCGGAATGCGGAAAAAACGGTATCCACCGCATGAAAGCGGCAGATACCGTTGGCAGATTGACTATGTAGTCTGAATCTTTGCGTATATCCTAATTCTTACGTCCATATCGGCAGATGAGCAATGAACTTAATACCAGGAGTGCAAGGGCAATCATCCATGTGTATATCTTCCGTTCCTTTTCCAAATGTTCGATGTCCGCCGCTTGTTGTTTGGAGCAAGTTGTCAGTATATTAATCTGGGATTGTTGTGCCTTGCAGATATCCATAAGTTCAGCATTAATCCGTTGCTGTGTTTCCAGCGAAGTTTGGATGTTCTTGAAGTTACGGTTGGTCGTATATGCGTCGCGGATATATCCGGGTGTGCTTACCTGTAACGACGGAACCTGTATGCTGTCCGGAAGGTATGTCAGTTCTGCATTATTGCGCCGCTCTGTTGCGAAGCTGTTGAACAGGAGTATGCCGATGAGTGTGCCGCTAATCAGAAAGGCTATTAATGCTATGATGGCAAACATTGTGTTTGACGGTTTCGCAACAGGTTGTTGGTACTCTCGTTCAAGCCATGGATGATGGTTCATCGTGTGAGGTGGTATGGATGTTCCATACTCCACAGTCCGGACTTCGGCATTTTCTTCGGTCTCTTTTTTCTCAAGGGCCTTGCGTCTTGATATATCCATAAATTCGCGCTTGGCAATCTGGTATTTATCTGCTTGATAAATGACAAGGTCGTTTTTTACCAGCCAGTCAAGAACGTCCTTGACACTCCGTTCTGATACCTTGAGGTTGCTGATGCTCCAAAATATCTCTGCACAAGATACCCATATTGGTTTCTGGAGGCACTTCTGATACAAGATTTCAAGTATCTCTGCCTGTAGTTGTTCTCTTGTTGGTTCCATTTATTTACAGTATTAATTGTTTCGGAATAAAATAATATTTCTTGCCGGCTATGAATACGGGCCTGAAAAGGTTGCGTTGATACATATCTTCCAGTCTCTTCATCTTTGAAATCAGGGCTGTATAGCCACTGTTAAAGTCTTTCAGCTCAACCTTTCTTTTCTTCAGTTTCTTCACCTTTGTTGAATTTAAAAGGCTGTCATTGGCCATGACTCCCGTCTTATAATAGAAGATTTGAGCCAGATATGGATTTCTGGGCAATACTTTTCGATAGAAACTTCTGTTTATGCTTTTCTTTTGCCGCTTGAATTGCTTGCGAAGCACTCTTAGTTCCTTTTTCCCTATGTTATCTGAAAACTCCGGGAGCAGTCCCCTGTAGCTTTGCAGCAGCCCCATCACTTCCCTGTCATCGAGTAGATATCCATATTCGTATCCGTCCATTATACTGTCCGCTACGGAGGCCTTTATATAGTAGGTGTCATTCACGCTGTTTCTATCTATATCGTCAAGGCTCGTGCTGTCAGGATTTTCCGTATGATAGAATATATGCGTCAATTCGGATGTGGGACGGCTTCTTAGGACACCTATATTTCGCTCATAATCTTTAAGCGAGTGCAACAGTAGGCTGTCCGTCTCGAAAGATTGCCGCAACACGGAATCCAAGGATGTTTCCAAAGCGTTGCTTTCCAGCCTGTTTCGACCTTTAGGGAATAAGATTCCTCCTACCGTAAGGCTGTTGTATGGGGCATCATACAGGTATAAGTTGGCATCCGTGGCTTCTATGTTCTTGAACAGTTCCGTCTTTACCAGTCTGTTGTCTGCGATATAATTGGATATATGGTCTATGTATTTCGTAGAATGGTTGTCCAGAATGGATTTGGCCTGCAATAGGAAGTCCTGATACGCAGTGCCTGACGCTCTGTCTATCTGGGCAAACAGAAGCCTTGCCGGTTGGGTTGCCAGCCACGAGAGTTGTTGCTCGTGCAAGGATAAAGTTTGCTTTGATCCTAAAATGATGAATACATTGTTGCTGAAACGGCTTTCGTTATCATAGCAGGAGATTTGTTTGATAGCCCCGCCAAAACCGTAAAACGATGATTGTTCCTCTTGCTCGTTCTTTCGCTTGGAAGAAATGGATTGTTTGATATAGTCGAGCCAGGCTGAAAAGTCCTTGGTGGGAGCCAAATGTCTGTTTTCTCCGTTGAAGGATATGCAGGTTGCCGAAAATGTGTAGTCATATCCGGGCTTCATTTTCAGCTTTAGGTTCTGTAGTACATTGATATATGGGGATAGATAAGGTAGGTCGGTATCATTGAACAGCACATGTATGTTCACGTTTTTGTTTTCCGCTTCCATCTTTCGGACATCGGAAACCATGATGTCTCCGCCTTTGATATTGATAATCTTATTCCAGTTCTTGTCCCAGACGGATAGAGGATAGTTCAGCCGGATCTTCCCGTCCGTTATAGGCCCTGCCGGGTTTCCATCCAAGTTGAACAATATCGTACCCTGAATATTCGCATTATGTAGTGCCAACGTATCGGGATACATCAGGTTGACGGCACATAACAAAGAATCACGGTATCGTGAATAATCAACATGATACACTTCATTCTGGCCGACTTCTGCAAGAAGGTCAGCGGGAATCCATCCTAAGAAGCGTTTGGTACTGTCTGATAATGCGGGAGCATTGGAAATCAATGCGGATTTGCCGCTCTTGTCCAGCTTGTATAGGTAAACAACCTCTCCGCTGACAACTACCGCATCCGTTGTTGTTTTCAGAAACGGTTCTCCGTATATTTTCAGGGTATCTCCATTGAAGAATTGATGGATATCGAACAGCTTGTTAATGCTGTTTATGCCTATACGGTACCTTATTGGCTGGTTGTTGCGGGGATTGATATAGGCATGGTCGTACATCAGTATATTTTCCGATGGTATCCACCCGGCATAATTGACTTTACGGGGTTCTTTAAAGTGCCTCTTGCTGTTATACAGGAAACCTATAATCGACTTGGGCTTGCCTGTAATGTCAGGGTCGGCCTGAACGAGTTTGTAGGTTCCGTTCTTTTCACCTACTATGTAATAGGGTGTACCAATCCCGTGTGAAGACCGCTTACGCTGGAAATACGGGTCTTCATAACTTTGATTTCCGGCCCTGTCCGAATAGACAATTCTGTTTGTCTTGCTTTTCTTTGTTTTGACAGGTGCTTCCGTTGATTCCGGATAATTGAATATATCCCTATCCATTATTTGTATCCTGTCGCGGATGGACACTTGGGCAGATACGTTGCACGCAAGAGTCATCATCACGGCCACAGAAAACAGATTTCGTATGAGATTCAGTTGTTTCATTTTTCAATATAACTTTGTGTCACATGGATGGACTTGACGCAATTCAAATCGTCAATCTTCACATCATCAATACTCACACGCTTTTTCCTGTTGCTCTCAAGAAAATGCAGCCCTTGGCAATAGCCGTTGAAGTCATTGTATTTTTCATCATTGATGATGACCACTACCTGGTCTGCATCAATGCAAAAATATTTTTTACGGATATAATTTGTATGTTCGTAATAGACCGACTTTTGTGAGACTTTGGCGTCAGCTATGGCTTGCAGGTGTTTTTTTATATCATTCTGTACCAGTGCCAACGAATCTACCGTGACCAGTTCCTCTGCTTTTTCAAAGCGTGGGAGAATGGTTATACGGTGCTTCACCGGATATTTCGTCGTATTGGTTTGTAATGAGATGGTGTATTCTCCCGGAATATCATACGAATATACGACTTGCTGCTCGTATGCGTCAACAGTACCGCTTTCGCCAAATTCCCATAGCCATGTGTCCATGCCATAGCCTTCTGCCGAAAAGACCAGCTCTTCGCCTTGATAACCCTCTGACACTCCATTTATACGGGGTATGGAATCAATGGCTTCATGCTCCAGTCCTGAGATAACCTTGATATACTTGTTTACGGAGTGTTTTCCGTCTATTTTCAAAGTAATAAGATATTTGCCGGCCTTACGATAAGTGTATGACACATCCGTATTTCTCATCAGTGTATCGCCGTTTCCCATTTCCCAAATGAGCTGCTTGCCTTTAATCGCCGCCGTATCGTTGACTAACAGCTCCAACCGCTCATTGACCTCATAATGAAAATTATCATTGGTGTCATACACATAAAAGTCAATATTGGCAAGGTGCGACTTCGAAGGCAGGAACAAGAACAAAAGGATACCTGCCATGGCAACCAGTCCCAATATGATGATTGTTATAGTTTTCTTATTATCCATCGCGAATGTTTTATAAATTGGCTTTACATTCTTCCAAATCCCGTTCAATCAGTGCGTTGTTGTGTACCAGACTGTTCAATTCCTCTTTGATGTCGAATTGGCATTTAAGCACTCTGGAGGACAACACGCCGAAAAGGAATTTCGTATTCATATTGTTTTCCTTGTATATATGCTGCAATTGGTAAATCCCATCCTTTACTTCGTCCATCTTTTGTACCTGATGGATGTTGAAGTCCAAAGAGTCGATTTCATTCCAGATGTTCTGCGCCTGCTGCATATGTGTATGCTGGATTTCAAAAATGCGCTCGGAATGGTTGATGTCGTTTATCAGTTCCGAACTGTCCTCTGTCGGTACGTCGAGTATATACCGGCAAAGTATGATATAAATTGCAGCTACTGAGAAAATCAGCAGCAGGAGAAAACGGATGTTTCCCCATAGCACTTCGTCTTTTGTCATGGCTTCGTCAGTTTATTCTTGGTTAATTCCTGATATTTGATTCTACACTTTTCAAGTTGCTCCATGTTGCTTTCACGCTGTTTGCTTTCGCGGTCAAGGTCATCCATGGATGACTGGATGACACGAATCTGTTCAAGCATGGCTTTATACACTTCGTACTTGCTTTTATCGGCCTGCATCGCAATGTCATTTTCCATCAATAACCGTTTTTTGGTTATCAGTTTTTGCATATGCTTGTGTTCACTCGAATTTCGCCGCTTGGTCTTCAGATTGTTCAGGTCCCGAAACAATTCTTCTATCTGGAAGTTAAGTTCTGCCTGTTTCTTGAACACGTTGTCATATTCGGCCTTCTTGCTTTCAAGAAGGGATATTCCCTTTTGTGCAGTCACAATCGTTACGACACCTCCGGTTGTGGTAACAATCAGTGCGATAGCGAATACCAAAGTAAATCGGAGTTTCGCTTTCAAACGAGCTTTTTTGTTTTCTGCTTCCATACTTGCTATGATTTAATCGCTCAACCTATAAACGACCATGACCGTTTCTTTTGAGCTTCTATTGTTTCGTGACTTTCGTCTCCTACTATAATATTCTCGCGAACCATTCCGATGTATTCCAGTTCACTCATTTTGTGGAACATATTGCTGAGCAGTGTCACAAGTGCCCCTGCCGTCTGCAATGATTGGTTTATATTGGTATGGTCATACACAAGTTTGGTTACGCTCTCTATCTTCGTGATAAATTCAGAGGGCGTGACATTGGTCCACTCATAGAAGTATTGGAGCAATTGTTCTCTTTCCGTTTCGGAAAGACTTTGAAGAGCGGAGTTCAGACCGTTTGCAAGTTCATTCACGGCCTGCACAAGATATATCGGCGGTTGCTCTAAGGCAATTTGCTCGATAAAGAAGATTCTTGAGTTGTAAAAGGCAGAGAAAGCCTTACACAGCTCAAATGTGTTGTTGGCAAGCGTATCTCTACGCTTGTCGGCAACATTCCTGCTGTAAATGAGTTTCACGTCTTCTTTTATAGACTGTAGGGTACGTGCCAATTGGGAAATGAATGTTTTAATCCCATCGTGGCAAGCGGAATGTTGTACCGGTGGAATATATTGATGATTGATTTTATAGGTATTCCCTTGTCTGCATACCTCTGCCACCAGCAAAAAATTCTGGCTGTAGAACGATTTGTTGACTTGGTTCTTGGGGACGATATGGAGTTTTATGCTCGGCAAGACATACGGGTGATGCAAGGGCACCTCTTCCGGGTCCGGTTCACCGACAGGTATCAAGTGATACGGATCTACGGATATTAGTACCATATACTCGCTATCTTCGGCTTGTAGGCCGGATTCTGAAATGGTTGCACTGGGTTTCTCATCCCCGTATAAACCGTCGTAATAAACGATGGGCAGACCACCTTTGGTGATTGCGTTGCAGCTTTTCAGGCGGACACAGAGAGTGGACATGGTATCACCTGAAATCTCAATTTCAAGATTGTCACCTATCCCTTCAAGAACCTCTCCAAGGCCATAGTTATAACTGGTCAGGCTCCTTCCTGCTTCGCGGTTGAGAGCTTCCGTTTGGCTATACTGGTTTGCAAAGAAATGCTTACTGGTCAGCTTCAGACCATTGACCCAGTTTACAGGCAAATATGTTAGTGTTTTCATATATTATGATGTTTTTGTTTCTACTTGTACTCGCCGGATATATATCTGTCTCTTATACACATCTGACGCTGCCGACGACTAGTCGAGTG